>Ga0123355_10012055_pt1 | contig 13375 bp, 14 predicted proteins | sample TergutEmb28metaG_3_FD_89872 | JGI IMG/M metagenome (GOLD analysis project Ga0123355, IMG submission 89872) | Embiratermes neotenicus P1 segment gut microbial communities from Petit-Saut dam, French Guiana - Emb289 P1 | ecosystem: Host-associated > Arthropoda: Insects > Digestive system > Gut ...
AAATGCACTAGCAAAATGCCGTAGTATCAGGCTTTTTTCGTAAAAGTATCAAAAGAATTATTGTGAAATTTTGTTTTGAGTATAGATTACACGATTTTCAGGATATTAACTTCGTTTTTTAGCTAGCGCTGATGATGAATGGAAGCAAAGGGCTAAAACAGCAATACAGTCTTCTGAAGTGGTTATTATATATGACACTACTGAATGTAATGAATCACCTAATTCAAAATGGGAAATTGATTTTGCGAAGAGCGAGAATAAAAAAATCATCGAAATTGACGACTTCGATAAAGATACTACAAATTCTCATAATAAGCCACACCTAGCTGCGTCCGGTTAGTCACACCCAACTTTTCCATAATCACTAAAATCCTATTTCTAATCGTCCCCTCACTTAGAAAAAGTTGGGTGGCGATTTCTTTATTTGTTAATCCCTGGGCAACAAGTCGGGTAATGTCACGTTCTCTTGTGGTCAGTTCATCCATTAATGGATTGACCGGTCGTGTAAGTTGCTTTAAGACATCTGCATCCACAACACCGCTCCCAGCCATCAACGTTCGGAGCTTGCCGGCAACCTGTTCTGTTTCATCGGTTTTCAACAAGTAGCCATCAGCACCAGCAGCTAGGGCTTGTTGAATATTTGCTTTATCAGCAAATGTGGTGAGCATCATAATTTTGACCTTAGGAAATTGATCTTTGATAAGCCTAGTTGCGGCTATTCCATCAACTTTCGGCATACGAATGTCCATTAACACAATATCAGGCTGAACACGCTCGCATAATGTCACAGCAATGCCTCCATCTTCAGCAACTCCAGCTACTTCAATATCGTCTTCTAACGACAGGGTCAAAGACAAGCTTTCACGGATTAGCTCATCATCATCAACAATAATTATATTCATCGTTTATACAACTCCTTTATTTATCGGTATCACACATACTATTTTAAAAGTAACACCAGAATCAATAGTTAAATTACCACCGACAGTTACAGTCCGATGCCGTAAATTTCGCAAGCCACTCCCTACTGGTCTACTCTCCCCGATCACACCATCGTTTTCAATTAGTAACCTGATGAGGTACTTAGTAGCATCAAGTTCTACTTTAATAAATGTTGCTTTTGAATGCTTCATCGCGTTAGTAAGACTTTCGTTAAGAAGCGCTTCCAGAACATGCCACACATTGGCTGTAACATCGGTCATATCTCCAGTAGCCTTAAACTCAACCGGAATATTCGCATAATTTTCGCAGATCTCACGCATTCGGTCAACGCCCATAAATGTTACCGCCGACATGTTATGAACCGCATCTCGCATTTTCTCAACACCAGCATTTAGTCTATTCATGGCTTTATCAAACAACTCCACTGCCTTTTCAGGATTTTTCTCCATAATCTTACGAACCGTCTGGAGGGAGATAAAAGCAGCAACGATTTCATGTCCAGCATTATCGTGAATATCTCTCGAAATTCGAGAACGCTCAGCAATGATACTCATCTGTTCGACTTCAGCTAAGGCGGTTGTCAGCTCGTTTTGAAGATTTTCCAGTTCGTAATTCTCTTTAGAAAAATCATCCCGTTGCTTAATTCGATTATCGTATTCTTTTTTCCACAAATTTAATACTAACCCAATAAGTGAAACGCTGATGGTTAGCATCAAAGATGGGGTTGTCATGACGAGTGCCAGATATCCAATTAGTAATACTACAGGATAAAAGCCCCAAAACATTGATTGAAATATAACAAATTGTAAAGAAGATTGTGCCACGACATCCCCAACCATGAGGAAGAAAATTAGCGACGTTAGGGTGTCGACGCAGAGGGTTTTGCTTAGATGGGGATGGTTGAATCTGTTTCGGATAATACACATGATCAACAGGAAAGAAAGTAGAAGAAAGCCTCTTGTATCGGCTTGTTGTAACCAACTTGCGAACATTAGACTTAATCCTAGGATATTTAAAATGGTGAAAATTTTGGAAGGGGTTAGCTTCATTCGATAGTTCTCCTTGTGCCTCCGAGCAGTAAGAAAGCGATTGTAAATAAAATCACTACACCTTGGTATAACCAATAGTCTATGTTGATGCCGTATAATGCCAGACTGTTGGCGCTTCTTACTAGCCAGTAAGGGTGAAATATGGCACCGACATTTTGCAAGAAATTTGGCAACGCCTCAATCGGAACCATTAGACCACTAAGAACAGCAATAATGGCACCGACGAACATGTAGGCATATCGACTGCCCTCTTTGCTGTTAAAAAACATGTTCCAGCAAAATGAGAAGGCTGTAGTGGCAAAGGCAAAGAGCATAAAGCAGGTAGTGATCCCGATTGTGAATTCTACTGACCAATTATACCTGATATAGCCGATAATTCCAAGTAATATAATTTGCAAAAGCAAAGGAATGATGCTTGCGAGTAAATTTTGCGTTATATAGCTAAGTGTGCTTATTGGTGATACAAGAACTCTGATAACCACTCCATCAATGCGGTCTTCTAAAACTAGTCCTGTTATCAAGTATGAGCTGAGCATCATCATCATGGCAAGGATTGTGATGCCACTTGTAGGTACATAAGTCCATACTTCTGACATGAGAACCATTAACAAAATTGGAACAACAGAGGTTGCAAAGAGTGATAAAGGACTTTGGAAATTTCGCATTAATGCGTATTTAAAGATTGTCATTATTCCGCCTCCTTCCGATAAGGAATATGCAAGTAGCAAGCAAGATATTCATTCCAAACAAAATTGCGAGCTGTTGCCGTGCACTTGCGAAAGTTGTTGCGGTTGTAATATGCACACCTAACTCAGCAGGTAAGTAATTGGTGATGTTTTTGATGGTATTTGACAAATTAAACATTGCTGGAAAAATCGCTATCCCGATCATTGCTTCTCCGAAAAGGTACGCAACCTTAGCACCTGCTTTTTTATCTTTAGTAGTGTAGAAAATTAGAACACCAACTAATTGTGTTAAAAACGAGAGTAGTAAAATTGCCAGCATTATGAGAATATAGTTGCCCCAATCTGCATTAAAGAACGCAATTAAAGATGTGATTGCAACTAATACTGCTCCCATGAGCGTATTGAAAAGCCAACCTGCTATTACAACAGCTAGGTAAAAGACACGTTGGTCATTACCACTTGCGTGTAGTCGCAAACGAGTAGAACCTTTCAAATCAGCGTGTAGCCAGTTAGTTGTTAAGTCGGCGCCAAAGAATTGGAATCCAAGCACAATTACGATTGCCAGATTAGCAAATGCACTTCCATCAAGATTATTTGCAATTAGAAAGTTAGCGACTAATTGAAAAGCAAAGCTGAAAATAAGTGGTAAGCCAATTACGAGGTAATTTGCAAGATTGAGAAAATTTCGCTTTAAATAATGAGTTAAAATCCAAAAGAAATTCTTCATGCTAGTTTCCTCCATCCCGTAAAGATTTTCCTGTTAATGTTAAGAACACATCTTCAAGTGTTGCTGTTTCTTCTTTGATACCAGCAATTCCCCCATGCTGCTGGGCGATCTCTGTAATGCGATTAACATTCCCACTTTCGGAGTTAGAAATAATGGTGTACTTATTGCCCTCAAGTATTACTTGCTTCACACCTGAAACTGCTTCGAAGTTTTTCGTTAATTCTGATGATGGCGTGATTGCTGTTAAATAGATGGTACTTTCGTGGCTTGTCCTTTTGATAAGTTCTTCTGTGGTTCCTTCGGCAATAACGCGTCCTGCATCCATAATGACAATCCGGTCACATACGGCCTCCACTTCTTCCATGTAATGGGATGTGTAGATAACGGTTGTTCCTTGCTCGGTTAATTTTTTAACCGATTCTAGTATGTGATTACGCGACTGAGGATCAATTCCGACAGTTGGCTCGTCCATGATCAGGAGTTTGGGTTCGTGTACAAGTGCACATCCGATATTTAAGCGCCGTTTCATCCCGCCAGAAAGTTGTTTCGGCTTTTTCTTTATGTGGTCTGCTAGGTCGATAAATTTTAGAACATCTGCGACTCTCTTTTTTAGTTTAGCACCTCGCAATCCGTAGAGACCACCGAAATAGCGGAGGTTATCAATGACTGATAATTCACTAAATAAAGTGATGTCTTGTGTAACTAAGCCTAAGTCACGGCGGGCGTCTAAGTTTCTGACACTTTGCTCTTGTCCGAATAGAGTAATATCGCCGGCATTTGCATTTATTAGACCGCAGAGCATATTAATAGTGGTTGACTTTCCAGCACCATTTGGTCCAAGAAGCCCTAATACCTCCCCTTCGATGACATCTAAGTTAAAATGGTCGACTACCGTTTGGTCGCCATAGCGTTTGATTACATTTTTCATACTTGCTAACATGGTTGTTCCTCCTTGTGGGATTTTTTATTATTTACCAGTTGGTTATGGAGTTATTATACAACCTTTGGCTGGCTTCTTGTAGGTACCATTTGTCACTAATTAACCAATGTCGTGAACTTAACTCATGCATGACTTTGCTGCGGTGATTTCCGAAAAACACCCTAAAAAAGCCTTTTCCAAACATATTCAACATCCCAAAAGCTTGAATTCAATCGCTTTCTGGGATGTTTATGCCATTGCGATTGAGAAATGCCTTTGCAACCATTAAAAAAGCAAATCATGAGGGAAGTGCTTATGATTTGCGTACTATTGAATTTTTGTTATCCTATAATATTTTCTTACAACATTACAATGATGCTAATCCACACCTTCTCCTGTTACGAGATTTTTAACAAAAAGGCGCCTCATGAATCCTAGCCATTTTTCTTTTTGCGTAAAGATAATACCAGATGCTACAATAAACAACACTAAAGCTAAAATCAGTGCTGAGATATACAATGGCATTGATACCACTTCTTCAAAACTCATAACAAACATACTTGTTATAAGAGTAAAGGCTTCAATAACGTGATGATGAAAATAAAGAGGTGTTATTGGGAGAGTCAGTGCCCATCCCCACCAAATCCCTGATAGCATGGATAAAAGTGTAAAAACAACGATCTTGCTCTTTATTAAATGACCAATCAAAAAGCCAAATACTAAATAACTTCCCAAATGTAAGATTAAGCCTAGCAAAGCTAATAAATGATAAAAGAAATCTGGACTCCATAGTTGATAATCAGTAGTTAAACTTGCTAAAATACTCATTGCCTCAGTATTACTAAGGTGTTGTGCGTAAAAAATGCGACCAATAATAAAATTAATCATAATTCCACCAAACAAAGTGATAGCTAAAATTTTAGCCAAAGAAATTAATTGTTGACAGAATTGCTGCTTCCAAGAAGATTCATTTTGATCTTTATTTTTCGCTTTTGCTGCAAAAGCACCATGAAAGATCATAAAAATTTGACTAGGTAGCATTACAGCCAAAATACTACGATAAAGAAGCCAATCAGGAGAATGTGAAAGAATATCATATACAAAATCACTTCCATGACTAACAGTGGATCCATTTTGAAAAGATTGTAAATCGTTAGAGATAGTTGCGCTTGCACTTTCTATTGCCCAATCATATGACATTAGGAAACGGCTATAACTAAAAACAAAATGTCGCCCTATCAGCCAAAACATGAGTATAAAAAGCAAAATATGAATTTTATGCGCCTTCATTTTACTAAACAACTTCGTAATGTATGTAAACATCGCCTTATCTTCTCGTTGGAGGAAAAAGTTATTTATAAAATGATTACATTTGCTTCTATGCAAAAATATAATTCCAGCGAGGAGTATAAATAACAATAATAAAAGTATATATAATGTTAGGTAAAAAGCGTGAGTAGGTTCAGAAACTGGAATAACTAAATATGAAAATTGGTCAAAATATGAAATAATGTGTTGCCCAAAATACAAAGGTGTAATTGGCAAAGGCACTACGTAACCCCGCCAAATGTCTGACAATGGTAAAAAAATTGTAAAAGCAATAAAGCGATTGGCAACTAAGTGACCAATTAAAAATCCAAAAATCAAATAATTTACTAGATAAAGAAGTACACCTGTAGCTGTCGAGAAAATATGTATTAAACTAGGTGACCATAATTGGTAGTCTCTCACTAAGCTAATTAAACTTTCCATTTGTTCAGTTGCAAGATTTTGAGAAGAATAAGCGATCCTCATTACAAATAGAGAAAGAACGATACTACCAATTAATGTAACAAGCAAGACTTTCCCTAATGATAGCAGTTGACCAATATATGTTTTCATTTTTGCTTGTTCTATTTTCTTGTTCTTTGTGGCAACTATAATACCTTGAAAAAACATGAAAATCGGTACTGTTGACAAAAGAAGCAGAATACTTTGATATAACCACCAATCAGGGTGATTCCACAAAAATTCGTATGCAAGAAATAATTCACTTTCAGTCAATACTTCTTCCATCCCTGAGTATAATGGGTTTTGGAAAACTTCTGGATTGTTAGCGATTATTTCCATTGTTTCGATGTAAAGCCATGATTCCATATTAAGAAAATGATCTGCAGTCATTACTACGACATGACCAACCAGAAAAAACATTACAACAAACAATAAAATTTGAAACTTATTTTGAATAATTTTTTCTTTCATAATCCACCTCTCCTTTAATAATAATTTAGAAGATTTGTTAGAGGAATTAAGCGTAAAAGTAGTTTTTCCATAGATGCACCGAAAACTAATTATAGTACATTTATGGGTCTTCGCTGTTTTGAGTGGGTAATCTCGTCCACGACTATTGAACTTCATTAAATTACAGTAGACAAATCATGTGATAAGCTCGTGCAATAGCACCGACAGGCTCAAAGACCTTGAAGTCCGTAGGCGTAAAGGGTTTTGAACCTATCGCTAGCCTGTAATTATCACTTGATTCGCTTCATGCTGTCAATTTTTTAATTTCAATACTTATCGTGGACGTAATCATATCCACATTTATTTACCCACCGGAAACAGCGAAGATCCATTCATCCATTTCATGGCAATTTGGCAACAACAAAAGTTGTTGCCAATCTAAACCCTAATGAGAACGCCTATCTGCTCTCCATGAATAGGTTGCACCATGAAAATTGTAAACATGATCAGCCCAATGAAAAGCAGCTAAACACATAAACTCACCCCGAAGTATTAGTCTATAATTATTATTTGCCATTCTACCTCTAAAATTAACACTTGAACGAGGGGAGAAAGTTCTCAATGGAACATGAGCTGGTCCTGATGTTGCTGAAAGCTGACTATGACCATATCCTACTACAATACGCCTTGTATCTGTATCCCACCAACCTCTCGTAGTTAATGTTCCAATTCGACTATTAGTCCCAGGAACTAGAAAATTTGTAGTTCGCTGTGCTGTGTTAGATCTCCCTACATCCATTCGTGTACGTCCAGGAGTAGTAGAGTAAGGCAATGCATCCAGATCATAATCGACGGTTTCCCAGCCAGGTCTATCTTCTAAAAAATCAAATGAATCACATTCTTCTAAATCATAGTCATCTGCATTAACTGCAGTTGCAAACCCAAGTACAATCAATGCTACTACAGTTGCCATCAAAAATTTTTGTATTTTTTTCATGATATTCCTCCAAATTCACTCGGATTCACATAACCCTTGAGTGTTTATTTTTGCTTGTTTTACTTCGTCTATTAAACTGATAAACCCCTCTAAAAGATAGGCAAAGCAGCCCCTTTGATACATCATAAATGATTCTGATATCCCCTATTTTACACTATAATACACTTTTTTCGCTTAAAAAGCACACTTTGCTCGAAATCCTACCTAATCTTTAATTTCATCAATGTTGCGCACCATTGAAACCACCATCAATGAATAGGTATGCTAGCATTATTCATTGCTTTCGGTGTCAAAGCCCTCAACTGTGGACTTACGTAATTAAAACAAGATAGCATTACAAGAAGGCTATTGAATCGCTCATGTACCGATGCGAAAGAATTAGTATAATTTATATGATTAGGATATCAAGTTAATACCACTTAATTTTAACATTTCTTTGTTTTAACGAAAAACTATTGTTCGTTTAAACAACACTAAAGAGGCATTAACTCAATATCCTATATCGGAAAATTAGTAATAGATTGATATTTCATTTACTCAACTTTAACAGTAGGTAAATAGTAGATTCATTTATGAAAATTCTAGATTAAATTAATTAGACCCCTCATCTTTCTCACAGAAACTAAAGCAATTTCTTCATTAATCATTTCAACTTCACTTGATGATTTATGTATCTCTTGAACATTCTTAGGATTAATCAAATAAGATTTATGACAACGATAAAAATCGGGTAGTATAGCTTCAGCTTCTTTTAATGTTCCAATATAATCAATATGAGCATTGTCTAAATGTAAAGTGAGCATGTGAGGAACCTCTGATGAGCTAATAAACATAATATCATCTTGATTAATAACCATCACCCTATCTTCAACTTTTATCTTGTAGATCTTTTTTTCTGGATTTTGATCGTTTATATGGCTTTCATGGGCAATTTTAATACATTCTCTCACACGTTGATCAATGCCTTCTGGATGATCTTTAATAATATAATCCAGTGCTTCTACTTTGTAAAGGAAAGTTAAATAAGACATTTCACCATGTGTGGTGATAAAAACAATTTTACCTAAACTATCAATCTCTCTAATTTTAGCTGCTAATCCTATACCAGTCATTTCATGACCTAAATCAACATCTAAAAAGTATAAGCCCGTTGTCTTAGGATTTCTCTCTAAGTAATCTAATATGTCGATAGGATTTGCAGTTGTTAAAGTTAATTTCATATCAAAATCTTCAATCATGATGAAATTGCGAACAACTTTTTCAATCTTTTGTCTATGTGCTGGATCATCTTCACAGATAAAAATAGGAAACATATGCTTCATCCTCCTACAATGATTTTTTGAATAAATTGATTTTCAACGATACTCGTTTCAATACGCATATTAGGGTGCTCTTTGGCAAAGCCTGCTAAATTATTTAAACCCATGCCACGACCTTTACCTTTCGTTGAAAAACCAGCCTGCTTCAACAAGTGAACCCGTTCAATATCATCACGGCAAGTATTTTGAATCACAAACATAGTACTATTTTCATCTTTTAAAACACCTACTTTAAGCAAACCATTTCCAAGTGTTGTAAGTTCTTCGATAGCATTATCTAATAAAATACCTAAAGAGCGAACAAGAACAATCGAATCCAATGGAAGATTATTGACTTCATCTCTTGCTTCAAAAGAAGCATCTATATTTAACATTTGCGCCTCCATCAATTTTAAAGCCAAAATACTTTTAACTTCTCTAATTTGAATTTTACTTAAAGGCTCTAATACAAACTGATGTTGATCCATCATCGCAGAAGCAGGTTTAATTTTCTCTAAATAATAATGCTTCAATCCTTGAAAGTCTTCGTTTCTAATATAATCATCCAAGGAGGCTAGAATATTTTGATAATCATGCTTAAATTTTCGCATATCAGTGTAGTGCGTTTCAATCTCTTGCGTATATTTTCTTAAATTTTCTTGTTCATCTTTACTTCTTTGCAGTGCAAACTTTTCATGTATTGTTTTTGAGTAAAGATAAAATATAATTAATCCAATTATAAGATAAATAATAAGAAAAATAAAATTTAGTTGAATGAGCTCAATACCACTTCCAAGATACATTGAAAGAACAATTGTTCCATAAAATGAAAGTAGCATGAGGGCGCTAATACTAGCTAATAAGAATTGCAGTTGCTCATTTGCATTAATTCTAATGCGAATTTTTTTTGTTGCTTTTGTGAACAAATATGTAAAAAACACAGATAGTACAGCTGAAATAGCAACATGAATAAACAATAAATATTCATTGACAAAAGATGTTTCACCAAAAATTTGTTGTAAAATAAGTGAAGCAGAGTGCTCAAATACAATTGCGATTACCATTATTAAAGTGGAAAGAAAAACTGATTTTTTTAAGCTGTATTTACTAACCTTGTAGCTATAATAGCAGAGAAAACCTACTAAGATAAGTGCAGCTAATAAACCAATATGAGATAGTAGCAAACCTCCACTAACACCAACAATTAATACAAAAAAGCAGTCACTAATATTTATATATAATTTACGGCTTAAAATCTTAATCATTAAAAGACTATATGCTGCTTGAATTAAAACAATAATAACATCGGTCATATATGTGCCTCCTCATTTAAATAAAGCATTAGACTATATGACCATTATATCACTAAAATATGCTTATAACAACACTTTCCATTGTGATTCTACTTGATTCAACAATTCAATAGGTATCTCTATTTCATAAAACAACCCTTGACAATTTCTTGTCAAACTCAAACTCCCATACTTAATAAGAATTTTGCAACATATATCATAAAACATTACACATCCATCCCTTCGTTTTTTAGTAATTTATAAGAAAGTGGTGTTACCATTAAACTTGCAATAAAAGTTCCAAACATTATGAGATTCCCAACTAATAAATTTGGTATTAAAAAAGCTATTGTGAAAACAATGAAATTCATCTTCAAAACTTTAACTTTCAACTTCTCTTTCCGATCACCATTGGCATGCATTAAACCATTTTTTTTTGTAACAGCAGGGGCATATTTTTCTAAAATAAAATGACTTGCAGTATACAGAATAATAAAAGCTATTCTTGGCATTTGCATAAATCCTAGAACAAAAGGAATCCCGATTAGAATTAAACAACTAATAGCTGTACAAGTTAAACTTGATTCACTATGGGCACCATAGGCATAAGATCTAATAGAAATATAGGCCAGATGAAATATAAACACTGGGATAGCTAACCCCATTATCATCGCAACTACATATATGACACTTAACTTAGATAAGTTACTAAGTAGTATTTCAATTCCTAACTTGCATTTTAAGTAATCTACTCGTTCCAAGCTTTTGTTTTTAGTGAGTTTTTCTAACATCAATTCAGATAGTATTTCAATTACTGATCGCTTAGAATCTATCATTGTCCGCATATTTCATCATCTCCTTGTGTTAAGATATCAGAGAGTGTTGGTAAACTCTTTTTTATTACTATAAAACACAAATGTGGATGAGATAAACGTCAAATGTAACACCTCTATTTGAAAATTGTTGATACTCCACTATTTTACATCAAATGGGTAGACTTCTGAGTTATTGCTGAATATAATTGATAGAATACACTTTTTCTTCTTGATTATCCTAATACAATTTCAAATACACTATTCAGTACACTGTAATTATCCGAAAAACTCTTATTTCTAACATTTAGAATTCGATTCTGAATCTTTTTCTGCTTCAAAAAATCTATTAATTTCTGTATAAAATTAGATACTAAATCATTATCTACTGCCCTTTCTTTACTATTAACGAAAATAACAATTAACTGCCGATCATTATCTGGTTTAAGTTGAGATAAATTTTGGTAAATTTCAATTCTCTCATTATGTGTTTTTTTATAAAATATTTGATTATCATTTAGTAAAGCAACATGTAAAAAATCGTCTTTAAGCTTATCCTTTTCCGATTCATTTAACCATTTAAATAAATCCAATAAATGATCATTCCATTCTTCCAATGATCGGTGTTGTTCTAAAAATGAGAAATCAACTGTTGCTAATAATTTACCTAGAAAATTTTCCATTAGTTATTTAATCCTTTTCTCAAAATAAATATTTTAAAATATTTATATCTTTATATGATTATATTTTCTTTTGTCGTTGTTATTATTATATTCTATTATTCATCTGAATGGCAGATTTTGTGTTTAAACGCATAAATTATGTCTTTATCGTTTATTTGGTTGAAAATATTTACGTTTATGATTCATTATCGTTAACAAAACATGCAAGAACAGTACAAAGGGCAAACAGAAAAGCCTAGTCTATCTACTTCATTTTATGATACTCGTCATAATAATAAACTAAATTTCAAAAAGTCATTGACTTGGAGTTAGGTTAAGGTTTACAATTATGTTATCTTGGACTTTGCTCCAAGTCAAAATACAACATACATTTAATGGAGGGGTTCATATGCGTTATACGAAATTTAAAGATATCTCCCTATCTCTTTTAGGAATGGGTGCAATGCGTTTACCACAAGAGGGAGAAGGTTGGGGCATGCCCATTGTGTATGATCAAGCACAAGAAATAATTGACTACTGCATGGCACAGGGCGTGAATTATTATGACACGGCATATATTTATCACGACGGTGATTCTGAGGTGTTTTTAGGTAAAGCTTTAGCAAAATATCCACGCGAGAGTTTTTATATCGCAGACAAATATAATATTGCTGCAAAAGCGGATTACAAGGCACAATTTGAGGAGCAATTGCAGCGTCTGCAAATGGATTATATTGACTTCTACTTACTTCACGGAATTTCCGATGATGCGGTGGATGATTACTTGAACAACGGTTGTATTGAATATTTCATTGAGCAAAAAAATGAAGGCAAAATAAAGTATCTTGGTTTTTCTTTTCATTCAACCCCACCTGTAATGCCACTGATAACTGCTCGTCACGACTGGGATTTTGCCATGATTCAGCTTAATTATTTGGACTGGTTTCATGGCGAAGCTCAAGGACTTTATCATCACCTTAAGGAAAAAGAAATCCCAATTATAGTTATGGAACCAATTCATGGCGGTCTGCTTGCAAACCTATCTGACGAGAGCAATGCCCTACTTCACAAGTCTGAGCCAAATAAAAGTATTGCATCTTGGGCATTACGCTTTGTCGCTGGCTTGCCCGATATAACCGTCATTTTGAGCGGTATGTCAAATATGGAGCAAGTGCAGGATAACATTGCTACTATAAACGAAGGTAAACCACTTTCTAAAGAAGACGACAAAATGCTCTTGAGAATAAGTACAGAATTATTCAAAACAATAGCCGCTACTTGCACCGACTGTCGCTACTGCTTAAATGATTGTCCTCAGCAATTGGATATTCCAACTATGCTTAATGTGTACAACGAGTACAAAGCGGGTGGCGAATGGCGTTTAAATCGGTTAAAAGCCCTCCCGATTACAAAGCAGCCTGAGGCGTGTACGAGTTGTGGAATATGCGTAAAGCTATGTCCACAAAGCCTTGATATTCCCACATATATGGTTGATATGGCAGAGCAGATGAAAAAAATGGAAGAAAAAAAGATCGAAGATTAATAAGCTCCGATCTACATATCAATCTTGTTGTCCTTTTCGCTACTATCCCATGGGTGGTAGTTTTTTCTAATTACCCCACCACAACATCACAATCTTTTCGATAAAAAGCTATACCATATTTAATAACTTCACGATACCCCTCTTGTGTAAGTTCTTCTACATACTTCTTTTCTTCAATCTGATCTAATGCCACTTGAGCATCTTTCTCTAAATCTTGCATCCGCTTGG
>Ga0123355_10012056_pt1 | contig 13375 bp, 9 predicted proteins | sample TergutEmb28metaG_3_FD_89872 | JGI IMG/M metagenome (GOLD analysis project Ga0123355, IMG submission 89872) | Embiratermes neotenicus P1 segment gut microbial communities from Petit-Saut dam, French Guiana - Emb289 P1 | ecosystem: Host-associated > Arthropoda: Insects > Digestive system > Gut ...
AGAATCCATTTGCCCAAATTCTTAGGCGAAGGAGACCGAGGCTCCGTAGCCGTGTTCCTTGGGCGGGATTCTTAAACCGTATATCCTCCCCTGCCGGAGCTTTATGCGGGAATGCTTGGCTCATGCGCGGCGGGGGGTTGATTTTATGTCGCGGATATGCTAGTTTAACAAGTGCGACATAGTTGCCGATGGAATAGGAGAGGGGTTTCAGTGGCATGACCGAAGTACTTTCGCAGGACGAAATTGACCAGCTACTCACCGCGATTAACGCGGGCGACACCGAGCCCGATGACGTGCGCTCGGCGGCGGATACCCGCAAGATCAAGATATATGACTTTAAGCGGCCGGACAAGTTTTCCAAAGAGCAGATACGAACCATCTCCATGATGCACGAAACGTTTGCCCGCTTAACCACGACAAGCCTTTCCGCCCAGCTCCGTTCAATGGTTCACGTCCACGTGGCGTCCGTAGATCAGCTTACCTACGAGGAATTTATCCGGTCCATCCCCACCCCCACGACACTAGCGGTTATCAACATGGATCCGTTAAAGGGCAACGCCATTTTAGAGATAGACCCGGCGGTAACCTTTTCCATTATCGACCGTCTTTTTGGGGGAACCGGGGAGGGGACAAAGCACACGCACGAACTTACCGACATCGAGACCGCCGTTATGGAAGGGATTATCGTCCGCATTTTGGGCAGTTTGCGGGAAGCGTGGACGCAGGTCATAGACCTCAGGCCCCGGCTGGGGCAAATCGACACGAACCCCCAGTTCGCCCAGATAGTGCCCCCTACCGACATGGTGGTGCTGGTAACGCTGGAAACGAAAGTCGGGGATGTGGAAGGGATGATAAACATTTGCATTCCCTACCTTACCATCGAGCCCATTATCGGCAAGCTTTCTACCCAGTTCTGGTACTCCGCCGTGCACCGGGGCACGACCACGGAAAACCTTAACGTATTAAAGGAGAAACTGGCGGCTGTCGATGTTAATGTAGTAGCCGAAATAGGGAAGATAAATGTTTCCGTCCGGGAGGTGCTTTCCCTTAGCGTTGGCGATGTCGTGCAACTTTACAATACCAGGGTAGGGGATCCCTATTCTTTGAACATAGGCAACAAGAAGAAATTTCTGTGCCGTCCCGGAGTTATCGGCAAAAAAATGGCGGTGCAGATTATCAAGAAGGTCGCGGAAATTGAGCAGGAAAAATTTGAAGAGCTAACGACTGAAGGGGAGGATTTGTTATGAGTGACGGCGCTCTCTCGCAAGATGAAATAGATGCCTTGCTTGCTGGTGTAGATTCGGCGGGGATTGGGAGCGGCCCGTCCTCCATGCCTGCCATGATGTCCGGCGGCGGCGGCCCTGATGAAGATCGCAGGGCCTTTCAGGATTTTCTTTCGGCTAACACGGGGGCGCAGTCGTCCAACCTGTCCATGATGACCGGGGCGCAGGCGGCTCTTGGGGATCCGCAGGTAACGTTTACCAACCGTGACGCTCTTTTGGGGCAGCTTTCCGACACGGTAACGGTGGTAAAGGCGGACTTTAGCTCCGGTTTTCCGGGGGAACACGTCTTTGTTCTGCCCGAAGCCACCGCCAGAAAAATCGCCAGCCTTATGAACAAGGAAGATAATATCGAGATGGACGAAATGGCCATGTCGGTTATCGGAGAGGTTGTTTCCCAGCTCGTGGGAACCCAGATTACGGACTTGACCAAGAGAACCAACAATAAATCCATCGCGGCAATGGCTCCTGAAGCGGCAAACATAAAGAAAGCCGCCGCCGCCCTTCCGGCGGGGGAGTTTCTTTCCGCCCTGTACCGCCTTGATTTGGGAGATGGCGCTCAGCATCAGATGTGGGAACTGTACGGGGGCGGGCTTGCCTCCGACATTGCCAGATCCTTGAATGGCGGCACGGCGAATACGCAGGGAATGCCGGCGATGGGCGGGATGCCCATGCAGGGGATGCAGGGCATAGGGATGCCAGCGATGGGCGGAATGCCTATGCAGGGGATGCAGGGCATGGGGATGCCGGCGATGGGCGGGATGCCCATGCAGGGAATGGGCGGGCCTGCCAACGTCCAGTCCGTCCAGTTCCCCAACTTAATGCCCCGCGCCACGCATCAGTAAATGGGAAACATCGGCCTTATCATGGATGTTTTCATGGAAATGACCGTGGAACTGGGCCGCACCCGCAAACTTATCAAGGAAATTCTGGGCATGGGCGAGGGCAGCATCATAGAACTGGACAAGCTCGCCGGAGAACCCGTGGACATTCTGGTAAACCATAAACTCATTGCCAAGGGCGAAGTCGTAGTCATTGACGAAAACTTCGGTGTCCGCGTTACGGAGATTGTTTCCCCCATGGAGCGCTTAAGCGACATAGGGTAAGTGCCGCGAAAAGCGGGCCGCGAAGGGCGAGCCGCGAAAACGGGACAAGTGCCCTGTGTTTAACTTGACGAAGATTACGTACCCTGCTACTATGCCTTGGAGTACTGTTTTGTTCTCGCATCGCTTGTTTTTTAGAGGGGGATCGCATTATGCAAAGGGAAAGAGAGCGCCTTACATCAAGGTTTTCGTTTGTCGTCCTGTCGGTAAGCTGCGCTATCGGCCTTGGTAACATCTGGCTTATGCCCTACCGGGCGGGCACGTACGGGGGAGCCCTGTACATTTTTCTGGTAACGGCGTTTATTTTTCTGCTGGCTATTCCTGTTTTGCTGGTTGAATACTCCGTTGGCCGGGGCAGCGGGCAGTCCACTGCCGGGTGTTTCCAGGTGCTTCAGCCAAAGGGCACAAAGTGGCATTTGAACGGGTATTTGGGCATTGCCGGAAATTACCTACTGCTGATGTTTTACATCATGGTCTGCGGTTTCGCGCTGGGCTATTTCTGGAAAGGCCTTGCGGGGTCGCTGATTGGTCAGTCGCCTGAGTACATTGTGGCATCATGGCAGTCGCTGACCAGAGACCCAGTTAGAAGCGTCGAGTTGATGGTCGCGATTATCGTGCTTGGCATGGGCGTTTGTTACCTTGGCCTGCGAAAAGGCGTTGAGCGGGTTTGCAAGTACGTAATGGCGGCGTTCTTTGTCCTGCTTGTAATTTTGCTGGTTCGCAGCGTAACCCTTCCGGGAGCCGGAGCGGGCCTTGCCTTCCTGTTTATACCAAACCTGGACGCAATGCGGGAACATGGCACGTTCAGGATTATCCACATGGCAATGGGGCAAGCCCTGTTCTCCTTGTCCGTTGGCATTGGCGCTATGGCAATTTTCGGCAGCTATATCAACAAGGAAAAACGGCTGTTCCGTGACGCCTTTACCGTAGGCGCTCTTGACCTTACCGTTATCATCCTGTGTCTGTTGATGATTTTCCCAGCCTCCTTTGCCTTTGGCATAAATCCGGCTGTCGGCGAAGGCTTACTGTTCGTAACAATGCCGAACATTTTCAACGCGATGCCGGTCTCGTACCTTTGGTCGCTGTTGTTTTACGCTGGACTGACATTTGTGGCGTTTTCTACAGCCCTTGCCGTTATGGAAAACATTACCGCTATCGGCATGGACAAGTTCGGCTGGACGCGCGCAAAGTCGGCTCTGGTTAATCTTGTGTTGTTAATCATACTCTGCCTGCCGTCGGCGCTTACGCGTAACGTATGGCTCGGATTTGCCCCCGGCCCGTTCCCGCATCTTGGGGCCTTTTTCACATACCTTGTAATGGAGCTTGCGCTGCCCATCGGTTCGCTGTTCTACGTGCTGTTCGCCATGAGCAAAAGAGGCTGGGGATGGGACAAGTTCATCGCGGAGGCCAATGCCGGCAACGCTGGCTGGTCGTTCCCTGCCGCTTTGCGGTTTTACATGACGTACATCGTCCCCGCGGTGATAATTTTTATCCTTATATTCGGTCAAGTGCAACGGTGGATTCTTTCGCCAAGAGGGATACTGATCTAGGCGCAATGGAGTTGTTGGGGCTGTCCTGAACTAACACGTTTCGGACAGCCTCTCAGGGCCAGCGCCGTAATGCCTCAAAATAAAACCTAACCGGAAAGACTGTAGCCTCTACAAGTACGCCAGCCCCCGCAGACTGAGAACACGGCCTGCCGCCGAAGGAAACCCCTTTCGCCTGTTTCCGGCAAGTATCTTCCGGTATTCTTCCTTTAACAGTTCAAAGCGCCGGTCGCTTTCCGCCTTGTCGCCGAAATCCCTCCAGCGCAGTTCCGTGTAGAGTGTGGCGAAATCGGCGAAGGGCCCGCCTTCCCCCGCGGCACAGAAAAGCCGGGCGTATTCCGGGGCGGTTTTTGAAGCGGGCTTAATGGGCTTCCCGTCAGCGGCAAGCCGGGCAAGGAGCAGCAGGTACAGGGAACGGGCCCCTTCCCGCCCTCCCCGCCGCGCGGCAAGACCCAACGCGGCTTCCCTGCCGTAGCGCAGGGCGTACGCGGCGGCAAGGGCCAGAACAGCCAAGAGCGTTACCGCGCGCAGCACCGCCCTCCACGGGAAGGCCCGGAATTCGGCAAAAACCCGGTTCTCGTAAATAAAGGGAATCACCACATCCCGCAAATTCCCGTCTCCAAGCCCTACCGGAGGAATGGCGAAGGCGGTAGCTTCAAAATCAAGCCAGCCGAACTCCGGAACGTAAAACTGAGGCCAGGAATGACCGTGGGCATCGGTTACCAGAAAAAGATCGTCCAGGGGAAACTCCTGAAGCGCCGGGAGCCTGTTCCGCAAAGCGGCGAGCCCCCGCAGATGCGCGGGGGTCTGTAGGCCGTCAGCCGCCAAGAACCCCGTTACCACACGGGAAGGAATACCCGCAAGGCGGCCCAAAAGGGCGGCGCTGTTGGAAAACTCAACGCAGTCCCCCTCTCTGGTGCGGGTTAGAAAATCTATCATTTCCGCGACGGAGATGTAGTTTGTCGCGTTAATGTTGTACTGGTACTCAGAAAAACTGACAAGAATGGCGGCTATTGTTTCCATGTAATCGTTTCGCGCCGCCCCCATGATCCTTCCCCGCCGGGCCTCCCACGACCGCATGACATGGTCAAGGTGGGTGCTGAAGATTTCCCTGTCGGCGTTCTGCAGCGGGAGTTCCAGATAGCGGGCAAGGCTATCCCGTTCAAAGGGGCTTAACTCCCGGACGGGGACGTGCAAGAGGTGAAGGGGATCATTCGGTTGAATGTAAGAAGCGCTGCGGTGAATGTAACGGAAGGGGCCTGTGTTTTCGCTCAAAATAGTGGGGTCAACGGCGGCGGGCCGGTACGGTATAAATTTCTGCGGAAGGGTAGAAAGGGAAAACACCTCCTGCCGCTGTCTGCCCCTGTCAAAAGCCGGCTCGTGGTCGAACCACGTAACAAAAAAACGCTGAGTGGAAAGGCGGCTCATAAGATCGTCCGGGGAAGAAAGAAAACCCTCGACAGGGTCAAAGCGGGCGCGTATGGCGTTTGCCATGTACACCGGCTCAAAGGCCGAGGCCACCACCATAACCGTAAACTGCTGGTTCTGCCCCCCTCCTTCGCCCCGGCCCCTTCTGCCCATGCCGGGCCAGTTGTGTTCCGAAAGGGCGCGCAGGGACGGACTGCCTCCGCCTTCGCTACGGGGCAGGGTTCTTCGCCCTTCCCTCCCGGCGTCGTCGGGAAAGCCCCAGTCATCGTCCGAGGGATTACTCCTGCGCTCCAGTTGATCCGGAAGCAGGTTGTCAACAACAGTGTTGCGAATAAAGTCAGCCGGAAGGACGGCGAGTACCAGCGCGAGAGCGGCGACGGAAGCCAAGGCAAACACCGCGCCTTCTTTCTTTACGCCGCCTGAACTGCCGGGATGAAGGCACAAATACACGACCACGCTGTGCAGAAGAAACACCACCGCCGTCCAGACAAGGATAAACTGGGTAAGCCCCGTGCTTTCCCCGGCAACATCTTCCCCGGCGCGGGAAAAGGCGAGGAGGCGGAAGCAGACCCATGCCAGCAGGAAAGGTTCTATCGCCGAAAGCTTACCCCATCGGGGATAATGGAAAAGCAATAGGGTAAGGGCAAAGGCCAGCGCGCCGGAAAAAAACGGCGGCAGGGCCATAGCGGACAGGCCGCCCGCCCAGACGGAAAATATCAGGACAGGCAAGAGGGCGATAAGGAGTTTGTTCCGGAACTTTCCCTTGTGGGCCGGAAGAAACGCTATCAGCGCCGCGAAAGGGATAATCAGAAACCACTGAATAATTCCCACCCGGTCGTAGGAAACGACAATTCCCGGATGAAGCAGCAACAACAGTGTTACGCTCAGGTAGAAAAACATCCGAAGCGAAAAAAGTACCGGCAAAAGATTTTTCATACTCGTGTCTCCGTGTAATCGATCATCACGCGGCCCGCGCTTACCGCAGGCTGCGGCTCCTTGCGCGGCAACAGCCACCACGGAAGGGGCGCAAGACCACCGGCGGGGAAATCCCGCAGATGGAGCGTTTGGCGGTCTGTGTTCCCGTCTGTATTCCCCCGCGGAACCTTTTTTCGCGGGGCGTTTTGGGTCATAAAAAGGGAAAGCGGGCGGCCTTGCTGCGCCAGAAGAAAAGCGGGCAGGGCCGTGTCGCAGGCCGTGGAAAAAACGTACAGTTCCCCGTCAGCCGGGGGCGAAGATGCTCCCTCGTTTGCGGCGGGGGCAAAGGGAAGCGCCGGAAGCTCCTCCAGAAACGCCTCGATTTCCCCCTCGTCATTGAGTTCCCAGCTTTCTGTGGCGCTGCGGACGTGGAACACATACGATGCCTTTTCTTCCTTGACCTTTCGCAAAAACCACGCGAGCCGCGCCTTTGCCCGGTCAAGCAGCCAAAGTTCGGCGATTGCGGGCGAATCCTTGATCGCGCGCGCTCTCCCGTGAGCGGGCGGCCCGTAGTTGCGAAAATATACCTCGATGCGGGTTATCTTTTCCTGATTGTCCGGGGAAATCCGGGTAATCAGCGTGTTGATGCGCTCCGAGCTTTTCCAGTTGATGTCCCGCAGCCGGTCGCCGGGGGCGTATTCCCTCATGTAGTAGCGTTCCTCATCATTGGCGCTTTTTTTGCGGCGGTCTTCGGCTCCGGACTGGGCGTTTATGCGCAAGGGCATCGCAGTGCAGGGGGCGCTGCGTATGTTCAGCGTCCGCTCCCGCACAGCGCCGCAGGCAAAGGAATACAGGCCAAAGATGTCCCGCAGCCTGCACGAAGTCTCGCCCCGAAAGCGCCCGCCAAGGGGAAACCTAATGCCAAGGCGGGCGGCGCTGTCACCCCCGGCGTTTTTGGGCAGGGACGACTGGGCGAAGACAGGGCAGCCGCCGGGCGAACCTTGCGGGAAAAAACGCCCCCGCACAAGAACGTGGAGCCTGAAAAATTTGGGGATGCCGGCGGACGGGCCGGTTACAAGCCAATCCTCACCGGCCCCGGCGCTTAAAGGCAGGGGAATGTTCCAAAGCGGCTCGAAGCCCTCCAAGCGCCGGGCCGCCCATCTTCCGGCGAGCCACAAAGCCGCCAACAGCGCCAGCGCCGCGAGGGAAAGGACAATTTCGTAGGCGTTGCGGGCGGCAAGGGAGCGGACAAGCACGGCAAGGGCAAAGGCAAAGACCGCAACGCCCGGCAGGGTAAACGGCTGAGTCTTGAATATGCCTTTTATTGTACGCAACACGCTATTTTTCATATAATAACCCGGTTTTCTGCCCCATAGCGGGCCCGCTAGCCTTTCCGTTCTTTCGGCTCCACGGGCGTCTTGTCCAGAATATGCTCCAGCGGCGCTTCAGGCGGGATGGACGGATCCCGTGTAACAATGCGGTGGGCCATAGCCGGAATAAAGGTCTCCTTCACAAGGTCAATAGGCACGTAATCCAGCCCCCTGCACAGGGCCAGCGAGCGAACCAGCCGGGAAATCCTGACCCCCGCCCTGGGGCTCGCCGGGCTTTCGATGTCCGGGTGGGAGCGGGTCTGCCGGACGCAGGAAACAATGTATGCGCCCACATCACTGTGAATCTGCACCGTGTCTACCATCTTTTTCCAGTTGATAAGGTCGCCTGAATCAACGATGCTTTCAAAGCCCTCCCAAGCGTCCGTCCGCCCGTGCTTTTCGATGATTGCCCGCTCGTCATCTTCCGAGGGGTAGCCCAGCGAAAGGCGCAGCATGAAGCGGTCGAGCTGGGGAACCGGCAGGGGAAAAAGATGGGCCCCTTTAAGGTTCATCGTGGCGATAATGAAAAACGGATCCCGCAGGGGATAGTGCTTGCCCTCGATGGTGATGCTCTGTTCTTCCATCACCTGCAAAAAACTCCCTTGAGTCTTGGGCGTTAACAGGTTTATCTCGTCGCAAAGGACAAAGTGGGCGAACACCGGGCCCTTGTTGAACACCAGTTCCCCCGAATGGCTGATAAAGCGGTTATACCCCAGAATGTCCTGAGGCAGAAGGTCTACGGTACACTGGACGCGGCTAAAGCCCTCCATCGCGACTTCGCCCGCGGCCATATCCTCGTTCCGCCATTTGACAGACTGCGCCAGGGCACGCGCCAGCGAGGTCTTTCCCACGCCGTGGGAGTCCGCCAGAATAACGTGCCCCCCGGCAATCCACGCGGCGATTATGTACTCCAGCTTTTTTTCGTCAACGGAAATGAGCCGCCGTATGTTGGCGCTTAACCCCTCGATTGATTGCTTCACGTCTGATTGTTTCAGGTTCATACCTTTATCTTATGCCAAATCGCCGCCGTGAAGCAATAGCGGGCCGGACAAGAGCGCAGGAGGCAACTGTCAAAACCTATACTTTTTGACAGTTGCAAAGCCTCACGCAATTGCACCATTCAATAATGAAAAAATACCATGTTTTACGGCAATTGTCAACAAAATTCGTAAAATTCTTCCAAAAATTCCCCAAAACGGCAACTGTCAAAAAGTATAGGTTTTGACAGTTGCCTGTTAGCGGCATTTGCGGGCGTATGCCCGTAATAAATATTTTGTGGAGGTATCTAGATGAGAACATTGTTGAGACCAGCAAAGCTTTCGCTGTTGTTGGTTGTATTACTGACTGGAGCATTGGCCTTTACCGGGTGTCCCGGAAACGGCGGTGGTGGCGGCGGCGGCGGGTTCACTTGGCACGGACACTATGACGTAATAGTGATCGGGTCGGGAGTATCCGGGTATGTAACGTATTTGACAATAATGGACGAAGCGCCCCAGCTTAGGGTGCTGTTCATTGAGCAAATGTCCGTATCGGGCGGAATTACCAGAACAGCCGGCGGCCCAAGTGGAAACGCGTGGCTGTTTAACTACCGGGATATGACTGACGCTGGCATTAGAACCGCTTGGGCCAATCGCATGACAGGCGCGGGCAGCGACACTACCCCTCTCACTTCCGCCAACATTGGTTATATTGCCGACAACGTAACCATTAACCCTGACACGGGCCTGCGTTGGTATCCTGACTTCGAGATATTTATTCCCGTTGTGCGGGCCGCGAGAGAGGCTTTCTTCTTCTTGGGCAACCAGTTTGGTGGTACTGCCGTATTCAATCCCGAAAACACCGTTAACCCTCCCGGTCTGGGCGGCCTCGTGAATACCTTTACCGGCGGCATGGGGACAAGCGGCGTTGCCTACATGGAAGCGTTTAGACTCGCCGGTAACAACCTTGGCGGCGCTAATCACCTTAAATTAAACGCCAGAGCTACAAGACTGCACATGGAAGGCGACAGGGCTATCGGGATTACCTACGCGCACGGCGGCAGTGACAGAAATGTTACCGGCAGGCAGATAGTGTTTGCCACCGGCAATTTTGCTGAAAACGTGGACATGAAAAGAAGATTTTCTCAGCCAAATCCACGGCAGCCTGCTGTCGGGCTTGAACATTTCTTCATACAGGTAATCGATGAAGTCGGGGCTGACGGCAGCGGGATATTGATACTCGAAAGGGACGCTATTGCCGACATACATTTATCCGGCTTTGGGGTAATCTCCGGCGCCAGACCGCACCGCAACCTTCATCACGTAGGGAATAACATTCTCTTTATGCCAAGTACCCACTTGGAGAGCGTTCTTCTTGATAACGCTTTTTTTCACGTGTTTGTGAACGGCGAAGGCCAGCGGACAAGGGCTGAACACGGCAACGATCTTTGGAATGCCGCTACATCGCATCATATGCTGGTTGAAAACATGTTCCCGTACTGGCTGGTCTTCAGTTCCTGCACGGGCGCGTCCGGCACAGCGGGAAACGCTCAGCGAACCGCCATCCAGGAAGCCATTACGTTTGGACAGGGAACTTCGCCAGAAGCGGCATTGGTCAGGCATGAAGTAGTATCACATCAAACCATTGCTGGACTTGCCGCGCTGATGTACCCCGGCGACACGGCAGCTCAGGAAGCTTTCGTACAAACACTTGCCGCCTATGAAGCCATGTTTGACGGGCCCGGAACAGACGCGATTTTCACCGATGATCTGACGCCCGGTAAAACAAACGCGCAGGCCGCCGGTGTTCGCTTTGGAGCGGATGACGGCCCCTTCTACGCGGTTAGATTTTATCCCACCGGCTGGGACACTGCCGGCGGCGTAAAAACCAATGTATACGGTCAAGTATTAAGCGGCGGAGCCCCAATTACCAACCTGTTCGCGGTAGGCGGAGTATCCAACCGTGTGTATTACGGGCAGACCTATCATGGAGGCACATCATTAACCCTGTATCCGGGCAAAGCCAGAATCGTCGGATTTAGAGTAATTGAACAACTCCAGTACGAGTTCCCCGAACTTTTCAACTAGAGATGCGTAAAAGATGATGGGGGATTTTCCCCCATCGCAGCGTTAAAAACCATCCTGTAACAGGGATGGTTTTTACTATTCGATCAGTGTTGGTATCTGTATGCCCCAAGGAGAAAGAAATGACGAAAAAAATATCAGGATTAGCCGTTGTTGTTTTAGCGCTCAGCCTACTATTCACCGCCTGTCCCACTGAATTTAATCCCTTTGGGGAAATAACAGGGTCTCATAACGACCACACAGGCTGGGTATATGGTATCGCGCGCGGATTTAGCAGCGATATAAGGGTAGACCTTAGGCTTGAGAATGGGTTTATTAAAGAAGCCACTGTCCGCAGTGTTGCCGGCAGAGAGAGTCCCGGCTGGTATCAAGGCCCCTTCAATATGGCCCCCTTGCTTATTGTGGCAAGAAACAGTGTTGAATTGGATACGCTGGCTGGAGCCAGCCGTACAACACAGGGCATAGTTAACGCGGGCAGAGCGGCCCTCGCCGGAATTCCCCCGCCGGGCACTCTACCCAGAGTAGAAAGACCCGGCAGGTATGTGCAGCCAGCCAATGGTTTTGGGGGGCCTTTTTATGTTTCCGTAACGTTGAATACCACTGCCATTACAAGAATAGCGGTAGAAATATCAAATGAAAGTTCAGCGGTCGGACAGCCCGCCATTAACATTATGATTGACAGAATGTTGGAAGCCCAAAATTCGTATGTGGATGGTGTTTCGGGAGCCACAATTACCAGCGACGCGCTTAGGCTCGCGGTTGGCGCGGCACTGGCTGAAGCCGGCGCGCCAATGGGCATGAGGACAAGGCCTGAGCCGGAAAATGGGGAAAGGCACACCAATCCGCAGGTAACCGTTGATGTTATCGTCATTGGTTCGGGAGCGGCCGGTTTGAGCGCGGCTATAGCCGCCGCGTCTGCCCAAAGCTTTCCGCCAGTTTCCGTAATGCTTATCGAAAAGCAAGAATTCCTTGGAGGCTCGACAATCCGCTCCGATGGAATTATTTACGCTCCCGAACCCACGGAAGCCACAGGCCCCGCGTCCTCTTTTGTTGACTATTTCATGTACAGGGCTCAAGGGTACGCGAATCGCGCCCTGCTTTCAACATACGCAAGCGGCTCTTTGGACATTGTAAGCGGCAATTGGGCGCTTCCCGGCCTACAGCACAGAATGGCTACCGGTATAAGCTCCAGAGAGCGCGCCCGGCCCTTCCCCGGAGGAGGCGTGGCTCTTGTCCGCACACTGGAGAACCGGGCCAGAGAAAGGGGGGTTGGTATTCTTACCGGAGTAGAGGCAGTGGAATTGGTTAAGAACAGTAATGGCGAAGTAGTACGGGTATTGGCTGAATCCATGAATTCCAATTTTGTCTTAAATGCCAGAAGGGGTGTTGTTATTGCCACAGGCGGTTTTGACAACGACAGGGGCGCAGGCAGCCTTATGGCGGAGCATAACGCGGATTCGCTTAATTCCGTTCCACGTTCCAGCCGGGGCAATACAGGCCAGGGCATCAGAATGGGCCAGTACATGGGCGCTGGAACAGTGTTCAAGGGCGGTATGTTTGGCTCGGTTGCCATTGACCCCACGATTGATTTTGACATAGCGGACATAGTAAACGGTCATAACATTATTTTTATAACAGATAGCGGGACAAGCGATTTTATTGATCTTGGCGCGCCGGAACAGGAAGAAATTACTGATGTCGATGGTAACACTCGTACACTCGATGCCGTACAGTGGGGTAACGCTACGCACGACATGATTCCAAACGCTGAGCGCACTGACCCTTCGGTACTATTTAACGGGTTAACACGGGTTCTAGAAAATCACCCAAACTCCCGGTTTTTTCAAATCAGCGACAGGCCCTTACCCAGAAGAGGGCACATTACCCATGAAGTAATAGCTCGCAGCGGTCTTGCGTTTCATTCAATGAGTTTCGCTGGTTTAGCGATAGCAATGTGGCATGGCACTGTTGATTCTGCGGATATTCAAGCCGCGTTTACGGCCAGAGGGTGGGAAAATCTGCCCGGCGGATTTTATGTTTGGAGAATTCATCCTGTAACGCTTGGCTCTATGGGCGGCCTTAGGATAAACCCCCAAGCGCAGGTGCTTGACACCGCCGGAAACCCGATCCCCGGCCTTTTTGCCGCGGGCGAGGCCGCCAATGGGGATTTCTTCTTCCAGCAGAACCCCGCGCCAGGCAGCTCTCTTGGCATAGCTCTTACATTCGGCCGTATAGCCGGGGAACAGGCTGCGCAGTCTCAGCCTCGTCTACTGTTGCCATAGGTAAAGGAGAATAAGAATACATGAAAAAGGCGATACTTCTTTTTTCGTTGCTTAGCGTTTTGGCGGGCGGCGCTTTTGCCCAAGTCTCGTTCAGCGGGAGCGTCTACGCGGGCGTCAGGCTTCACATTCCGTATGACGGCGATGAGTCAATTACCACCAACCACCGGGACTATGACGATCCCCAGTTCAACCTTACCGCCACGGTCATGCGGGAAAACTACGGGGCACGGCTGGTTACCCGCACCCGGATGCTGGATGGCGAAGGCGATTTCGCCGTGCGCGGGGCCTACGGCTGGGTCAACTTCGCCGGGCCATTCGGCGACGACTCGCTGCGCCTTACCGTGGGCCAAATCTCAAGCCCGGCATGGGTTACCCGCCTTCATTCCAG
>Ga0123355_10012057_pt1 | contig 13374 bp, 17 predicted proteins | sample TergutEmb28metaG_3_FD_89872 | JGI IMG/M metagenome (GOLD analysis project Ga0123355, IMG submission 89872) | Embiratermes neotenicus P1 segment gut microbial communities from Petit-Saut dam, French Guiana - Emb289 P1 | ecosystem: Host-associated > Arthropoda: Insects > Digestive system > Gut ...
AAGGTGAGTGCTCCCGAGGGCTGCATACCGCTGAAAATGACGGGCTTTTTTATTTGTTCTGACATGGGTGAGTTCCTCCGAGTGAGTGAATGATTCGGGCAGTGGACGAATGCGCTATTAAAGTTCCTGTTTTCCCCCGCCTAGGCGGGGGAAAACAAATATAAATCTGCCCATATCCACATGATTTTACCACAGGTCACTATGTTTGCCAATAGCCGTTAAGGAAATCAGCGAGTCTTGCGGCCAGTTGTTCTAGGGTGTGCATATCCGGCAGAAAAACGATGCGGAAATGGTTGGGCTGAGGCCAGTGGAAACCGCTGCCTTGGGTGATGAGCACGTGCTTTTCCCGGAGGAAGTCTACAGCGAATTTCTCATCATTTGTGATGTTCCACCGCTTACTATCCATCTTCGGGAACAGATAAAACGCGGCCTTGGGTTTCACCACAGAAAGGCCGGGGATCGCGGTTACCGCGTTCGTAATGAATTCCCGTTGTTCATAAATCCGGCCACCGGGCCGGACGAGGGCAGCGGGGGTTTCCGTGTCTGCTAGAGCATAGGGTATTACGGCCTGGGCCAGGACATTAGAGCAGAGCCGCATGGAGGTGAGCATGTTGAGCCCTTGTATGTAGTCTTTTGCGTTCGATTTGTTTCCCGAGAGACTCATCCATCCGGCCCGAAAGCCTGCGACTAAATGGCTTTTAGAGAGACCGTTAAACGTGACGGTAAACAGATCCGGGGCCAAGGCCGCTAAGGCGTGATGCTCGTGGCCATCCATGACCAAACGATCGTAAATCTCGTCGGAGAAGAGGATTAGGTCGTGTTTGCGGGCCAGTTCCGCAATTTGGAGCAAGAGGTGTTTGGGATAGAGCGCACCTGTCGGATTATTTGGGTTTATGCTCACAATGGCGCGCGTATGCGGGGTGATTTTGGCGGCCATATCGGCAATATCCGGGTTCCATTCAGCCTGTTCGTCGCAGACATACGTGACCGCAACGCCTCCGGCCAGCGTGATGGCCGCTGTCCACAAAGGGTAGTCCGGTGCCGGGACGAGAATTTCATCACCGGGTTCTAAAAGTGCCTGCATACTAAGCAGGATGAGTTCGCTGATGCCGTTGCCGGTATAAATATCATTCGGCGTAACGCCCAGAATACCTTTTTCGGCGCAGTAGGCGGCAATCGCCTCACGAGCGGAGAGAATGCCCTTGGATTCAGAGTAGCCCTGCGCGGGACGGATACCCGCGATGAGACCATGGATCATTTCGTCCGGCGCGTCAAATCCGAAGGGAGCGGGATTGCCCGTGTTGAGCTTTAAAATCTCGATGCCTTTTTCGGCCATCTCATCGGCCAAGTCTAGAACCGGGCCGCGAATGTCATAGCCGACGTGGTCGAGTTTACTGGATTTTTTGATCATAGGCACACCACCTTAATTCTGTATAGTGTACTACTTTTTGAGGTGTTTGTCAAAAAAGAATGATCATATGCGGGACAGGGGAAAGAAAGGATTATTTTTTAAAAAGTGCAGCAAAATCACCCTGTCATACGCGCTTCTCTTATTTATTCTTTTTGTGCGGCTGTCGTGATAATATAGTGTTCGTGCAGTGGACAAATTTAAATCACCGCCATTTGTCCGCTCCCTAGTGTTCGACTATACATGTCGGCGCAGATTTTTTTACCACTTACAGGCACCAAATCGCCGCTTACCGCTTGCCGCTTGTATGTATTGGTTGTGCTTGATATAATGCAAAACAGATATGCGGGAGGTGATGTGTGTGTGAAACTGCGAATTGAAGTGTCCGATGTTTGTGCAGAGGATGAGGTAATCATCCGATGCAGCAGCGTAAACGAGACGGTACAGAAGGTTCAGGCCTATATCCAAAGCCTCGCCTCGCCGAAGCTGACGTTCTACAAGGGGAATCAAGAATTTTATCTGGCCCTGTCAGAGATATTGTTTTTTGAAACAGAGGGGGAACAGGTATACGCGCACACAGGGGATGATGCCTTTCGGGTACGGTATAGGCTGTATGAACTGGAAACGATGCTCTCCCGCGCATTTATCCGTGTTGCGAAAGGCACAATTGTAAATACGGTGCGCATCTATGCGATCCATCGCAACTTAACGGCGTCAAGCCAAATTCAGTTTATGGGAACACATAAACATGTCTATGTATCACGACACTATTATAAGGCATTGAAAGACAGAATGCAGGAACGGGGCGGTAGAGATGAAAACAGGAAATAATAAAAATCAGGCGCGGGGCACCCTTCTATTACACGTGTATGTCTCGCAGTACTATTGTAGGGCCTTGAAAGAAAAAATACAAGAACGAGGTGTAAAAAATGAAGATAAAAGGTAACAAAAATTGGATATGGGGCATTTGCATGTTGCTTGCGGCTGCGGCCATTGTGGCAACCCAGCTTGGCGTGTTCGGGCCGCTTAACTTCTGGACAATTGTAGCGGCGGTGTTCGCTGTTATATTTTTGGGCAGTGCCATCACACAGAGGACTTTTACCACACTTCCGCTTGCGGCCGCAATGATATACCTTGTCTTGCGCAACCAAGAGATCGTACCCCATGTTCCGCTCTGGGCGATTTTGGCGGCGGCGGCATTGGCCAGTGTCGGGATTGGATTCCTGTTCCCGCAAAAGCCTCCTTTGCAGGGGAAAGTCGTCATAGGTGCTTTTTGCGGCAGTGAAGAGGACGATGAGGATGACGACGAAGAGAACGGGAGCAAACACCGGGAGAAGGCGCGAGCAAAGATGGGCGATATTGACAACAATCCATCTATCAATGTCGCGTTTGGAGGAGTTATGCGATATTTACATGCCAATAACTTGGAAACTGTCCGCCTATCCTGTCATTTTGGTGGGATGGAGATTTTCTTCGATCAGGCAGAACTGAGTCCAAACGGTGCGACGGTCTATCTGGATTGTAAGTTTGGGGGAGTTGACCTATTTGTGCCGCGACATTGGCGTGTGGAGGAACAGGTCAATTGTATGTTTGGTGCCGTTGATATAGTGAATAGCCGCATGGCCACCCCGGCGGAAGACGCGCCGCAGTTGACCATCACAGGGAATGTTGCATTTGGCGGCGTGGATATTAAATATATCTAAAAAAGCCATGAAGGACACTGCGTTTTGCGTGCGGACAAGAGTCACCGGGCCCGTGAACGGTGACTCTTTCAATATCTGTCCACATACAAAATGCGGGTCATGTTCTAATTTAGTTGAAGCTATTTGTATTTCCCGCGCCTATGGCGGGGGAATCACGAACAAGCAACTATTTTAGGACATGACTCAAATGCGCCAAAGAAGAAAATATGAAAAAGGCGTATTGACATCCTTTTTAGATTCTAGTATAATGACTAGGCTTTACTCGGGAGTATAGCTCAGCTGGTTAGAGCACCTGCCTTACAAGCAGGGGGTCACTGGTTCAAGTCCAGTTACTCCCACCAGTTCTCTACCGGGAATGCCGCATTCCGTTTCCGTCGATGACCTTTGGACGAAAACTGCATTGCGCATCCCGTTGTTCGCTTCAAAATGAAGCAAAGTAAGCGCTTTGTTTTGTGAGAGGGTAAGGGACAAAGTAGAGCGCCCGTGCGCAATGCGCGCTCATACGGCCCAGTAGTTCAGTTGGTTAGAACGCCAGCCTGTCACGCTGGAGGTCGACGGTTCGAGCCCGTTCTGGGTCGCCAAGGGGTATCCTTTCTACATATCATGCGTATGCTATGTTATGCGGAATTGATACCCTCTATATGCCTTCGTAGCTCAGTCGGTAGAGCAGCGGACTGAAAATCCGCGTGTCGTTGGTTCGATTCCGACCGAAGGCACCAATGAACAAGAAAAAATGGACAGACACCTTGAAAATAAAGGGTTTGTCCATTTTTCGTTTTTCGACTAGAAACGACAAATTGAACAAAATCTTGCGCTCTTGCATGACGGATTATTTGATGTATTTCAGCTAATCCGTCATGCATTTTTTATGATATTTCAGAGCAGTTTGCAATACAAATGACATAGGGGTTTTAAAATTATGCGTAAACTTATCAGTATGCAAACAAGCCCAAAAGGAATAACACTTCAAAAAGCATTTGAGGATTTTATTTGTGAGAAAAAAGTTTTGAAGCTATCAGAAGCAACAGTGCAAGCTTATGAAAACAGATTTAAGGATTTTTCAAAGTTCTTCCCTGCTGACAATCTTTGTGCTGATGTAACGTCTACTACTATTTTTCGGTATATAGAATTTTTACAAACAAGGAACCCTGATATTAAGGCTACATCAATTAATGCAAACCTTAGACATCTAAGAGCTATTTTCTACAACTTTATGGAGGCGGGCTATACGAAGAAATTTACAATCAAGATGCTTAAATGTGAGAAAGAGTTAATTGAAGTGTACTCTGAAGCTGAGTTAGAAAAACTATTAAAAAAACCTGATATAAAGAATTGTAGCTTTGCAGAGTACAGGGATTGGGTGATGGTTTGCTATTTTCTAGGTACGGGAAATAGACTGAGTACAGTATGTAATCTAGCAATTAAAGACGTAGACTTTGATAATCACGAAGTATCTTTGAGGAAAGTAAAGAACAAGAAACCTTATACGATACCTCTATCCTCTACACTAGAAAAAACACTTATGGAGTATTTAAAAGTACGAAAAGGCCAGCCAGATGATTACCTGTTTTGTAACAAGTATGGCGAACAGATGCAAAGGACTTCTATGGGAAGTGTGATTTATAGATATAACCATTCAAGGGGTGTAATCAAAACGAGTATTCACCTGTTTAGGCATACATTTGCTAAGAACTGGATTTTGAATGGTGGTGACCCATTCCGATTGCAAGCTATTTTAGGCCACAGTACAATGGCGATGGTTAACGAGTATGTGAATATGTTTGGGAAAGATTTGCATAGGGATTTTGATACATTCAATCCACTAGAAAAAATGAAAGGCCTTATGGGTGAGCGCACAGCAATAAAAGTGGGTAAGTGAGATACAGAAACTAATTTTGTCAACCGTTTGTCAACCGAACGCAAAAATACCAGATAATATTGAAAAATATTATCTGGTATTGAATAAACTTAAAAGCCTTGATATTACTTGTATTTAATGGTATTTGTAAATATTTAAAACTACTGTGTGGACTGATCTAATATTTTTTTAAGTCCTGTGCGTCTGCCAGTTCCGCCACTTGAGCATCTAAACTGACAAGTCTGATTATACTACGCTTATCCATTTGCTGTCAAGATTATTTTTAGTTTTTGTAAACAATATATTGAAGGTTTTTTGGTTTTGTCAACCGTTTGTCAACCGATTTACTTCAATTAAAGTATCAAACATATTTGCCACTTCTTTATCTGTTTCTTCATAAATATGTGCATATAAATCCATTGTTATTCCAATATTACTATGACCCAATCTCTGGGAAATAGCTTTCGGTTGTACTCCTAATTTAACTAATAAAGAAGCATGAGAATGTCTTAAATCGTGAAAGCGTATAAGTGGTAAATCATTCTTTTTTAATAAGTCTTGGAATTTATGGCTAAACCTCCCGGGGTTAAATAGCCTACCGATCTGCATAGCAACACACCGAATTATTTTCAGTATAGTACGGATATAGCTTTTGACTGTTTTCTAACTGATCCATTCTATGCTCTTCTAATATTTTGACTAGCTTATTGGGGATTGCAATTGTTCTTATGCTACTCTTTGTTTTAGGTTGTAAAAACTGTAGTCCGCTTTGATGTAGCATATAATGCCTGCGCTACTCGTATATACCCTTTTTCTAGGTTCACATTATCCCATGTAAGGCCGCAGCACTTCCCCTCTTCTCATTCCCGTATATACTCCAATTAAGACTGGTATATATATTTCTGCTCCTTGTGCTTTTTCGATCAACAAATTAGTTTGATTTTCATCCAGGAATTTAGCTTCAAATTTTTCGGCCTTTGGAGGTTCTACGCTATCCGCAACATTCCTTACAACTATTTTCCACTTTACCGCCTTTTCTAATGCACTATGTATAACTCTGTGCATTGTCCTAACTGTTGTCCCAGATAAGCCACCCGTACCATCTAGTTTTCCATTGTGCAATTTATTTGAATAAAGTGTTTGTAAATGTAATGGTGTTATTTTTTCAATCTCTATATGTCCCAAATCAGGTTTTATATGTTTTTTTACATGTAAATTATAGCCGATCTAGCGTATTGATTGACAAATTGTTATTACAGTACTCTTCAACCCAATAATCCAAATATTCTCCAAATTTCATTCTTCTAGTATCAACTAGCATTCCCGTATCTATTTCTCTTAATTTTTCTGTTAGAAACCTTTCAGCATCTTTCTTAGTTCCTTTAACGGTAAAAAACTTTTGATTTCTTTTGTTTGTAATATAGTCTCTGGGAAGTTCTACTGTAACTGTATAACTCCCTTTGGCTCTTTCTCGTATATTACCTCTGCTCACGTTCACCCCTTCCTGCTTTTAAGTTTACTTGAAAGTATTATATCACATCTTGATTTCTGTGTAACCAACTTAAAAGCGAGTTTTTTTCTACTCTTATACATCTACCTATTTTTATAATCGGGAAATCTTTTTCTTTAATTAGTGAATATGCCTTTGAGCGACTTATTTTAAGCAGGCTTCCTATTTCTTCAATAGTCAGCAATTCAAATTCTTTATTGCTGTTTGCAAGGGCAACTGGTCTCTTTATTGTTCTTGTTTCAATCATACATATCCCCCCATTTCTTAACTAAAAATACTGTATATGAAAAATGTACCACTAGAGGGAAGCGAACTCCCATTTAGTGGTACTTTCATTTTAACATGTTATTATGTCAACATGTGGTTTTTTGCAGAATCTGCATATTAAACCTATTTATATAACAATTTTATGCATATATTGCATAATTCGACAATTCTCTCAAAAGTATTGTTAATATCCTTTTTGGGGTGGTCAGAAGTGCGTTTACGCATTCGGGAGAGTTACGAGAAGATAACGGCATAAGGCAGGAGGTCATTGCAAAATTACTTAATGTAAGCCAAGCGACATATTCACGATATGAGAGCCGGAGAAGTAGGAATCCCTCCTCTATGCCTTGTAAATTTAGCTGAGTTCTATAATACCAGTGTTGATTATCTGCTCGGTCTAACAAGTGACAAGAAGCAATATTGGGAAACAAAAACTACAATCACCCTATGCCCGGAATGTACTAATCATATCCGCCACCTCATATAGGTAAATAAGAGTTAGGGCATCCCCTGCACCCCGCCGAACTACCGCATTTATCTACTTCAGTTGTAAGTGTGTGGTCTCGGCTTTTCAACCCGAGACCACACACTTACAACATGATATATATCTGATGATATATATATGTAAATAAATACGGTAGTTCGGCGGGGTGCAGGGGTAGGATTGGATGATGATGGAGTGGTGGTAGTGTGGTAGTAGGTAATTATATTTTAGAGATGGGGTGATTGGGTGAAGTTAGTGGAGAGAGATTTTAGGGTGTTTCGAGAGGTTGAGCGTTGGAGATTTTGTTTGGGTAGACATATACAGTTTTTGGCGGGATTTTCTTCTCAGAGAACGTGTGACAGGAGATTGGGGAGGTTGGTCTCTGAGAAGCTTCTTACCCGTTACAAGGTGCTGTATGGAGTGCCTAATGTGTATCAGCTAACAAGGAGGTCTAAGCTACTCATTTCTGCAAACCAAAGGCCGGATAAAATCAGGCTAGACCAAATCATGCACGATATAACGGTGATGGATATTGCAATAGCATTTATCAAGGCGTTAGGATTAGACCCTACAGATATAAGGACAGAAAAGCAATTACATCAAGAGGCCGGATTCGGTACAAGAATGCACCACCCCGATTTTGTTTTTATGAAGAATGGTAAAAAATACTGCGTCGAGGTGGAGCTATCATTAAAATCAAAGGCTAGGCTAGAGAAAAATATCAAGTCAAATTTCTTAACATATGACATCCAAATATGGATTACAGGCGAAAGCGGAGCTAAATTAGTCCGCATTTTAGAGGGGTTCAAAACCAGCTATCCCAATATAGAAATTACAAATGTAAGGGAGGTTCAAGATGATAAATTTAGACTTAATAATTAGAATTTCAAATCGGAATGTTAGCACGTCCTATGCTCACGCTGGGCATATTGTTGACCGTGATACTTTCCATTGCTATATATCAAGAGAGAAAAATATACCGCATAAATAGGATTTTCAATTTTCGTAAGGAGTTGAAGCGTATCAAACCGAAAAAGGCAGACAAGATTGTCAATACTGCCCATACAACGCTGATCGGGAGAACTTCCGGCAAGAGAGAGGTTCGCACACCAGATGATGCAAAGCATATCTTTATATGTGGTACTACTGGCAGTGGTAAAACCGTTGCTTTATCAAACTATATCAAATCAGGTGTGGAAAAGGATTATCCTATGCTTATTATTGATGGCAAGGGAGACACCGGGGACGGCTCAATTTATGATATTGTAAAAAGGCTCAAGGGTAAGAAAAAGCTGTATGTTATCAACCTTACAAACCCTTTGAAGTCTGATTTTTATAATCCGTTTCAGAATGCAACACCTACGATTGCAAAGGATATGCTAATCAATCTCACAGAGTGGAGTGAGGAGCACTATAAACTGAATACGGAGAGATACCTACAAAGGCTCCTGCAATTGCTGGAACTAAGTAAAACACCCCTATCTTTTAAAAGCATCTTAAATGCTATGAGTGTTGAGAATTTCTCAAAATTAAGCGGTAGCCTATTAAAGAAAGAAATAATTACGAAAGATGAACACTTGGCGAATATTGAAATAACCAGGGCCAGCGGTAAGATTGCTGAGAGCGCCTTTGCCCGTTTTAGCTTACTTGCAGAAAGTGAGCTAGGCTACATCTTCAACGAAACAGGTATTGATATTCACACGGCCATAGAAGAAAAAGCTATCATCCTCTTTATACTGAATCCCCTTATCTTTCCTGAGACCTCACCGCTGATCGGGAGGCTGATACTGATTGACAGTAAAAAAGCGCTAAGTAAGCTCTACGGCCATAATACCAAGAGAATATTTTTCATTATGGACGAGATAAATTCCTATGCTTCCCCTGTTTTAATCGACCTAGTAAATAAATCAAGAAGTGCGAATATAACTTGTATTCTTGCTACACAGAGCTTGTCCGACCTAGACTACGCCGCCGGGGACGCATTTAAAGAGCAGGTTATAGAGAACTGCAATAATTATCTGGTCATGAGACAAAACAGCGCGGTCAATGCCGAGAATTGGGCTAATATCATAGGTACGAGGGCAACACTAGAGGTTACATATCAGCTACAGCAAAAGGGGCTGAACACGTCGGAGACGGGGTTCGGCTCCGCTAAAAGGGTTAGGGAGTTCCTATATCACCCGGACGATATAAAGACGCTACAAACCGGGAATGCGATACTGCTTTCTAGGGATAATGGGTTCCACAGTAGGGTAGCGGTTTATATGCCGTTTTGAGAAGATTAAATATGCCCCGATGCTGGCTACCGCCAACATCGGGGCATTGTCTATTCTATGGTAAATAAGTCATTTGGAGTACAGTCGAGAACCCGGCATAGTTTCTCTATCGTTTCCAGTTGCAGGGCAACAGTGTGATTATCACAAAGCCGATTTACAGTCTCATAATTGGATTCCATATTTTTGACAAGCCAATATCTTGTTTTCTGCTTACTGTCCAATAAGTTTTGAACATTTAATTTAATCATTCAAACCACCTCAACAAATTTTACATTAAATACAGATGCAAAATAATTAAGATGATCCTATAGTGCAGATATATCTTGACTATTTAGGAAAACGGTAGTATGATGTATCCAAACAGGCGTTTGCATGAAGCTGGAAATGCCTAAAATAATGGAGGATTGTTTTTATGGTTACAAGACTATTTGGACAAACAAAGGAAGAACAATTTGAGTTTCTAAAAAAGCAATTGATTATCACTATTATATGTATTGTAGTTGGTGGGCTTCTTACTCTAGTTGGTTTTTATCCAGGTATCATTATTGCATTTGCGATTCCTTGCTATTTTATTTGGGCAAAACGGGCTATGGTCTCGCTCCTTGGAGTAGCAACTTTTGGCGCGATTTTTGCGGGATCTCGGAATATCTTTTGGGTCGTGATTATTCTTTTTGCGTATTTGACTATTGGATATTTCGTTGCCATTGTTTGCTTTACTTTGGGTCTAGGACGTTTTATTCAGCTTTTAACAGGTAGAATTAAGCAAAAACAAGCAGAAGAATTTAAAGGGTAGAGACATGGGACATCGAGGTGATAGAGAGATTGAGATTGTCCCTTTTGTTGGAGTACAGGGAGATATTTCATTATCTACGATAATATGTATTGTTTTAATTCCTTTGGGGCTTCTATTTTCCATTTTTATATATCTTGCGGAATTTCTTGTAGACTACTTTGTAGTATCGAGTATTGTCTATTTTATACTTGCCATTGGTGCAAGCATGTTGTTGACCAAGATAAAAAGCATATCAAAAGCCAAGCTCATGGATTCTATAAGCAATTTTCTGATGCTTACTATTTTATATCTGTTTACATACTTCTATTTTGTTCCCCAGTTCTTTTTAAGAAGTGCTATCTTATCATGGCTATTTAGCTCGGCCTTCATCATTTTTATATTCTTTCTACAGCAATGCTTTAGTCGGGTTATAAGTCCGGTTATAAATTTGATTGTATGCTCTGTGATATTTGTTGTTGCCTTTATCATTCTTCGGACTTCAATTGATGATAGTGATATTTCACTGGATTTCCTTATTCGTATATATGGAATGAATGAGAATGGCTTTTTAAGAGGTTTTATAAGGGCTTTACTTTTTTAATAACCTTAAAAACTAGTTCTCTTATATTCGACCAGACGGACACCGTGTTTAAGGTTGAGAAGCCAATATACAAATTGAGCCTAGAAACAATACTGTTTCTAGGCTCAATTTAGCTTGAAACTCATTGACAGTACTATTGTTTGTAGTGTACAATTTTGTTGGAACGGAAGCTGTCTTACTACTCGAAACTTGAAGGAGATATGGCAATGAAAAAAATTAGAACAATAATAATCTTACTTCTGGCTTTTGTTGCTATCTTTATTATATATGAAATAGGAGCAGAGGAACCAGACCATATATTTTCTGGAACTTTTGAAGCAGTTCAGGACTTTTTTAGTGATATACGGAGTGGGACTCGAAATAATTCAATTGAGATAACAGCGACAAGCACTTTTTCTGAAAAAAGAAGGGACATTGAAGAAAGAAATCCGTCTGATTGGGAAATGACAGACTGGGCAAGTGAGCCAGCAACAGATAGACTCGCACCAGGTGGAACTAGCACGGAAGAAGAATGGACGCATATAGCAACAGGTCTAAGAATATATCGGCATGATGTGCGAACTGTTGAGGGAACTAGTATTCATAGGCATCCGCATTGGAGACCGTATCCAACCATAATAGGGAGAGGAGATTAGGAGGACATGGCTGAAGATATTAAAGTTGTTTTGGATATATTATCCTTCTTGCATACTGATGACGAAACATTAGAAACAATTGTGGGAATGTTAGACAACGAAGAAGGTAAGTTGAAAAATGTATATCATATGCAAAATATTCTTCCTGTCGTGTTGAAATTATTGGAAGAAGAAATGATATATGCTGGTATCCCGAAAAAAACTATTGACCAGCTTAGTTATGAATGGTGTCGTGTTGAAAAAATAGATATGCAACAAATACATGAATATTGGTTTAGAATTACAGAAAAAGGGAAGAAGTTTTTTGAAAATATGGAACAAACAAAATAGAAAACAGAAAATTTATAAAAAACCATTTTCTTAATAAATGCTTTCGTATAAAAGATACGATAAAATAACGTAAAATAAATAGCGATGTATCGGACACAGGCCGATACATCGCTATTTTCATATAGTTATATTAATAAGTGCAAGTGAATATGTACTATTAAGGCAGACAAGTCTAAACACCAACAGGAGAAAACTGAAATGAGAGCTATAAAATTCATCCAATCAAACGGAACATATGTAGCTTGGTTCGGGCTTTACTTTAGCATAGCATGGGGCATATTTGGAGCCAACTTAGACAGCTTTATTCTAGTGTCAATCATATATGGAGTATCTATAACCATAGCCTTATGTCCCATCGGAGAGGTCATACTAAGGCTTTTAGAGAATTGCCGAGAGCCAGCAACCGAGCAAGAGCGGAATTACTTAATACCCATGTTCGAGGAAGTATATCAAAATGCAAAAGAGGTCAATCCAAAGTTAAACGATGGCATACAGCTTTATATCATGGATACGATGATTGTAAATGCTTTTGCTATAGGCCGGAAAACAGTAGCCGTTACCAGAGGAGCTATAGAATCATTTTCGGCAGACGAGCTAAAGGGAGTTATAGCCCATGAGATAGGACATATAACGCACGGACATACAAAGGCTCTTTTATTATCTGTAATAGGGAATTTCTATTTTTCAATAATTGTTTGGATTTTTAGACTACTATTCTTCGTTACACAGCTTGTTTCAAACATAGTAGCTCAGTTTAATATTATAGGCGTATTTTTCTCATGGATGACATTTATCCTGCGGGTTCTTGTTGATATAAGTGTGATGATATTTATAAATCTAAGCCAGATAATTCTTGCTACCAATAGCCGGACAAATGAAATACAGGCTGATAAATTTGCCTTTGAAATTGGGTATGGTAGAGATTTGATATCAGGGATGTATCTGATACAAAAAATAACGATGAATAGAAAAGTCAGCCTTTCTGAAAGAATGAAAGCCTCTCACCCTCATATAGCATATAGGATTGAGCAGTTAGAAAAACTTGAAAATGAGGCCGTAGAAGTATAAATAAAGACAGTAAAGCCCTTTCGGTAGATTATCGCTGAGAGGGATTCTATATTGTAAGCGCCATCCGATTATATGTTGGGTGGCGCTTGTATATTATATGGAAACAAGATTTATGTGCACTTTACACAAAATGGGGGGGGGGGCGATTATGGAAACATCGTAGTAACTCACAGTAGCCATAAAGCGTCTGTATCCCGTATACTATCTGCGAAGGGGGTGCGCGCTTCCAAATTGAATATACGAAGGAGAGAAGTCACCATGCGAAGAATCATGGCAATGACCTTGTGTTTCGTTTTGGTCATAAGCGCAATCCCATTTTTCCCCGCGCTGGCGGGAACAGTTGAAGAAGAGATATGTTGTCATAGCAGAGAGAGGGACGTAACAGACTCCCCGGAGCTGATGGAAGAGGCGTGGTTCGACGAATGTTATAAACCCTTTACCTTTGCGGAGAGCTCAAAAAAC
>Ga0123355_10012058_pt1 | contig 13374 bp, 13 predicted proteins | sample TergutEmb28metaG_3_FD_89872 | JGI IMG/M metagenome (GOLD analysis project Ga0123355, IMG submission 89872) | Embiratermes neotenicus P1 segment gut microbial communities from Petit-Saut dam, French Guiana - Emb289 P1 | ecosystem: Host-associated > Arthropoda: Insects > Digestive system > Gut ...
CGCCTACTGGGTGTAGGAGTCTCACAATTCGACGAAGGCGCAGGTCAGTTATGCCTCTTCAGTGATGATGTTCTGCAAGAAGAGAATGCCTTCAAAGGTACAGACATCAGTAGTGGAGCTGACCTCAAAAATAAAGCAATGGCAGATACACAAAGCACCAGCACTTCGGAAGCTTCCATTAGTGCTCAAAAGAAAAATAAGCAACCAGCAAGTGCTGCAGTCAGTGAGAGCCAAGAATGCCTAAGCAAAAAACTCGATGCCATAAAAGACAAGTTCGGTGAGAGTTCAGTCCTATCAGGACGTCAATTAAAGCAATCATCTGAGGATAAGCCATGGAAAGCTCGTTCAATAACCGGTGGTCCCAAGCCCGAAAATTAATGCTTGCTAAACCACTCTGTAGGTTAGTTTTGCTATGGGGGATTCCCAGACTGCTACTTCTGTGATGCTTACTTCTGGCTGTGTAATTACTTGTGACAACTCTTCAAAGATTATCCGCGCTAAGTTTTCTGCTGTCGGGCTAATTTCATCGAAAGGCTCAATTTCGTTGAGATATTTGTGGTCGTAACGATTCAACACTGACTTTAGGTCTTTCTTAAGCAGTGCAAAGTCATATACCATGCCCAGCTCACACAGTTGTGAAGACTCAACACTTACTTCGATGTCCCAGGTATGTCCGTGCAGGTTGCGACATTCTCCTGGATAATCATAGAGTAAATGTGCTGCGTCAAAGTGATCTTTAACAGTTAAAGTATATATTCCTGTACTCACGAGTGTTTGAGCCTCCTCAATTGCATTACTGTCTACAGCTGCACCAACAGCAGTAAATGACTGTGTTGCCTCATCTTCCACTAGTGCTTCAGCTTTTTCGTCGCCTTGCTCGAAGCCACAAGTCTGAGGCTCGTCAACAGTGAAAGGCTCATACTCTTCTTCTGATTCTTCACCAGACTCAAAATCAAAGAGGGAGTCGGCTGTCCTATAAGACACAATGGGACTGCCCACCTCTTCTAAGGCGTCCATTGCTTCATTTGCCAGAGCATCTGCTTCTTCATTTTCCTCACGAGGAATGTGCACAAACTTGCATACTTCAAACTGCTTGGATAGGTTAAGCGCATCCAAGAACAGGGGTTTCAAGGCAGCATTTTTAACCTTATACTCGCCCTTAAGTTGTTTTACCATAAGTTCACTATCTGCTCGCGCTTCAAGTTGAGTGATATTCAAGGCCAAAGCGTTCTCTAGGCCCCATATAAGCGCTTTGTATTCTGCAACATTGTTGGTGGCTTCCCCTATGGGTGCTCCCCCATCACAACTCTTAACAAAGCCATGATTAAGGACAAAGCCAATCCCAGCAGGACCAGGATTTCCCCGCGACCCACCATCACTATAAAGAATGTAATCAGTCATATTGTTCATTGTACTCCAAAACTATAATAGAAGAAGTTCGATTTTACCTTCGTGTACTGGGCCTGTAGGTAAAGATTGGTGGCTTGCTCCTGTTTTTAGTAGTTGTTCGGCTGCGTAGTCAAAGCCGTAGCCTATTTCTGGTATTGAGTGGGCGTCTGAACCTAGAGTTAGGCCTACGTTTAAGCGCACTAGCTCTTGCAGGAAGTCCTGTGACGGATAAAGTTCTTTACAGGGCTTACGTAGCCCCCCTGTAGACACCTCACAAAGGATGCCAGCTCCTGCGATTGCTGCAGCTGCTTCATGATAGTATTCGCGCGGATCAGCAGGGATGAAAGCGAACTTTTTTGGCAAATCGGGATGTGCCATGACGTCATAGAGACCTGACTTTACCGCTTTTATCCATTCGCTAAAATAGAAATCCCAAACTTCATCGGTATCTCGCCTATCCCACTCCTCTACCTGTGCTGGGTCATCAAAGGCCCAACCGTCTAGCATGTGCACACTGCCCAGAACAACATCAACACCAGCTGCACGAGCCTCTTTTACGGACTGCCTTGACCAATCAGGGTCCTGATTTAACCAATCGGCTTCTGCGCCAACAATAAGACGTGGTGCATCTTCACCTTTGCTGCGCAAATAGTCAAATTTCTCTGCTGTTTCTTTAAGTGTTGCCACATACGGCTCTAAATCACTGAAGCGCATCGACACTTCACGATTGGGGTCTATTTCTTCTGGCAAGGGTAAATGTTCAGTGAAAATTGCAGCACGCAGTCCACTGACACGAATTCCTTCAAGCATCTCTGACAAAGTATGCTTCGCATGTCCGCAAAGCGTTGAGTGGATATGACAATCCGCATAACGATTAGCCGTAGAGACATCTAGTGAGCTCCACTTCTGATTAACAGGCTCATTGTCTTCGGCTGTTAAGAGGGCGGACGTTAAAAAGCTTAATCCAAGAGGCAAATCATCGGCAGCCGCGTCGATAATGTCTTCAATAGGCATCAGAAACGACCTCTGATTTCTGCAACTAAATCATCAGGACTTACTCCCAGACGCTCACACGCAACTAGTAAATGATAGAGCAAATCGACTACTTCATAGCGCAGCTGGTCATTGCTTGCTCCTCCATCAATATCTTTTGCTGCCATCACAACCTCAGTAGCTTCTTCACCAATTTTTTTGAGGAGGTAGTCCAAATCTCCCTGTAAAAGCTTCGCTGTATAAGATTTATCTGAATCTGCGTTAGCTCGCTCAGCAATAATGCTAGTTAGCTCATCAATAGTTGAGCCTAAGGTATTAACTGAAGACATGTTATAAGCCTTTCAATTCTCGGTAAAAACAAGTGGGAGCACCTGTGTGACAGGCTACTCCATCGCCACCCTGTTGTACCTTGATAAGCAAGGTATCTGCATCGCAGTCATAGCTAATCGATTGTATGCGTTGCACATTCCCGCTCTCTTCGCCTTTTTGCCACAAGCGCTTACGAGAGCGCGACCAGAACCAAGTATAGCCCGTATCGATGCTTTTCTGCAGAGCATCACGATTCATCCATGCCAACATCAGCACATCTGTCGTGTCCCAATCCTGAATAATAGCAGCAATTAATCCATCTTCGCTATACGAAAGCTCGTTAATAGCTAGATAATCCTTTTCTTTATCGGACATACTGGTTACCTTTCTAAGAGCCATAGGGTAAGAAGTTACACTCTTCGCGTCCTCGCGTTAGCACAGACTTTACTATACGACCCTGTGGCTGTGGAGTGCTCAGAGTTGTAACTCTTACCCCTTGGCTCCGGTCACAGGCTTCTTACCTTCCCTAGTACACTGCAAATGAAGATTACTAGCAAGACAGATAAGGGGTTGCAACCCCGAGCACTCCGTAGCCACAGAATGCAACAACAATGGCTGAGGTGGCGCGAGGACGCGAGGGGTGTAGCTTTTTATCTGTCTTGTACGGATTCATCGATTACAAACTAACCTCATAGCCTGCTTCTCGCAAGGCTTCCTTTACTTCCTTGATGTTAATTTGTCCGTAGTGGAATACGCTTGCAGCGAGGACTCCTTGGGCGTGTCCGTCGGCAACAGCTTCTACGAAATGTTCTACCTTGCCTGCTCCCCCACTTGCCGTTACAGGAATACTCACTACGTCTGCAATTGCTCGAGTCAGAGGGATGTCATAACCATCCTTGACTCCGTCACAATCCATGCTGGTAAGCAGGATTTCACCTGCACCTAGATTTTCGACTTTACGTGCCCATTCAATGGCATCGATGTCTGTGTTTTCTCTGCCGCCATTTATGTAGACTTCCCACTTGCCCTTAGTGCCAGCCTTAGAGTACCGAAGTTTCTTTGCATCTATCGCTACTACCAGGCGATTCGGACCATATTTCGCTGACACTTCTTTGATGAGTTGAGGGCTTCTCACCGCAGCACTGCCCAGTGATATTTTGTCTGCTCCTGCATCCAGAACTTCACTGACTGAATCGAGAGACTTCATGCCACCACCCACTACAAAGGGAATACTGCAAGCTTTTCTGCAGGCCTTTGCGAGGTCTACCCTTGTAGCACGATCTTCATGGCTTGCACTAATGTCAAGAAACACCAGTTCATCTGCACCAGCCTCTTGGTAAGATGCTGCCATCTCCGCAGGATTACCAATATCTTTTAAATTGATAAAGTTTACCCCTTTGACGACACGACCCTTTTCAACATCCAAACAGGGAATTACCTTTATGATGTTCATGCTAATGCCTCCACCGCATCACGTATTTCTATTTCACCCTCATAATAAGCGCGTCCGATAATAACACCCTCGATAAGCTTTGGCCCCAACTCTTTCGCTGCTTTAATGTCAGCAAGGCTGGCTACTCCTCCGCTTACGATAACAGGAAAGTTTGCTGCCGTAGCCACAGCAGTGTAAAGCCCAGGATGAATGCCTGTCTGCATGCCATCACGACTAATATCGGTATACACTAAATGTCGCAGGCCAATACTGGACAGCTCTCCCACCAATTCGGGAGCAGGGATACTGCTCATTTTAGTCCAACCATCTACTGCTACAACGCCATCACGTGCATCAATACCTGCAACTAGGGCATCTGCACCAAAGCTTGCAACTGCCTCTTTCGCAAAAGCAGGGTCGAGAGCTAGCTTGCTACCAACAACGGTGCGTGTAACTCCTGCCTCAAGCATGGTGTTAATAGTTTCAAGATTGCGCATACCACCACCTACCTGCATCTTGAGCTGTGGCATTTCTGCAGCAATGGCAGCAATGGCAGCCGCATTATGAGGCTGACCAGTACGTGCAGCATTTAAGTCAACTACATGTAGCCAAGTTGCGCCAGCATCAAAAAATTCATGTGCCTGTGCTACAGGGTCCTCATGGTAGACGGTGACACGTTCATAGTCACCCTGTGCCAAACGTACTACCCTGCCATCAAGTAAGTCTATCGCCGGAAATATATTCATTCTTCAATCCTTATCTATTTCGTTCTCTATAGAGTATCCAGGTGTTCAGAGTCAAGGAGCAGTGCATGTTCTGTTCAGTTGAGCGTAGTTACTACGTGACTGGGCAGGTTATGCGCTAGCGACACAGAATCTGGACGCATGGGCACTCTATAGACTGCCCTTCGTTGATGGTACTCCACTTACTCGCGAGTCAATTGCTACTGCTTCGCGCAAGGCACGGGCAGCTGCCTTAAAAGTTGCCTCCAAAATATGATGACTGTTCTTGCCAGCCAGCGATTCCAGATGTAAGGTCACGCCAGCCTTGCTGGTGAAAGCAATAAAGAATTCTTCTGCTAAGCTTGTGTCGAAATTGCCCAACATTTCAATAGGAACTTCAACGCGATAATGCAGCTGTCCTCGACCACTGATGTCAACTGCTGCAAGCACCAAAGCTTCATCCATAGGAATCAGCACATCAGCAAAGCGCGTTATTCCAACTTTATCACCCAGTGCCTCTGCAAAGGCTTGGCCCAATACTAAACCAAAATCCTCAACAGTGTGATGATCGTCAATGTGAAGGTCACCTTTGCAGCGACCAGACAAGTCAAAGCCTGCATGACGCACAAAGGCAGTTAGCATATGGTCAAAGAAACCACTACCTGTTTCTATCTTATTGCTTCCTGAGCCATCAAGATTCAAGTCCAGCACAATGTCTGTTTCGCTCGTCCTGCGCTCTACACGAGCAGTTCTTTTTGTAGCCTTGTCCACTTGTACTCCTTGTTCTTATTGTGAAGCTTGTTCAGTGTCGAATTTCTTTATTATTCAACCTTAATAGACCAGTATGGAGGTTTAGCCGCCTAGCGTACTTTTACTTACTAACTGCAAGTATTGTGCACCTATCAACCAGAGAAAAAATCATCCGGCAAATTCAATCGCGCTATTGATTCGCGCAATGCGGTAGTAAATTTAATATTTTCTTGGCTACTGCCAACCGTCACACGCAAACAATTCTCAAGCCCTGGTGCACTAGCAAAGTTGCGGACATAAATGTCATGAATATCATAAAGTCTTTGCCACAGCTCCTGTGCCCTATCAACACGGAACAACAGATAGTTTGCCTGAGATGGCCATACCTTCATGCCCTTATTGCTGTCTGCCATATCTTGCAACACCTTATAGAGCCATTTGCGCTCTTTGATGATGTCGGCGATTCCCTGGTCAAACTCTGCTAAGTTATCCATCACCAGTTGACCTGTCCATTGGGTGAAGCTATTAACCGAATAAGGCATGCGCACACGAGCAAGCATGTCGATTACCTCAGGCTGAGCCAGCACATAACCCAGGCGCATGCCAGCCAAAGAATAAGCCTTCGAAAAGGTGCGAAGTATGACCATGTTGGGATACTTATCCAAATAGCGCAGCATGCTCTGTCCACTAAACTCGAAATAAGCCTCGTCTACCACAACAAGAGCATTGCTGGCCTCGATAATCCTACACACATCAGGTTCAGGCATAAGTTGTCCTGTTGGATTACTAGGATTATCCAAAAAGCATAAATCTATATGCTGATTTTGTAGCAAGTCAACTGCAGCTTCGGTGTCAATGGCGTAACTTTCAGGGTCTCGCGGCAGATTAATAACCTCTGCTTCTAGTACTTCTGCATAGATACGATACATTGAAAAGGTCGGGGTGAATTGAAGCACTTTACGACGTCGTGAGGAATCACTACTGGATATACCGTCCCTCTGTACAGCATCCTTCCTGCCCTTACCATGGTCATTTCCGCCCCAGGCAAGCATGATGTCCAGGAGCAATTCGTCTCCCCCATTGCCTAGAAGTACACAATCAGAATCAATGCTATTAAAGTTTGCGATTTGATTGCGTAGCTTCTGCCCTAAAGGATCTGGATAACGATTAAAGGCAAAGTCCTCAATTCCTGCCTGCAGTTGCGTGCGTATAGATGCTGGTACATTAAAGGGGCTCTCATTTGCTGCAAGAATCAATTTATTCTCAGGCATCTCGCCACTATAAGGCTTTAGCTTCTCTAAAGCTTGTCTGGGACTACAGACTCTTTGTGACTCTTTACTGCTCATTGGACATGTCCTCATTGATATCAGCTACGCGTAGGCGGACTGCTTCTGCGTGTGCCCAAAGACCTTCAATATCAGCTACCGCTGTCACGTCATCTGCTTCTGCCATTAGAGCATCTGCACTGTAGGACAACACGCTTGAGCTCTTCACGAAGTCATCCACACGCAAGGGCGATGAAAAACGTGCTGTTCCTTGTGTTGGCAAGGTATGATTAGGGCCTGCGCTATAATCGCCAATAGATTCTGGCGTCCAAGGACCAAGGAAAATAGCCCCTGCATTAGTTATGTCACCCAAGAGAGCATGCGGGTCATGAGTCAAAACTTCTAAATGTTCAGGAGCGATAAAGTTACTCGCTGCTACAGCATCATCCATAGCTTCACATAGCAATACAACCCCGTGATTTTCCAGAGACTCACGCGTGATGTCAGCTCGCTTGGACTGCCTTAACAATTCGTCCAATTCAAGCTCGACCTTATCAGCTAAGCTGGCGTCAGTTGTGACCAGATAGCATGCCGCCAAAGGATCATGCTCTGCCTGAGCCATAAGGTCGATGGCCACATAGCGTGGATTTGCTGTTTTGTCAGCTAACACTAACACCTCTGAGGGACCTGCAATCATATCAATACCCACTGTGCCCTGAACCAGCTTCTTCGCTGCAGCCACATAGGCATTTCCAGGCCCCGTAATCTTATCTACAGCAGAGATACTCTCTGTTCCATAGGCAAGCGCTGCAATTGCCTGTGCACCACCAACTTTATATATTTCATCTACCCCTGCAATGCGACAGGCTAACAATGTTGAGGTAACAATGCTGCCTTCTGTATCTGGTGGCACAACAACAGCAATCTCTGGCACTCCTGCCACAACAGCAGGGATGACATTCATCAGCACCGTACTAGGATAATCGGCGCGTCCTCCCGGCACATAAATGCCGACGCGCTGAATAGGAGTCACTTGCTGTCCAACTAACACCCCTTTACGCGGAGTTGCATACCACGATTGCTGTACTTGACGTTCATGAAAATCTCTAATGCGGTCTGCACAGTTCGACAGTGCCTGAACAAGTGCTGTATCAGCCTTGTCGAAAAGCGTACTTAGCTCTTCATTGCTTACCCGCAAATCTTCAAGCTTTGCCCCGTCAAAGCGCTCTGTGTAATCATGCAGTGCCTTATCGCCACGCGCTCTTACATCAGCAATAATGTCAGCAGCAACTGTCTCAATACCTGCATCAATGCCCCCACTGCGCTGCAAGAGGTCCTCTGTTAACCTTTGACCGCGCTCTAGCTGTATGCGCCTCATCTTCACGAGCTGCTTCCTCTCATCTCAAGGATATTTTCTAGTTTTTCGGCTAACTCCATTACACGTGAATCAGTACGTGCTGCAGAATACTGTGTTACAAACCTAGCTGTGCTCGGCAATACTCTATCAACAACCTGTAGATTGTTTTCACGCAAAGTCGTGCCTGTTTGAGTGATATCTACAACGACATCAGCAATGCCAATCAGTGGAGCAAGTTCAATATTTCCGTTCAATTTAACGATTTCAACCTGAATCCCACGCTCATCAAAGAACTGTTGAGTCAGGCGGGGATACTTCGTAGCAACACGAATAGTGCCTAAGCGCAAGCTCAGTTCATCTAGGCTACAATCTAGGCTGTCTGGTGCTGCAACAACAAATTCACAGCCTCCAAATTTAAGATCAACCAACTGCAGTAAAGGAAAATCTGCTTCCACTAAAGTGTCACGGCCACTAATGCCGATGTCAGCTGCACCACGCGAAACATAGATGGCAACATCGGTAGGTTTCGCAATGATAATGTCGAAATCATCATTAACAATTCGCAGAGTACGTCCAGGATTCCTTAGACCAGGCACATTAATTCCTGCCTGCTCCAATAAATCAATACAATCGTCATACAGCTTACCTTTAGGAACAGCAATACGAAGTGGAGGTGACACCTTGGCACTACTGGTTCTTGCGGGAGCAGTCTCGCTAAATTTTTCCAAGGAAACATCCTCATATGAAGCCACGATTCGTTCAAGCGACGCAAGGTTGTAGCCAAAACCTGCAGCAGGCATTTTACACCCAAACTGCTCCATCAGCCTATCGTAACGTCCGCCACTTCCAAGAATGCGTGCTCTGCCATCTTTCGCCGTCGCATAAAGCTCAAAAATAAGTCCAGAATAATATTCAAAATGAGGTGTCAGAGAAAAGTCTACAACTAGCTTTTGACTACTGTCACACAGGTTCAACTGGCTCATGATTGCGCTATAATTTCTTCTCAAATTATCCAAAGCTTTAAGTCCGCGTTCATTGCCCTTTAGCAATAGCGCTGCCCTATCAAGAGCATCAAGTCCCCCTCGTAAACCAACAAGCTCCCTTAATGCAAGAGCACTTTGGTCTGGGAGTGCCCCATTAACTATTAATTCTTTTACCTTGATAAAGTCACCACTGCGCCAAGCAGAATAGAAGGCACTCTTCCAGTCACTATCTAATAAATCTGCCTCCAGCAGTGAATTGAAGACGGTAACATCGCTTAAGTGAAGCCTACAATCGGGTATCCCTGCCGCTTCAAGCCCGCCCAGAGCAAGACCAAGCACTTCTTCATCTGCTGTTTCATGCGTTAAGCCAAAACATTCAAGTCCTAGTTGGGTTACCTGTCGGTCACTACCCCGAAGTGATTCCTGTTCACGGAATACATCGGCCACATAGCGCAACCTATAAGGAGGCTCTATCAAAGAGAAGCACGTAGCAACAACACGCGCCAAAGATCCCGTCACATCGCTTCTAAGGGCTATTAGATTGCCATCAACATCAACAAAACGAAAGGTATCACGCAGATTATTATCATCACCAATACAGGTGCTGTTTTCAGATGCATCACTAGCGTTACTTTGCCCCTTAAGTAGCGTCTCTGGATACTCAACACTGGGAGTTTCCACTAGCTCATAACCAGCTTCAGAGAAATAGGAACTAACCTTTGCAATTAGATTTTCACGGCGAGCAGCTTCTGCAAAAAGAATGTCTCTAAAACCTCTAGGTTTACCTATGGATCGCTTACCAGGTTGCTTATCTATGTTCACTCCAGTTCTCCTAAGTAGTAAATCTCATTCCTGTGAGATACATGTTTTCATTGGTAGATTACTTTAGCACAGTAAAGTGATAAAGTGCAAGCATCTGATTCAATTAATTTGATTGCTTAAACTATCTTTCGACAATAAGTAGTCGCTTGCAGCTAGGACAGGTTACGATTCCTTCTGCTGCTTCGATTGCACTACGTTGTGCCATGGGTATCATGACTTGGCAGCCACCACATTTGCCATTTTCGTACAGTGCTACACCTATGCCATTTTTCGATTTACGAACCTTTTCATAGCTGTCTACAGTCTCTTCGTTCACATTGGACAAAAGCTCTTTACGCTTTACCATAAGTGCGTCATGAACTGCTTTTAATTTCGTAAAATATGCTTTATATGCAGACATCTCATCTGCTTCAATCTTCTTTAATTGCTCAACTTTTTCTGCAGTGTCTGTTAAAGCACTTCCGAACTCTGCGCGCTTCTCCATAAGGTTCATGCCTTCGTTCTCGCGCTTTTCTTTTTGCTTCAGTAAGGTTTCCAACTCTTTGGATAGATTTTCAACTGCACGGTGATCACTTGATTGTTGCATGGTTTCTTGATGAGTTTTCATGCGCCCATTAAATTCATCAACCTCTACCTGTAGTTCAGATGTCTTTTGCTCAAGGTCAGCGCGAGCTGCCTCGATTAAAGCAAGGCGCTTCTCCCCTTCTGCAATTTTTGCTCTTGCCGCTGCGATACGCTGCTTGTGGGGAGCCTTCTCTAGACCGTCACTTACTTGTCCTAGCTTGATGTCAATTTCTTGCACTTCAAGTAAGCTCTGCTCTTCTTTTGTTAATGCCATTTCAATCCTCACTTCGCGTTTTTCACTTATCGCAAGCTTTCTGTCTCCGCACTCTGCGTTAAGCGCATCTAGTCATCTGCAAGATTTGTTCCAACAGAGATGGTATGCCACAAGGCCAATCTGTCTTCTTTGAACAGCTTGTTGTCAGCAATAGAAGTTCGCACATGGATAGCCTCTGCCATCAAGTCAACTAAGGGCAATTCTGACACATCATGCCCTAACTCAATCAGACTAAGTCCTGATTCAACAGCGGCCAGAGCCGCATGGTAACCAAACTCCCCTGAAATAAGAACGTCGGCACCTGCCACCTGAGCTTCAGCTATACGTCCGCCACCAGAGCCTGTAGCAGTCACAATCTTTTGCACTACAGTTTCCCCTGCACCATATACCCGAACACAACTTCCTGTAAGTTCCGCAACTTCAGCAGCTAACTGGTTAAGACTGCGAGGACTATTTGCCTGCCACACTTCTCCATAAGGATCAGAGGCGGTCTGTTCATCTTTTTGACGAGGAAAGCCTCGCTCTGCAAGAATTGCTTGCAGCGAACCAACATGCTTGAAGTCTAATCTATCACCCCAATAACGGCGCGCAGATTCAGCTACATCTACATTGGTATGCGCAGCTATAACAGCAATGTCTGCTGATAGCGCAGCAGCAAGTACACGTTCTGGGTAGGTATTAGCGACATGCGTGATGTTAAAGCGACCATCACAGCTAAAACGAATGGGGTGATGACTCACAATAAGGTTTGCACCCAATTTTTGTGCCTGATTAATTGCAGCAAGGCTAGGGTCTAGCGCAACTAGAACCCCACTAACCTGCATATTTCCGTCTCCTATGAGCAAGCCAACAGAATCGCCGTCAAAAGCATGCGCAAAAGGAAAGGTCTTATCAAGAGCAGAGAGTACATCTGTAACTTTTAACTCGGCATCTGCACCCATATCGATCTCTGAAAAAGTCATTTGGCTACTCTAGTAATCTTCTTCGTCATGATGATCGTCATCTTCATGTGGGTCAAAATTAGGGTCGGCAGATTTAATCTCACCACAAATAGGTTCGCGGCCCTGCTTTACCAAATAGTCATCGACTGCAACCTTTAAACCGTCGGTAGCAAGAACCGAGCAGTGCATTTTTGCACTAGGCAAACCACCCAATTCGTCAGCAACATCTTGCTTGGTCAACTTAACAGCATCTTTGATATTTTTACCTTTGATTAGCTCAGTCACTATGCTTGATGTTGCAATAGCTGCACCGCAACCCAAGGTTTGAAACTTTGCATCTTCTATCACATCACCATCATCAACAGTAATGCTAATTTTCATGATGTCTCCGCAGGAAATATTACCCACTTCACCAACACCATCAGCATCTTCAATAACACCAACATTGCGCGGGTTATTAAAATGATCCATTACCTTATCGCTATATATCATCTAGATAGAGTCCTTTCCAAAATAACGCTGATAGACTGGTGACATCGCGCGCAATCTTTCAACAATGGGGATGAGTGTGTCCACAAATCCATCCACATCTTCTTCTGTAGTAAAACGACCCAAAGAAACACGCAATGAGCCATGGGCAATTTCTTTCTTAACACCAATAGCTAGTAACACATGACTAGGATCAAGTGAGCCTGAACTACAGGCAGAACCCGTAGATATAGCGTATCCCTGATTATCTAGTTGCAGTAGCATTGATTCGCCTTCAACCCCATTGATGAGCAGTGACACGATTCCTGGTAAGCGAGAATCACCACTTATTGTTGTCTGGGTATTTTCCAAGCTCTCTGTCACGCGTTTTGCGATTTTATCCCTTAGTGCTGACAGGCGTGCTGTCTCTGCTTCCATCTCTTCCAAGCAAAGCTCTAAGGCCTTTGCAAAACCAACAGCACCTGCAACATTTTGTGTACCGCTACGGCGACGACCCTCTTGTCCTCCACCCTTAAAAATGGGATCAAAACTTATGCCTCTTCTTAGGTAGAGTGCACCCACGCCTTTTGGACCATAGATTTTATGCGCAGAAAATGACGCCATATCCACACCCAATTCTTGCACATTAAAGGGAACTTTACCCAAAGATTGCACAGCATCAGTATGAAAAAGTGCACCATGAGCATGGGCAACTTTCACCAAAGCGGCAATATCATTAATGCTCCCAATCTCATTATTGCTGTGCATTATGGATACAATTTTAGTATCGTCGCGCATAGCTTCTTCAAGGGCTTCGACAGAGATTAGACCGTCAGCATCCGGTTGTAACAAACTAATGTCATAACCTTGTTTGCCCAATGATTTCACCAGGTTTAAGATACCTGGGTGCTCATATGCAGAAGCAATAAGATGTCCCCCATCAGGGGCGATACGGCGCAGAACGCTTATAAAAGCTGCATTATCAGCCTCTGTACCACCAGAGGTAAATATTATTTCAGAAGGTCTTGCTGCTCCAATTCCGTTTGCAATTGTTTCGCGAGCAGCTTCTAGGGCATGGTAAGCGTCTCGGCCTACCTGATAAAGA
>Ga0123355_10012059_pt1 | contig 13372 bp, 8 predicted proteins | sample TergutEmb28metaG_3_FD_89872 | JGI IMG/M metagenome (GOLD analysis project Ga0123355, IMG submission 89872) | Embiratermes neotenicus P1 segment gut microbial communities from Petit-Saut dam, French Guiana - Emb289 P1 | ecosystem: Host-associated > Arthropoda: Insects > Digestive system > Gut ...
AATAAACTTCCCCCCCCCCCCCCCCCCCCGCATATGAAAATCTTCAATATCTGTCACACAAAGATGCCTAATATTAGCAGCATTACTGACATATTATGAGCACACAGGAGACAGCAGCATATTTTCTGCAGTCCCGTTGTTGTATTTCATTTGGCACTGAGGGGTTGATATACAGGATTTTGATGTACTCATAATTCTCAGGAGATTGGTTGTCATCGTATTAACAGGCAGGTGGAAATATAGCTAACCCTCAAAAAGTTAAATTGAGTGTGTTACTGCAGGTTTTTGAATGTTAAGGTGTTCTGGATAAAGCTTCTGCAAGACAAAACATAAAAATAATGGACTACATAATAGTTATATGATAGCACATTGGGATTTCTAACCTCAAAATATCTGCATAAGGTTACAGCATTCTCCTCTAGCATGCAACGTGATGAAAGTTGCAACTCTTATAACTTGAAAGCAGTTTCAAAATGCCCCATGGTTTATGGGTAATTTTTTCGATTCAGATGACTTTCAGAACATGCTCCTGAAGTTATGGCCAGCTCATTGTGGAACGTTTTGTGTGTGTGTTTGTGTGTGTGCGCGCACGCGCATGTATGTGCACTCACGCTTGCATTTTTATATATACTTCTGCTGCCATTGCTGTTCCAGCTACCACTGCTTTGCTCATTGTATAAAATGGAAGTCATGGGGTTGTTGAGACAAAGGTAATAAACTAGTCTACTGCTGATTTCAGTTCAAATATGTTCTTGAATATAAATGCCTTACATACAAATTATAGTGCAGATGTACTTTATTTTCTTTCTTTTATGGTTTTGAGAAGCAAGGTCTAGCCACTGCTGACTTAGTGCATGGCAACAGAGAAATGAGTTTGCATTTTGTTGCTGACCAGACGTTGATGTTCGCTAAGCAGGGCAGATCTTTGAGATCAGAGATCATTCTGATTGTGGCCGTGTTTAATATTGTGTTTGCCACCCAGGCTGTGCTGTTACTTAGTAGCGTTTTGCTCCTTTGGGGTTTTGGATGAGGGGGCCCCGAGCAGTATATGGCCTGTTAGGGATTTTGAAGAGATGATCACTCTGTAATTTCTCTGTTCAATATTTAGTGCACAGGTTGGAGTCTTTCACATCCAAAGGAGTAAGGAATGTGCTGATCTTGGCTTTGCAAGGCACCTTGGCCAGTGTGTGTACATTCTCTCCATAAATACTAGTAACTACTATGCTTTATTCTATCAAGTGACTAAACGATGTATTCTAAAATAGATGAACATTGTAAATTCTGCTGTATCGTATGAGGTCTAGTCACTGCCAACAACAGGGCTGGCATGGAATATTGTGTGCCTAATTCTGTCTTTCCCATCCAAAACTTGACTAGTACACCAAAATTTCCAAATCATACCCCTGCTCTCTTATTGGTGATTGTTTATTCACAACACTTACTTGAAGTAAGTAGGATCAAAGTTGTCATGCACAACATATTTCCCACACATTATTGTTTCACTGTGGAATCTGCTTTCACCACCATCTCCACCGACGACCACAATCAGAATGATCTCTGATCTCAAAGATCTGCCCTGCTTAGCTAAAACCAACATTAAGTCAGCAACAAAATGCAAACTCGTTTCTCTGTTGCCATGCACTAAGTCAGCAGTGGCTAGACCTTGCTTCTCAAACCATATAAGAAAGAAAAGTAATGACTGCACAACTGAATCAAGAAAGGTGTGGTCAACTGTTGCTTCAGTCTGTAAAATATTGAACTTTTATGAACGCCTTTCATATCAATTCATTGTTCATCACCATTACAATTTCCATTTCTTGTAGCCACATTAAACCAACTTTCTTTCAACTGTGAACTGCCTTTAACTGTGTTTTTGCCAATATGCAGAGTGACTATTTCCTTTCAGAGTAAGATTACAATTTATCTGACTTTTGTTTGTAATAGTCTTGTCCAGCTGATGTTCCCTTCTAAATAGCCTAAGCATACTGCGTGGCCTAGAAACCATGGTTAATCGTACATGACTCATACCACACTGAACATCCTGCCATAGGTAACATTAACTGTGTTAAAGGAGAGTTACCCTTGTTCATTGTATGTAGGTTTGGTGTGCTTGTGGGTACTGTGTGGTTTAATTTTCTGAATGTTAATTTGAAAAAAAATTAATGCTTGTTTTTCTCTCTTTCTCATTTCAGGACTTTAAATGGAACTGAGGCCATCATCTGTAAATACTGAAAAAATGCCTCCAATAGTTATGTAATGATATTCAGATATTCTACAAAGTAGTCAGATTGTGTAAAGTGACTAGCAGTATGTTTACATTAATTAAAGAGTTTACCTTTTCCTGTAACATACCGTGTTCCACCCTGAAAAGATACAAGTCCAAGGCTGTGGCATATAATATTTTTGTCTCATGGCTTTAGTGCTTACTTATAAATGTGTTGTTGGCAGGTTTATGGGGAAATGTCTGAATTAAGCTTGTTCTGGCAGGGTAGTTCTTATTTCTGTGTTTAGTCTTTGAGTCACATTATTTGGTTGGGCAAAGAAACTTCCTTCCACAACTGTAGATACACTGTATAAATCATTCTGTGAAGTCCCTCCACCATGTTCTAGTATAGTTAACAATATTTCTTTAGGTGAGGAAGTTTCTTCCTATTGGCAGTATATATGATGTGGAAGTAATTCGGCGAAGTTTCTTAGTCATGTTCTGCTATACTGACAATGTTTGATAGGTGTGAAAGCATTGTTCTACTTAAGTAGAAGTAGACAAGCTGTGGATATCATTGAACAAAGACCACCTGCCATGTTTTTTAGTCAAAATGTTGGGTTAGGTTAGGAAGCTTCCTTCTGCAAACAGTAGACATCCTATATAAATCATTCAGTAAGTCCATCCAGCCACATTATGCTGTAACCCTAATTTGCCTGAATTTAAAGTTTATAGTGCGTTATTTTCATGCTGTTTCATAAGTGCCCATTTATGAAGGTAAATTTTCCTGTCGACATTGACATAATCCCCATAATACTCTAGTTTTTATTGTTGTTTAACAGGGTTTATTTTGTTTTTGCTGTTTGTAAATTCATGAAAAGAATGCTTTATATTAGAAAGATTAAGTCATTGTAGTGCAAAATATACTTTGTCATCTTAAGAAATATTTTGTGGCTCTCTTCTCTTGAAACATGACAAAACCATTTCAGAAGTCAGCTATGTTTGGTAGATGTTGGCAGAATGTTCATCCACGTGTGTGGTTGGGGAAGACGTTTATGTGAATAGAATATGTGTGTTTTGTACAACTGACGTTTCTCCATCAGCCTTCAACTGCAGTAATGATGCATTGGTGATACTGTGTTATTTTGTGGTAGAGTGTGAGTCTCTGTGCACTTTGCTAGATATGTTTGGCACTGTATAACCCTTTGTAACCATATAATACAATGTGCAAGGATTTGCATGGCAATATCATTGTCAAGTAATCCTGCTATGGTAACAGCCTTCGTATAAAAACAAAAATATTTGAATTATCTGTCATATTTGCAAAGGCTACTGCTGTTCCAACGGACATATGCTGATACTTAATGCACACAAATCAATAATGTTCTTAAGTCTGTGCTTAATGCACACAAATCAATAATGTTCTTAAGTCTGTGTAATTCATTCTGCAGAATCAAAGTTTTTCTTGTTTTAAATTGTAGAAAATTTGTTGACTGAAATTTAGATGTATACGTGGTGTGTAAAAATATTATTTGTGATAGCAATACCCATAGAATTTTCATTTTACTGACAGGGCAGTGCCTGTTAGCCCTCATTCATATCTGTTATGTGAAAAAGTATGTCTTGCCCAGAATATCAGAAGATCTTGAAATTGCATTTATTTTCATTAGTGCCTGCTGAGTAACTGTTTGTCATGTATTATTCCAATGTGTTATGGTGAGCTGCTTTGAGTGGAAGAGAATAGGCTAATTTATTTGGTGCCTGTGCCTTCTACAATGCCTGATAACTCTGTTTGTAGTAGGAAACAAGGAATGAGAAGTGCTAAAGAATATATGGATATGGTTTGTAATATATAGTAGGACTGTCAGAGTGACACATTTATCAATTTGTCACATGCAGACATTGTATTATAAAAATGATCTATATATATGTTGAACAGATAGAGAAAGTGGTATGTATAAAAAGTAACATGTTAAATGTTAATTGTAACGAGACAATATTATATTATAATAATAATAATAATATTGTTGTTATTATTATTATTCTTATTACAGTATAAATGTTACAAAATCTATGCTGTATTGAAATGTCACATTTTAGCTCTGGTGAGAATGCTGTGCTGTAGATTGAGAAAGTAACTGCTTGCACTGTATCATATTATTTCTGCACTTCATGTTTAAACATGTAATGACCAACTGAAAGATCTTGAACTAGGAGTGAAGAGAAATTACTTGGTAATAGCATCGTGCAGGTTTAGTATTACTAATGTCGTGGTGAGTTACAGTGTTAATAGTGAATGTTCAAATGATTCTGTTGTAGTTTTCTTGTACTCCAGTTGTTGACATTCCAGTGTGGACTTTACAGAGTGATGTTAGGTCGTTTGCTTTGGCTCCTAAGTCATTCTAAATTGTTAAGACTATGTCAATATTATGTAGTTACATTAGAACCCAAGAGTATTTATACCATATTTCAAATCTATGTGAAGCAGTTTGTAATTTAAAAAGTTATTTTTGTTTATTGGATACTGTTTTGGGGTATCACATTTACGATTTTTCATCTTGTTACACGTTAATTTCAAGTAACAAATATGCATATTGGCAGAGACAAGTTGTCAGTTTACTTCCTGTGCGCTTTTTTTTTTAATTGACTGTACAATGTATGTTTTGTATGTGCATATTGTAATTCTTTCATCTTTACATTTCGCATTTATGGAAAGAGAAATTGCTATGGATATGGACAGGAGTACACCTTAATTTATATATCTTTTTCTGCTTCTTGCAGATAGAGTTATAGCAGCTTTTTTATTTTTAAGCTTTCGCCGTGTTCTAAATGTAATTTATTCCTTTTTGGGGAATTACCCAAAAAGGAATAAATTACTTATAGCAGCTTCTTTATCTGAAAGAATGAATTGATATTTTGTTCATTTCAGGATAACTGATATTAGCAGGAAGGATAAGAAAGTTTCTGGACCAGTAGTACATAACAGGTTGAAATTTGCTTCAGTTGTGTTGAAAATTGATGGTTATGATTCTCTAAGCAGTCTGAACTGTGGGTGCACCATCATTTCAGGTATAAGTGTGCAACATGAACTAGTTTGGTATGAACCCATTTCATATACACTGACTTGGGGATATTGGGTTTGCACATTAACACCTCCTGAATTGAATATGTATATTTGTAGTAAGAAATCTGTAGAAAACACAGAGACATGTACACATACCATCTAAGAAACACATCTGAACCAAAGTGAAGTGCAATAATTGAAGCCAGCACCTCTTCTTCAATTGACATAACATTGCTTTGGCACCTGTCATGTAAGAGTCTGGATCACCTGCACTGTTTTGGAAGCAAACAAATGTTGAGAGGAATTTATATGTTGATTGTTTCCATTGTCATATATTTATTGCCATTTATTTTCTTCACACAAATATGAAATATATAAGTAATCATGTTTTTATTTTATTTTCATTTGTTAATAATTGAGAAAATAATGAATAAATATGTACTTGCAGTACATGCAGAATTCAAGAGAAAACGCTTTCAGGTATAAAGATTGATCTGTGGAACCATTCATATGAATGTCAGTTTTCATGCTGTAATGTAGACTTTTGGCATTTTCGCACTTTCAATATGATAACATCCGTGTAATAAAAACCAACTTGACACACTATTTATCCTCAGTTTATTTCGTCACTCAACCTCTACATGTTTCGGGCATATTTGCAGCCCATCATCAGGAGGTGTCCTGTATGTAAACAATAATATGTGCGTGTTGTGCTTTTCAGTTGACTGTCTGTTGGCCGGGTTGAGATGGAACTGAGGATAAATAGTGCATCAAGTTGGTTTTTATTACATAGGTGTATCAAGATGCACAGTCAACAAAATATATATATAAAAAAAATATACCATGTTTGACCAGAACTCCATTTTCTAATCCCAAAATTGCAATGCCTTGAAGCTCTCTCTTGGATTATTGTAATTTAATTTATTAGTAGTCTTGGTATGGTGGAATGTGCGTAAAGTACCATATTTCTCTCTGCAAGTCTAAGGTGATGAACATTGTTTTAGACCAGGAGACAAAATTATTTTCTGTTTGCGGTAAGCTTGGTGTTAACAGTTCTTCTAATGAAATTATCCAACATAGTAGAGCAGACAGGAAAAGTTAAAATGGTGTGTTTCATTGGTGAGATGCACTTTATGTATAAACACATTCATATTTGGTACATAATGGTGCCAACTCTCCTTACTGGCTTGTCAGTTCATAGTAGTAATCATTGAAATATATGTGTTTAAACTTTCTGTCTGGCAGATTTTGAATTTTGTTCAGATTTTTAGTGTTCATCTTGCAGTGGGTCTGTTGGAGTTGGTGAAAGTAATTCTCATGAAACACCGTATGTGCAGACAATAATGCTGTCCTTGCCACTGCATGCCCACATAGGCGGAACAGTTCATCTTTTACTTGTATATATTCATTTTTCTTTGTTTCTTTGTAACATGTTGAGAGTTGTTTTGTCACAACATTTCAGCTTTTTATACAACAATCAGCTGCTGACTACCAGGAAATAAATGAATTAGAAGCTTCAAATTGGATGGGAACAAATGCAGTTTCCTGCTCTTCTGCTAGCTGTTGCGTGAACCACAGAAGCAGGAAAGTGCCCTTCCACCTTGGCTGTGTTAATTACACGGATTGTTTGTGTCCTGTGTAAAACTTCCATATGTTATTCTGATATGTTAAATTGCATGGTTTACAAACCACGGCTCCTGCCATTCATATTATTCAGGGAAGCTGTCTGTCGAGATAAAGGCTAGGTATTGGGGGGGGGAGGCCATAATTGAATTCTCCACATTCACCCATTTCACAGTCTGTGTAATACCGGTCCATCTTTTTAATTTCATTACCACAGCATAACTACTGAAACTGATAAGCATTATAACTGCACCATTCAATTCTTAAGATTCTTGTTTTCTCAGATCAGTGTCTGAGAATAGCACCTGTACACATCTCACTCCTGTGTTCCTGTATGTAATAAACTTTAATGCTGACTGGTAAAATCAACCTTGGTTAGTTCATTGGAAATGGTTGAATGCTGAAAGCTTTGTTTAAATTGAGATACTGCTCTTGTGTGGTCACACATGATCTTTTGTGCATGTGTTATGGGATACCACCTGCATACAGTCTCAGCAGTTTAAAGGTTTTAATAACAGTAGCAAAGCCAAAGTTTATAGAAATTTTTAAAGGTAGTGAGTCGAATACTGACTTTATACCTGAATTAGGTCTCTAGAATCATCATTTGAAGACCTCTCAAATCAGAGGATTTAGGTCAGTCAGAATTTTCCAAAAGCAATTCTCGTGTGATATTTCCACCTGTTACCACCAGTCCTGCGAAGCATTTCATGTATTAAGACAACCAGCAACTGACTGATATCTGGAATATTGTATGACTAATCATGTGGAAACCATTTTGACTGCAAAATGTCCAATTGCATCAGAGTTACAAAATCCAGGCCTGAATATTATAATAGTAATGAACAGTGTTGGGCCATAGCAGTGATACTGCCATGTTTACCACAATGACAAATATGACAACAATGTCCATAGTACAGTCCCTCTTGGACAAGAATATCAGATATAAACTTAACTTTATTTGTCCCATTGTGATAACAAATGATGATTCCGAAAAGACTGTCCATCACATTAAATGTTATTATATACATATAATGTGTTTTGACTGGAATAGGCCATTCTTATGTAACGAAGAATACCAAAAATATATAGAAGGATTAATGCACCTTTAACTGCTTTGAATCAAAATGAGATATTATTTTATAATTAAGGTATAATACGGTTTTGGGTGTGATTGGTCAGTGTGAGTAATGGTCTTCAGAAGAACTTGGAAGACATGGGCCATGGTATGTAAGGGCAAGGGTGGGTATGAAGCTAGGGTATGCCACCCATAGAACCTTAGTGAATATGCATAAAATACAGTGCTGTTTGGAAAAGATGTTGTGTGAACTGTTCTACTATCAAAATTCTCTTGACCAGTCTGTCATTCGCTGTGAATAACCTGAATGCAATTATGTATACCACAGGTGTGCATATGAGCAAGTGGGCTGATACCAGGTGGAATTTCAGTGATACACTGCAAACAGTGGCTGCTATCTTCACGTTCAGATATTTTTACCTCCTCTGGTGTACTTAATCCCATGCACCTTCCCAAATCTCAGACTGCCTTACTAACACCGGTTGAAGAATCTGTCCTAGGTATCTTAAAATAGAGGTTGAAGTTTGAAAGTTGAAGAGGTATAAACTGCACATGTAGGTATGAGGACCATGTCATAGGTCAGGTGGGTAGTCAACAGCCTTGCCATGGTAGAGCCATGTCTCATAGTACTTCTTTCTTGCCTGCAGTATCTTTTCACCAGTGCTTCGTATCCAGTCACCTAACCAATGCTATGTACTACTCAGCAACTGACAGCATTGTTAAATAACGGACTTACAAAAGTTGGACAGACCGATATTCAGTCAGATAAGGATCTGTTGATTGGTAATAGTGTCATTCACACCGTGTTGTGGACATGGAGTTTGGTACTTATCTACCATACTATAAGACATCACATCTCGTAACATTCATAATCTTCATATCTGCCTCTATTACCATTTTTTCCATGGTTTTTCAATGGAAAGAGTACTCGCACACGTACAAGTATCCTTGGCTAGGAGTAATCGTTTTTTAGTTGGTAAGCTGTGTAAAATAATAATCTGTGGTGGAAAGCAAAGATTACTGCCAATGTGATGCTGGAGTATTGTGTTTGTTTACATACGTAGGCAGCGTAACGACATGTTCCTGCCGGCTGAGTGTTCGTTTAATGTATTGTCCCTTCATTGTTTACGGTTAATTTGAAATAATCGGAGACGAATCTAATCACACAAATTGTAAGTCATATAAGCGGTGAGTTTTATTAATTTCAACGGTATCTAAATTGGCTGCCAAGTATTATTCCAGATATTAAGCAGACTTAAAAAGATGTAAAAGTACAGGAACTAACACTAAGCGATAAGTGGATTTTCACATCTAAGGAAGTAAGTTGCGAGGCTGTGAGATCGGTCACTGGGATCAAATTTTCTTAGTTGTGCAGTTTTGTATCAGTAGCATTGATTCTTCAGTGTCCGTTTCAAAACGCTTTTTTAGTTACCATTCCCACATTCTAACCCTACACAGCAAAGACTTTGCCAAGAAGCTAATAATCTATGTAATCAAGAAATTCCCTGCCCATTATGGAACACGAAGCCCCAATATCGTGTGCGCGAGAGTCCACAATTGGCACCAATAATGAGAGACAAACCATGGTTTCCCGCTGCATTTTTTCTAATTTCGTTTTCATATACGCAGGTGTGTAAATTCTACTTGTGTGGCTGTTTTGCGAATGTTGTATCTTATTACACATCCTGTTGCCATTTGAACTACCCTTTGGTTTACGCATCTTGGAAGTCATTTTGACTGCCCTTCCAATAAAGTGATGGAGATGTATGTATGTGTGTGGTGAAAATTACGAAGCAATTGTTAGACATATTTCCCCATTCTTCACTTCCTTCATTTCTCACAGGAGTACAAATTTTCCCCAGTACCCTGTTTTCAGATGTTTTCTCACAATAATGATAAAGATTAGTTCTATGCAATACTATAAAACTGTTGGTAAATCTGTAGTATTGCGTATTTTATTTCTTACCTCTGTATACTGCAAGTGGGAAGACAAAAGATTCAGATTTCATTGATAGCATTAAGTCCCCAAATTTTATCTGCTGTCAGTATCTTAATGAATGGGGTTTTCTTGGATCTTCCTGATGGCATGTTTTAAAGCAAAGCTAAAAGGAAGATCTTAATTATCTCCACCCCTCACCCAATATTGTTCAGGTGATCAAATATGAGATAAGCAGGGCATGTAGCAGGTATGGGGGAGAGGAAAGGTGTATGCAGGGTTTTGGTGGGGAAACCAGAGGGAAAGAACCACTTGGAAGACCCAGACATAGATGGGAGGATATTAAGATGGATCTTCAGGAGGTGGGATGTGGAGGCATGGACTGGATCGGTGTGGCCTAGAATAAGGACAGGTGGTGGGCACTTGTGAATGCAGCAATAAACCTTCGGGTTCCATAAAATGCGGGGAATTTCTTGACTGGCTGAAAACTGGTTAGCTTCTGAAGAAGGACTCTGCACTTTGGAGCAAGTAAGTAAGTAACTAAGTAAATTAGTTTTGTTAATCATTCACTTCCCAGAAATGGTGTATTCCATATTTTGAAATCATAGGTCTGGGAACTGTAGTCTAGACATATTCAGATCATGCGGTCAGTTTATATTCAGCTGTACCCTTCTCTTTCGTTAAGTGCCATGTATATAAGATGTAGGAATAGTGCTTGATCACTTGTCTTTCTTATCATGCACATGTAGAACAGACTGTTCAAGTATAGGACATTGGTTCTGTGTTCACCTTTTTTTATTTTTCATGCATCTTGACATATTTTACAAGGTCTTCAAAATATGATGCTGTGGATATGTTTTGAAAGTGGGCCAGCAAAGACTAGTTTGGTACACGCGTGAACATTTTGTACTGTTCCGGTGAATCACATACAAGATATGACAGACCAAACCACTTGTATATTCCTGGTAATGGATTGATGTTGATAATATGATGTGTTGCAACTGAGTATTATGTGTTAATCATCAAAAGATATGCTCAGAATTCATGATACAGAATATGCAGGCATGAATTGCACCAAAAAATTGATTGGAATTGATGTTCCTAGCAGTTCAGCAATACATCAATAAAATAAAAAATATATGTATTACAAATCAGTGTTGGACAATAAAAAATAGGAAACAGAGTGTATTAACAGAAGAATATTGAGATAAATTTTTTGGCATTAACGAAAATAAGTCCAAGGAACTGTTTTTCACCATAGCTCTTCAGTCACGTTTGTCAGAGGAATCTGCACACACAGTAATAAGACTTTTGAAATTGCAACCATGTAAGGTAACTGTTGTTCCAGGACTGACTAATCCTGATAGTGGCACTAGGATTTGTTTTTTTGCAGTTGGCTGTTGGGATCTCTGCGCAATGGGATTGTTAACCCAGAGGCATTACTTTTCCGTGATGAATCATGGCTGCATTTAAGTTGGTATGTCAACACTCAAGAATAACTGTTATTGGAGTTCAGATAATCCATATCATTAGAATGAAGATTCTGTTCATGATATTAGTGGGGTCTGGTGCACAGTTACTTTCCAGAGAATAATTGGCCCACTCTTTTTCATGAAACCATAAATTCTTAATGGGATTTAAGTTTCATACTTAGACCATTTTGCCAAGATCAGACAAGTGACAGGAGGATACATGGTCATGCAATGCATGACAGTGTTATAGCTCATATGGCCTGTCAGTCAATGCTAGCCTTACGAGAAGTCTGTGGTGGCCAAATTTTCAATCACTGGCCTCCACATGTCCCACATTTGTATGGGATTTTTACATGTGGGTTGTGTTGAAATATAAAACTTGTGTCAGTTTTCTGCATGCAGCAGAAAACTAAAATAATTTGTTTGATGAGTTATATTAAACATTTCCCAAGAAGAACTTTATGGAGTATTACAGAATGTGTTAATGAAATTTAAGACTTGCTTGGAAGCAAAGAGACAACATTTTGAACCTCTTATATTATTTAAGGTAAGAATAATTGATATAATAATATCTGTTTGCGATTATTAATACTTTTAGTATGCTGTGGAATAACATCTGACAGGCTTATGTGGCTTCTTATAATGAAAACTTTGTGTGATTTTACATTTCACTTAGTTCAAGAAACTAAAATTATATTTTCAGCATATTAGCTATTATGGCATTGACACAACGTGAGGCAATTCAGCTGGGTTTACTGCTACTTGTTGTACCAGTGCAGTACCTTCTGTCTGGAAACCTAGGACCACAAAGATCCCAGACCTTGCCACAGTGGAAGCCCGTACAAGATATTTGGTTTAAATTGCAGTCATGGAAAGTCAGATGGCTGCAGTTCGTGTCGTGGATATTAAGAGGTAAAGTTTCCCATTACTTCGACTCCTGCCACATGGCAACTGTGTCAGAAGTTAGAATAAGGGTACAGGAGCCATTAGTTTTAAACACTAGCCATGTCATTAACAGAACCAGAACATTAGCAGAGGCTGGAGGGTAACCACATATGTGGTGGACAAAGTGGCCCTGGGACAGGTTTTGTCCAATTTGATTTTCTACCATCAGTGTCATCCCACCAGTGCCCCACACTCATTAATTCATTCTAGGCGCTACTGTAAAAATATTGGTATTTTTGCAGGTTAGTGTAGCAGTAATTTACTACACTGTGTTTAGAAATAATTGGTTTGTTATTTACAGCCTACCAAATGTAATGGCTTGTTCATCATTTTCTTCACTCTGCTGAAAGATACTGTAATAGCAACATCAGTTAGGTCACAGTCTCCTACTACAAGAGCTGTGTTTTCTGACCTGTTTTTTTCCATATCACATTCAGCATTATAATAACTTCACTCAGTTAAGATCAGTTCGACTAATGTTAAAGACAGTTTCATAAAATGCCACTGTGATTAGATCAGTCTCTCTATCTTGTACACCTGTCAATGTGTAGAGACTGGGCCAGAGTAATACAGCATGTATGGCAGGAAAGGTCAATGCTGCAAACTGAAGACTTAGGAGCTGCTTTATCGCACAGTGAAGGTGCTCATAACTTTCCCTACACTGTCACACTGTATGAGCTGCCACAACATTGTGGCCACTGATATGATATTAGTGAGCAGAAAGTAGTGGGTTCAGAGCCCAATACAGTATAATACTTAAGTACTGTAACCAGAGGTAACTTTGGGTAATTGAAGATGGGATTATCCACCAACATGAATGTGATATGTGGGGGCAATCACTTGCATTATAGGGACAACAGACATGACTATGAACACCAAAAAAAGGGATGACATTTCCTGATATTTTTGCATGCAATGGGGCCTTTAGTTACTACATACGTGGTCTGTTAGAAAAGTATCCGACCTTTGGCCGGGAAAAAGAAACTGGCTTACTTGGAGCGTTGGACACCTAATCACCCTCAAAGTAGTTCCCTTGGGACTCCACACACTTCTC
>Ga0123355_10012060_pt1 | contig 13370 bp, 14 predicted proteins | sample TergutEmb28metaG_3_FD_89872 | JGI IMG/M metagenome (GOLD analysis project Ga0123355, IMG submission 89872) | Embiratermes neotenicus P1 segment gut microbial communities from Petit-Saut dam, French Guiana - Emb289 P1 | ecosystem: Host-associated > Arthropoda: Insects > Digestive system > Gut ...
ACAGTGTACTACAGCATTTACCTGGAGAAAGTGAGGAAAAGCACAGAAGACCTCGGCCACGATCTGGTCTCTGATCCAGAATTTAACCTGGCACCTCTGAAATATGAAGCAAGAGTGGTACTCGCTTCCGAGAACAACATGCAGTAGTCTTCCCATTATTTGCATGTTGTGGTATGAATTTAAAAGAATTTAATTGCACGGAAATTGCACGTGTAATCTTGAAATGTGTGAATTTACAGATGCAGACCTTGCTGCAATCAGAGTTATTGTGGCAGATGTGGAAGATGAATCATCTCTTCGGGAGATGGCATCTCAAGCGCGTGTTGTAGTTAATTGTGTTGGTCCATACAGATTTTATGGAGAGGCTGTTGTGCGTGCATGTATAGCAAGTGGAGCTCATTATGTGGATGTGACTGCTGAGCCTCAGGTGAGCACACTAGACAGGCATGGGTGATGTGAATGTCTGTGTAAATGACACCTTCTGTATGTTTATCATACCTCATCTCAATACAAAAACTTGTTTCATGCATTACAACACACTGGAACCTAATCTCTCTCTCTCGTAGTTTGCTGGAGGTTTTGATACAGGAGGATTTGATTGAGGAGGTTTTTGTATCATTTTTCAGACCTGTTTATGAATTTTGTTTTGATATATTGAACTTCTTATGAATGCTTTCTTGTGCAGTGAATAGCTGTCTAGCTACCACATGCTGTTAAATTTGAAAGTGAACAAATTTTGAAGGACTTTAAAGCCACTACTAGAAGGAAGAAAATCTGTGCACCCAAAGCAGCACTGTACAGAACATTCAGATAGCAATGGTTCTGAACAAAGTTCATGACATTCATATTTATGGAGAGGTTACTGTGAGTAATTTAGAAGTTAATGGCAAATTAGTGGATGTGGATAGTTGTAATGAAGATGTTGAGAGTGCTTTTGTTGATGGGTATGGCATGGGAGGACGTTTCAAACTGTAGCTGATAGAGGGAAGTTTTTATTGGTGGTTTTGGGCTGTAGGGTGTAGCATAAACACAATTGACAGTTTTGGAATAATGAATTCTGGGGATTGTGGTAAATAATATAGAACATATCTTAAAAACACACAGAGCCAAGCTGCATGTAGAACAGTTGATAAAACTGGGGGATATCAGTTCTTTTGGTACAGTGGCCTGCTGTACAGGTGCTGACAATGTTCAAATATGGATCTTGGATGGAATGATAATTGACAGGGAAATGAATCACACAGAGTAAACTACTGCCATGCCAGTTTGGGACAGCTTGCTGACAGATGACATGGAGTGTGAAGCAAAGAAGGCCAAGGGGGGGGGAAACAGATGTTAATATAATGCATTGGATACAGATTATGTGTTTGTTGCATGAGAAAGCATTCTTCAGCACATCTTTTTGGTACTCTTTTAGTATCATGATTTGATGCAATTGTTACAGTTCATGGAGAGGATGCAGTTGGACTATCACAAGGCAGCTGAGGAGAAGGGAGTGTATGCTATAAGTTCTTGTGGGTTAGACAGTATTCCAGCTGATCTTGGGACAGTATATTTGATGAACAAATTTCAAGGTTTGTCACTAATATTGCCCTTATTACTGAAGCATTTTTTATTCATATAATGTTGAGGAAAACCACCTGATATAGCATACTTGAATTTCTTCTATAGCACATTTGATTCATCTGATACTGTTAAGTACATATATTGTTGAACTTTCATCTCTGAAAATTGTATAGTTTTTTTGACTAGATGAGCATTTGTTAGCTTCTAATTATGGACACTGCTCCATGAATTTGGAAGAGGGGGTGGGCTGAATGGTTTGTTACTTGGTTGGTTGGTTCTGTTGGATGTATTCGCATGTAGTAAGAATGTTGGTTCATATTGCAGGAGATTTGAACTCTGTGGAGACTTACCTAGATTATGGACCTCTTGTACCATTTAAGGTAATGTACTGCCTAAGTGCTTGGTTTTGAATATGATTATGATTCATATAACTTGTTATCTTTGAACATCATAATTATAAGTTGTATGTATTGCTGCAATTATTTTAGGGTGCACAAGCACACTTTGCTACCTGGGAGTCAGCAATATATGTTTTGGCCCACTACAATGAACTGCGATCAATCCGTCAGAAGCTGTATACTGATCGCTTACCTCCATTTTCCCCAAAGTTGCAACGAAGGTAAACACAAGAGTTTTTAACCGGTTCATGGGCATTCTTTGCTTATGGATGATCCTAATGATTTCATTGTTGCTGTTGTCGAAATTGTTGTAATAAAAATGTATTGTCTTGAAGTTCATAAATTGTGTGTAATGTAGTGCCAGTAGTCAGTGGGGGATGAGGAGATGATACTGTAAATAGAACATCAGTGCTTAGAAAAAGTATTTCCTAGTTCTTATTAAATGTTCTTTGTAGATTGACTCACATTAGGTCTCTTCTTTAATTTCAGAGAACAAAAGTGGGTTGAATGCTGTACTTGGATACTTTGATGAATTATTTGAATTTTTATTTACCCAGGTCCCAGTAATGAAACAAATATTTTTATATGTAACTTCCAGTCATTTGGTTGGATTTATTTTTATAAATTGTTATCTTTGGCTGTACAGTATGTGTTGCAGTTATGTGAACTGCCATTTGATTGGAGGTTATCTTGGCAGTTTCATTAGAATAACCTTTTTGTACATATTCATTCATGTTTCAAGCCAATAAAATTAAAATATCATAGTGAAAAGTGAGTTTGTAAGTAAATAAAATTGACTGTGACATGTTTAAAACTTACGTAAACTTACTTGTGGTTTATGTTGAATTTTCAGATATTTGTTCAAAAATGAGCATGTTGGTGGATGGTGTATACCGTTCCCTAACTCTGACCGATCTGTAGCGCTGCGTTCACAGAGACACTTCTTTGAACATGAAAAAGTTCGACCTGCACAAATTCATTCATACATTGTCTTTAAGTCAGTTTTCTTTGTGGTGCCTGTTATCATTTTTGCACTCATCATCCTTTTGCTTTCGAAGTTCCAGTTTGGAAGAAACTTGTTGTTTAAGGTAAGTTTACATATTTTTGTTTTCTATTAGTTCTTTCTTAAATATTGCAGTTTGCATTGAATGATGTGAAATTTTGTTATCATATCTGCAATATCAGTCAAACCTAGGTTATTTACTGTTAGAAGAGATTTAAAAAGGCTCTCGTATGTCATGTATTCTCGGTCAGATTTTAGTGTTACCAACCACAGGCAGCAATCATTGAATGTTTGTATCAACAATAGATATTGTGTGCCAGACATTTTTCCACAATAGAGGTGACATGTCAGCAGGTTTTGTACACCATTCAGTTTTGTTCATTTATCATAGACAGACATTTGGTTTTGTTTAGCACTGGTAAGTGTTGAAAGTTGCTCCCCAGAATCAGTTTTCTTAAAGAATGATTCTTTTCTCCTGGGGTATGATGTGATATAGTGAATATCATTTTCTATGCAGAATTACACAGTAATGCCACAGTTTCAGTCGTTTCCATTTGAGAAATGCGCTATTTACTTATCCTGATTACTGTATTTTTTCAAGAACATGGTAAGCAGGTTTTACTGTATATGTAGGGATAATGAATGAAGTGATAGGTTAGGTGGTCAAGTGAAATGGCAGTGGATGCATATACCTGCAGTTATCAGTGGAACTTTCATTTCTTTCTTGGAGGACTTACAAAAATCATAAAGAATGTGCAGGCAGCTCATGCCTGGCCAAGGTTCAAACTCATATTTGTGAGATTGCCATGTTGTGTCTGTGTTGACTTGCATGGCTGATGGCCTTATTTGTTGCCTGAAATAGATAATCAAATGATATAATATATTTGTACAGAAGCTTACAAAAAATTCAGTTTGCTGGTTTAGTCTGGTTAGCGATAAACAAGCATTTGTATTGTTTGTGTTAACAATGTGTTTTTAGTATCCCCGTCTGTTCACTGGTGGAATAGTATCTCATGAGGGTCCATCTGAGGAGCAAAGAAAGAAGTCATATATGAACTTCACACTGTTTGGGGAAGGCTGGAAAGAGAAATTAGCAGAACCAACAGACCAGCATGATTCCCCACCAAACAAACATATTGTTGTGAAAGTAGGTGCTTTCTTTATATATTTAGATAGTTGAGTATTATCATAGTTAAACCTTGTGACACCACCTTCTGCCAATACAAGACACACTTTTATTTCTTGTTAGTGTGTCTTCATGTAAAACCAATATTATGAAGTTCAGAATGTCAGAGTTAGTGACATGAATTATAAATGGATAAAATCTCTGTGTTTTCTTTACATCTCCTTATCACAGTTGCCATTTATTTTTATTTCCATATTTTAGATTGCGTAACTGAACTCAGAAATGATACTGACAAATTAATACGTTAGTATCTGTTTAGGATGACACCCATGTCAAGTTGTTCAAATCTCCTGACATTTCGGAGAGACTTAACCCTATCGGCTAACTTCTTATTAAGAGCTGTACGCTGGTGATCTGGTGATGGAGACAGTATCAGTCTGTGAAACAGTGGATTTGAACTGCATTAAGCAGCTAGCAGACCGTGAAGTTATGTTACATTTTGTTGCCACAGAGCTTCAGTACATCATGATGAAGATGATGATGACGATGGTGACAATAACTATAACAACAACAACAACAATAATAATAATAATGTTTGTACTTCAGTTTTTCTACCTGATGGCAGGAGAGTATCTCCTGCAGCATGAGCCAAGCCACTCTACAGTTTGTAGTATGTCTCTTAGTGGTAGTATACAGTAGCACACACACACACGTATAATGTGACAATACACTGTGTTACTGTGATCAGGGCAGGATTGATATATTCTTTAATAATGTAGCAGGTTTTGAGTAATGTGTGCTGTCATGATGAATGTAGTTTCATGTGTAGTTCAGCTAGGGAAGGCAGGCCTCCTTTGTAGTATGAATATTATTTATTTGTTCTCAGGTATCTGGTAAGGATCCAGGTTATGGATTGACCTGTACAATTCTTCTACTGGCAGCAGTTACAGTCTTGAGGGAGAGTGACAAGATGCCTGGCAGGTACTTCCCAATAAAACGTATTACCAACCACCGCTGTGGTACTAGGACAGACTACAGAGTATCCATTTTGTAATGTCCATATGCTGAACAGTTGTGATGGGAATTCTGTCTTACAAAGCCTGCATCCATTGGACATTTAGAGTCTACTTTTTCTCTGCAGCTGAACTTACCTCTCTTTGTAGAAGAGTGTTGAAGTGCCATTCTCCAACACATCAACAGTTAGAGCTTATTCCATTTTGTTGATACAGTTTAAACATTACAGTATTACATTTTTTTAATTTTTTGCTCTCATGGGGACATTTGGGGAAACCCTTAACTATTGAATTGGTAGTATAATGGAAGACATTGCCATTCAGAAAATTGTAGAAGATATGGTAGAATTGTTCTGTGTATTTTATGTAACAAGGGTGGAACATATTGCAGAACTTCTTTAGAGTCTGAGAGGTTCAAAAGTTGTGATGAGTTGCATTAAAAATAAGTCGGAACAGAAGTAGAATGTTATACATAATTTCAGGTTTCAGTGATTGGTTGTGTCCAGTGTTGAAGCTGTTGCATTGTTGAGCGCACATTGCATTTCTGATCTGTAGATCACTGCATTGTGTGCCAGATTTTGAAGGAGCTGGATTATGTGATGCAACTAAATTCCAAAATATGAAATTTCACAAAATGTAAACAAAAGCATGACATCAAATGTACATACAGATTAAAAGTATAAAAGAAGATACTCAAATTCACACAGGTAGTGATATCTGTACAATGTAATACCGTTTATCTGTTGATAAAGTTAGATGCTGGCTTCTCCGCGCAGAGAATCTTGTGACTGTGTGAAATTCTTGGTGGATAAATTTGAAATAGAATAAGTTTCACTCTAAGTTTCTTCATTTGTTGCTTGCAAATTGTCTATTCATTGTGTGATTGTCTGTTGCCACCTGTTGAGGCATGTGACTGCCCTGAACACAGAGCCCATTTTTCACAACGTAGGTATTTGAGATGGGAGGTTCACCTCTGACCTGTCCTGTAGCTGTACACTGAGTGAAGAAGTTAAGTTTTAAGTGTGGTAAATTTATATGTGATTTATTTTGCAGGGGTGGAGTGTACACTCCAGGGGTTGCATTTGCAAGAACATCCCTTCTTGAGGAACTGGATAAACATGGCGCCAAATTTGAAGTTCTGTCCTTAACAGAGAATTAGAGAAGTTGATTATAGCAACTTCTGCCACTACTTCTGTGGTTCTTACAAATACTTAATTGAAACTTTGCTAGTTTCATTGTTTATGGATGTATGATTTGCCAGTCATGTTGGTGTAACTTATTTTTCAACCACATTAAATTTTGAGAAAAATAGGGACAATTTTTTCTATCTCTTATGACTGATTTGTGTCTCATGCATGTACATGTTAATATTCAATTTTAAAACATACTCTAATGATACTTAATAATGTAGTCACCACCTGTTTTCCTGGATTTATTAAATCCAACCATGATAAATATATATGTATGTATGTTATTTCCTGTCATGTTATTCATGAAGATAAAGTAATGATGGTGTTACTACTACAGAGGCATTGAAGAAGAGATACAGTGATTGTTGCTGATACATACAGTGATGTACATAACAATTATGAGTTGTTAAAGGCTTTCTGACTCTAATCTGCTGATGCCTAAGACTGCATTGAATGTGTGATGTGATAAACCATAATTTTATTGGGTAATATATAACCATACTGCCTTTTTTTTTACTCCCCCACCCTGAATCTGTGCACTGTTAGTGAGGGTACAGGGGTTTTATGTTTTTGTATTTGCCATATTTTTGCATATGAGAAATGTATATGATTGAAATATGTAATAAAGTTTCGTAATTGCATTAATGTGTAACACAGTACAATTTCCTGTTAATCTCTGGGTTCATATGATTATTATTCACATCTGCCATGCTGAACAAAGGAGGACAGTATATACTCATATAACACCAACAAATGTACTGTTCTATGCACACAATCGTTTCCATAGCTCTTACATGTGTCAGTTCTATTATCTCACCGTTTTCAGGGAGCTGAGTTCAAAATTTCTTTAAAACATGCAGGAATAAAATAGGTTCAGGTAATCTAAAGAAAAGTACAGAGCACAAAGTTCAGCTTCTTGATTTGGTAATTTATGTACAATATGTTTCGAAAAGATCTTAAAATTATAAAATTTTTCCATTTGCATGAAAGCTAGCATAGATGTATTTGTCTATGGGTGAAACTATGTTATTGAATTGATTTCCAGAAGCTTTCGTGGAAGGTATTGTGGGATATGATATATATATTACGGTAATGAACGGGGGTCCATTCTATGTTATTAAATGGGTCTTCCTATGCATGTAATGATTAATTTTGTAATACGATTTTTTTACTGCTGTCTCGTGCGTTCGAAAACCCGCTATAGTGTGGAAATAATTTGCACATCCTATCAGAGGTGGCAGCGCAGTTATCGCGGAAAATCGATAGGAAGAGCATGCGTGGTAAAATGCACAGATGAACGAAGTGTAGCATGTTGGGTTAGAAATTGTTTCGTCGTAGAATAAAATGTAAATGTGTGCTGGGTAACGTAGTTTTCCTTCTACGGTAATAGGCAGCAACATTCAATTTAATTTCTCGTAATTGTTTCATTGTGTTACTCTGTACAATCCTTGAGGGCGAATCGTCCCGCTTTCAAAAAACCTATTGAGCAACTTAAGTTTCAGTGATGTTCAATGAAGTCGAATGTCCGTCGTCGCATATGAGTCATCTGCGACATAGTTAAGAAACGCTGCCGGTTGGTATGTACGGGATCCCAATCGATACCAGATTTGGAAAATTTGTATTGAACGTAGCCTAGTCCGACAGTCGGTGAAATAAAATGTTTGTTTGATGTGACAATAGCATAGGTTATCTTTAATATTAGACTCACCAGCTAGTTTTAAACAGTAATTTGGCGATATCTTCGACCGCAGATTATTACTACTTAATTTGATTATAATATATATGTTGCCATAGTACCGTAGAAGTGCAGTTTATCTTGTTTTGCACTTGCATTTTTTTGTGTAATCTTAGTATTGTACGTAGCGGTATGTTATCAGATAATTCGCAAAAATGTTGTGAATTCAGTTCAGTTTGATGTTTTGTGTTATGTTTGCGATATTATTAAATTATGTTAGTATTAGTACTCAGAAGCCATTGTGTAGAAGGTGAAGTCTCGATACACTTGACAGATCGGTCTGAATAGATAAGACAGTTTATAGATGTGTTATGGTATAAATGCTGATTTATAGTTAAACTATGCAATGACAGTCTGTACTGACATGACTGTATTTCTTCAGCTGAAACATAAAACATCAACTTTTGGAATGGATAAGTCGATTTTTTATTTTATTGACGTCCATGTGTAAGGAAAATCTGTCCTCAGTGTACCAAGGAAGAAGAGTAAATTTAAAGTGTTATAATTGTGCGTCCGACTAGGCATTATTTGGAGATTAGTTGTATTTCCAGAGAGCTAGGCTTGCTCGTAATGCGTCGCCGAACTACAGAACCTGCTGGTGGAGCAGACATTGAACAACCTAAGAAGAGGGTAGCTTCAAATGGTAATAAATTGCCTGATCCAATTCGTGAGGGAGAGATACTGACTGATATAACCAAAAACCAATGGAAACTTGGCAGATCAATTGGTGTTGGAGGTTTTGGTGAAATCTATCTTGGTAAGTAGGCTTTAAGAACAAACATGTTTACAGATAAATTTGACATATTATGGTTAGTTTTTCAAATTGAAAGTGTGAATGATTGATAGGATCAGGAGGGATTTTAGTAGCTCTAAAGATTGGATGGGCATTTTATATATTAATTGTTTAAGGTACATATGGTCTACAGAACATACTACATTTCTGTAAGAAGTGAATCAAAGGCTGTGTATACTGTCACTTTGTGGCTGAGTTACTATAACATTTCATTAGGAACTGATACTTCAGAATTTTTTAATGTAGGGTAATGAATTGTATGCTGGTCTAGAATGACAGTAGTAGTTTTACTCAGAACTTTGGTAGGAAAAATCTTTATTTTTTATTGTCTTATAGAATGTATTGAAAATTATTTATTTTAACAATGTCAGGTACTTTGAACTTCAGGATGATTGTATGATGGATTTTTCATCTTATCTTGCTCAAATCCATGCACTGATATCACAGCATCAAACACCAATGAGTGAACTCATATAATGTTAAATCACCAATTTATTAATGCTATACATAACTCAAAAATGTTTTAAATCTTAAAGGTTCATCTTCAGGGAGTAAAACTGATTTATTCTAGCAGCAGTATACTGCTGCTGCATAACACAGTACACGCTGCACACTAAGTTGAATTTTACAGCTGGGCGACCCACTTTGTTGACATATGCTGCTAGAATGTATTAGTTATACTCCCTGAAGTTGACCCCTTTAGGGTTGAAGCATGTTGGAGTTACGTATAGTGTTAAGAAATTGGTGATTTAATAATATGTGAGTGCATTCATCAGTGTTTATTTGATATTCTCATGTTATGTTTATAATTGGTATGTATATGGTCAACTGGAGGGGTAACACCTTAAGGGATAACAGTGGAAGCCATTCCATGGGGCTGGTGTTTGTGATCTTCTGATAAATGGTATAGATAGGTGGTGTATGTCTCTTCTTCTTGTAATAGTTTTGCCACCTGAGTGCAGTTTTGCAAACAAACCACTGCAGACACTTTTAAGATTACAATCCTGTGAGATGTGATGCCATGTGATTGAATAGATAAAATTCTTCCAAAGCCATGGTATGCGTCTTACATCCTTGATGTACTGCCCTCTGTGAGTCTTGGCCTCCTTAATTACAGACCCCCATTCTTCCCTGTTGGCTGCCTTCTGTCACCATCTGTTAAGCTCATCTCCCATAGATCCTTCTCTACATCTTCCAGCCATCTCAATCTATGCCTTCCCTTTTTACTTCCCTCTGGATTACTCTCAGATATATTCTTAACTGTCCTTTCCTGTGAGCCAATCTTACTACATGTCCAGTCCATTCCAGTCTCTTCTTTTTAATATCTGCTACTATGTCTAGATCTTTCTATAGTTCCCTAAATTCCTGATTAGTTCTTATTCTCCATATTCCTTGCTTTACCCCTGGTCCATATATCCATCTTAATATTTTCCTCTCCCATGTACCCAGTCTTTTCATATCCATCTCAGTCATGGCCCATTTTTCGCTCCCATACAGTACAGCTGGTTTCACCATCGTTTTGTCTTAATTTTAAGTGTTTTACTGATGGCTCAAGACCTAAATATTTGTCTTAGACTATAAAAACACCTGTTACCAGCAGCAATTCTTGATTTTATTTCATTGCTAATTAAATTTTTTGTATTTGTCAAGGCATCTCAATAACTAAAATTCTGAACCCCTTCAAATACTTGTCCATTCATTATCAGATCTTGCTCTAAATTTGTTATATTTCTGTTTATTTTCATGTATTTAGTTATGCTGTTGTTTATCATCAATCTATTGCTTACTGCAGCTTCTTTAATCTGTGTTACTGCTTATTCATTCTCTCACACCAATTGTACAAGTATCAACACCTTATCTGGATATGCTCTATACTGTCTCATTCTGTTAAAAATTGTCCCATTTGGTGTGGTCTTTATGTTCCTTTTCACCCTCTCCAGTATAATATTGAACAGTGTTGTAGATAGTGCGTCACCTTGTCTCAAACCTCTTTCTATGCCATATGCATCAGTCATTTGACCTTCGATTTTCACTTTTCCATTTTAATCCTGCAACATCATTTTTATTAACTTAACTAATGTCTTTGGGATCCCAAATTCCTTTAATATTTCATATAAATGTGTCCTATTTATTAAGTCTTAGGCCTGTTTAAAATGAATAAATAAAAGTGCAAGTATAGATTAAGCACATAAAATTTTTCAAGAATACATCTTAATGTAAATAACCAGTAATTGATCATCTTGTCCTAAAACCACACGGACAATCTCCAAAAATTTCCACTGCATAAGGGACCAGCCATCTGTGCAGAATATTAGTCAAAACTTTATGGCATACATTGAAAAGGGAGATCCCTCTATAATTGCTAAATTGTAGTTTATCTACCTTCGTATGAATGGGGCATATAATTGCAGTTCGCCAGGTCTCTGGCATTTTTGCTGATGCCCATATTACTTCTGTTGGTATCTGAATTTCTTCCTGTAATTTTCTCTCTCCGTACTTGATAAGTTCTGCACTGATATTGCCTCTCCTGGTGACAGACTATTGTTTAACTTTCTAATTATTTCCCATACCTCATATTTTGTTGGGGTTTCAATTTGCTCTTCAGGTCCTTGATGTATTACTTCTTCCCTTATCTCCACATCATCCTTTCATAAAAATACTGTTTCCATCTTTCCATTATCAATCGGTCATTTCCAAGTAAATTGTTATCCCTGTCTTTACAAATAGACTTTAGTGGCTGGAAACTGGCCTTCATCCCACGAGCTATTGTATAGAATTTTCTTGCTTCATTTCTTTATTTGCTTCCTCCATACCTTTCTGCACCTTATGGTCTTGGTCTTTTTTTTTGTTCTACACGTTTTCTTGGCTTCCTTCACTTATTTTTGTAATTCTTAGTATTCATTCTCATTCTTCTATTCAGCATTTTGATTTGGGCTCTATTTCTTTCTTCCATCTTTATCTAGCATTCCCCATCATATCAACCATTCCTCTTCTTCCTTTCTTCATAACTAACCACTTTGCTTGCAGCCATTGGCACCAATTTCTTAACATTCTCCCACTTAGTGTCACTTATTTCCTCATTCTGATTGTGTTGCACATACCAAAATTATTGTAAAATTATTAAACTTTCTTCTCATTCTCAAGGAGCGTATTCTCTCATCCAGTGCCTCAAAATTCATAATTGCTTGTTTATACTTCCCGTTGATTATAAAACCAGTTCCAAAAGTGTTACCTTTGTTTCCACTGTACATCAGTATGAGTTCCCTGCATCCAAAACTCCACTTCTGCTCCATCATGTCTCTTGGATTGCTGCAGTATCAGCTCTGTGTAATTCCAGTTGTTTTAACCTGTTTTAACATTCCTGCTCTATGCAGACTGTGTACATTACAAGGAACAATACAGAAATCATAGTCTTATAACTCTTCCGTGCTCTTTTACTACTATTATTCAACTGGCATCCATTATTAGCCTTCTCAACAATAAGATATTTTTATGGAAGTGGGGTTGATAGCCTCACACCTCAACCTCCAGCCTGGAGGACCAGAGTGTTCCTTTCTGTCTGAGTCTGGCGTGGGAGACTCTACCAGTAGCTACACTAATGTCAACATGGTTCTCCGGATCATTGGACCACACAAGCCCCACCACTTTGACAAAGTAGAGATGCCTTCAGGGGGAATTGTATGTGTCTACAAAATTTTAGAATGTCACATTCCAGAAGACTGGAGTGTAATATTCATTTCAACGGAACACATCAGATTTTATAAAACAGGCTTTGAAATTGTTTGTATTTTCTGTGCACAGACTTGCAGCATTTCTGTAGTTTGCAGAACTGTATTAAACCTTCCTTTACCTGTTAAAAAAATTACAAAACAGACACTTATGTAAGGTTTGTGTATTACAAACAAGGGTATCTGATGAACAGGGTCTTCTACATTTTTTAAACTAGTTGCTGGTGGATAACAAAGACTTTGAAATATAAACATATGTTAAACAGGAACTGTAATAATAAAAGTTACTGTCAAACGCACCTAGTTTTTAATTTTATTTTATTCTAATTAAACTGGCAACATGTTTCGACTGTATTGGGTCATCATCAGGCCTTCACTATGAACCAGTTAACTATAAAGCTGCGTACATTCTTGGGATCCCAAACAATGTTTACTTACTTACTTACTTACTACGTGGAGCAGAGTCCTTCTTGAGAAGCTAACTGGTTCGGCAGCTAGTCAAGAAATTCACCGTACTTTATGGAACCCGAAAGTTCATCAGCGTATTCACAAGTGCCTGCCATCTGTCCCTATCCTGAGCCAACTCCATCCAGTCTCCACCTCCTCCCACTTCCCGAAGATCCATCTTAATATTATCCTCCCATCTATGTCTGGGTCTCCCCAATGTTTACAGATAATAATTATAAACAGTTCAATGTTTAATAGCCTAGTTAAATAATAAAATTCAGAATGCATAAAATCTCATTAATTGCAAAACAATAAAATATATTAATAAAACATGTAGAATGCGTATCTCAGAAGTGGTGTAAGATATATCC
>Ga0123355_10012061_pt1 | contig 13370 bp, 11 predicted proteins | sample TergutEmb28metaG_3_FD_89872 | JGI IMG/M metagenome (GOLD analysis project Ga0123355, IMG submission 89872) | Embiratermes neotenicus P1 segment gut microbial communities from Petit-Saut dam, French Guiana - Emb289 P1 | ecosystem: Host-associated > Arthropoda: Insects > Digestive system > Gut ...
GAAAAAATCAATAACATAACCGTCATCAAAAACGAAATTCTCTTAAGTACTTTCATTAAACATGCTCCTCTCTAGTGTAACTGATAATCTCTTAAATGTACAGTTTTTCAAGTAACTTTTACTGTGTTCAAAGGCCTCATCCTCTCACAATACTCAAAGTTGTCAATTTTACTTGACCAATACATCGTAAATATGTACAGATTGTATTGTATCTCAGCCCCCCCCTGTTCTCAAGAGGCTAAAAGCATTTTTTGTAATATTTTGGCAGTGTTTTTTTGGCATCGTGTATAAAAAATACACCACCGATTTTGTTGTATAGCGTGCTTTTTATACAACCGTTATAGTATTTTGCTTTTTAATGCTTTCGTAATTGTTTCGTAACAAACCTATGGTACATTAGAGGAAATCAAATCTAAAAGGAGAGTGTATCTATGAAAACAAAGCGTATTATCAGTATCGCGCTGGCAGGTACTATGCTCGCGGGAGCTCTTGCAGCCTGTGCGCCTGCCGTTTCGCAACCTGAAGCTCCGCCGCCTGCTGTCACTGCTACACCACAGGCTCCTACCCCTACCCCTGCTACGCCAGAGCCTGCGGCAGAGCCGCCATCTCAAGGTCCGTACGGCAGGCTTATTCTGGCTACAGCGAATGAAACGCCTTCTGTTGCTCCAGGGAGAACGAATGCCGCTGCCGCTGCGTACAAAATCCACATGGTTCATGATGCTCTTTTTAGGAAGAATTATTCAGACCTTGAGCCTGTACCCAATTTAGTATCTAGCTGGCAGGCTATCAGCGACACAAGATTTGAATTTACAATTTATCAAGGCATTATGTTCCACAACGGCGAAGAATTAACAGCATATGACATCATAGCTTCGTGGGATTATGTTAGAAACTATCCTGACGCCCGAGCGTCTCGTGAGAGCATTATTGAGTATGGAATGATTGACAGCTACACTATATGGATCGATACTGAAGAGCCAAACTCTCTACTCTTTTCTCATTTGACACATCACGGAAACGTAATAATGCCAAAATCTTTGATAGAGTCAGGTCATGACTTCACTGCGAACCCTATAGGTTCAGGTCCATTTGTGTTTGAGGAATGGAGACTTGGCGATTCACTCCATTTTAGTGCGTTTGATAACTATTTCTGCGATGAGCGCGCAGCTAAAGTTGAAACAGTAACTTGGAGAATCATACCTGAAGGCGCGTCGAGAACAATAGCCCTTGAAACAGGGGAAGTTGATTATGTCGTTTATGTAGCATTTTCGGATATCCAAAGGCTTAAAGACCACCCTGACATTGATGTGCTTACTATTCCATCCACAGGTCACAATAATTTGCAGCTAAACAATGAAGCTGAGCAGTTCTCTAACATTGTTGTGCGTCAAGCGATTAATATGGCTGTTGATAGAGAGGCATTGGTAATCGCTGGATTTAACGGGTTCGCAATTCCTACAGCGGCGCAGATACCGACGGTATTTATCGGTGCAACTTACGAAGGTACGCTTCCTTTTGACCCTGATGCAGCTAGGGCATTATTGGCAGAACATAATATAGACCCTGAGTCACTTGCTTTTGAAATTATCGCAAGTAATGAAGAAAGAAGGCGCATGGGCGAGGTCGTCCAGGCTAATCTTGCCGATATAGGTATCCCTGTCAGCATAGTAATGATGGACCTTGCAACAACCTTAGCCACTACCGGCGTGGGCGGGTGGTATGAGGCGGCTTTCGGCGGCTTTACCGCACCTACTTTGCTTGGACAGATGAGGGGCGTACTATTTTATGACCCTGAGCGTGTAAACCGAGGTCGTATAAATAACCCTGAGCTTAATGAACTGATTTTACGCGCGATTGGCACTATTGATGCTGATGCGAGAATTCCTATTCTTGAAGAAGCCTCCAGAGTAGCCAATGAACATATGGGTCATGTACCCACTCACCTATCTATGCTCGTCCAGGCGTTTAATGCAAACTTGGTCGTACCGGAGCTTTCAGCGACTGCTGACCTTAATTTGAACATGATATTCTGGAGAGAGTGATAAAATAATGCGGCGGGCGAACACAGTTCGCCCCTACAGACACATTATAGTGAAACCCGTCCAAAACACTAACAGCAAGAAAAATCCTATGCTTGCTGTTACTGTTTTGGACGGGTTTACTATATTGACATTTTTTTCTGTTTTTCAACAAAATGTATCAAAAAACTATTGACAAAAGTTTTTGTATGCGTTAAATTAATATTGAAAGTATGATAAAATTGACTTAGGGTGTTCATTATGAGATTAACAGATAAAGAATTAGAGATTATGCAAGTGCTCTGGGAGAGAGGGGCTTCTATGACTACATCTGACATCATAACATCTTCACCCAATCGAACTTGGAAGGGTTCGTCTATCCATGTGATGTTGCGAACTTTACAAGAAAAGGAGGCTGTGGTATTAGAGGACTTTATTCCGTCAACTGGCAGACCATCTGGTATCTATAAGGCGGCTTTGACGCTTGAAGAGTATGTCGTATTGCAAATGAAAGGGCATTGTGTTGATATAGGGAAGCTTTTTGCGGCGCTCACTAACGATAAAGAATACGGAAAAGTATTTCGAGAAAGTGGTTGGCATGTAGAGAAACGGCAGCCCAAATAACAGTGACGAAAGTCTCAGTGTCTAGGAAAGTGGGTTTCTTATGGGAGTTACTGTTTATAGGTATGTCTCGCCGTACTCGTTTTTAATGAGCGTAGTGTGGTTTACTCTCTTTGTAGGTTTAAGCTTATTAATGAGAAAATTGAAGTATCCTGTCAAATTTTCTGTTATACCGCTTGCTACATTGTTGATTCTAAGCCTTGCTAGAATGTTTTCGTTTATTGCACTGCCAAATGCAATACTTATACATTCAGAAGTAATCTACCCGACAATTATTGCATTTTTTAGACTGGAAATAGTACCTCGTACCCTATTCGGCTTTGGGATTAGTATTTTTCACCTTCTCATCTTTATATGGGGTTCTGTATCTCTTGCTCTGATAGGTAGGCATATCGTTAGGTTTTACGATTCTTATGCTTTAGTCATGTCTCTTACATATCAACAAGATGAAGAAGCGGAAAAAGTATTGCATGAAGTAATCGGAGCTAATAAAAATACACGTGTGTTTAGAACGTTTATAGATGTTCCTTTCACAATGGGGATTAAACCATATATTTTCTTACCTGAAAGTATTGAGTTTACCCAGGATGAGCTTCGTACTATTCTTAGGCACGAATGGAGTCACGTACAAAGTAATGATGTGTATATTCGTATGATTTTGGAAATTATTTGTTCTATTTTTTGGTGGAATCCTCTTGCGTATGTGCTAAAGAATAATATCACCTTCACGCAGGAATTGCGTAGTGATTTCTTTGCTGTAGCTGAGAGGGAGATGGATTTTCAACATTACATACGTAGTATTATCCGCGTAACCATAGCAGAGAATGATTCCGTACCCTCTGGTAATCATATTTCTTTAGTTGACTCGGATAAAGAGTTTGATGATAGGCTTGCGACGCTGTCTCTGCATGTAAAGAGTCGGTCGTCCAAGTATCCTGTACTGCCTTATGCGGCTTTTTATATTACATTGGGCGCGTTGTTTGTGTTTTCTTACTTTGTTCTTCTGTTGCCTGCGCACTGGGAGAGTCCATATGTAGGAGAGTCGGCGGAGTGTTTTACTGTCGAAGATTATTCCGTGTACAGAGCGGTTGAGAATTTTTTAGTTGATAACGGCGATGGCACATTTTCTTTATATATTGATGGAATTCATATTGGGGACAGGGATAAAGACGACATCCCTGCAGATATATTCACCTTTTTTATTATAATTGAACGTGAGTAACATAACATGTTTTTATAAAACTTAAATAATATTTCAAACACTAGAAAAGGAGAACTACAAATGGCTAAGAAACTTTTGATAAGTTTAATGATATGCGTAATGTTGCTATCTTCAGCAGTTGCTGTAAGTGCTGAAAGAGTCGAGATGCCGCCAATAGTGGTATCAGCAGTTGAAGTGCAAGAATATAATCCGACAAACGATTTTATGGAAATTGCTCCTCGACATGAACTTACGCGTATATATTGGAGAACCACTTCTGCCGGTATTCTTCAGTTCCGTGTTTGGGGAATAACATCAGGAAGATGGCTTACAGAATGGCAAAATTGGTAAAATTAATTGTGACTATAAGGAGTAATTTCACTTTTTGAATATATATTTTATTAAGGAGCATTGTAAAATGAAGATATTTTTAACTAGCCATGGAGCCGTCCATGCTTAGAAGAAGCACCCCCATTTGCTTCAACAAAAAATATCTCATTACAATATTTGATTATCACTTACAAAAAGGGGTCTGTTTTCAGCTTTTATTGCTGGGGGCGGGCTTCTTTTTGTGTTGCTGGGGCGTGATGGATGTGTAGTAGTAAAGCTACCCCGCCCCCGCTGCAAGCAACGTAGCATCGGTTTAATACAGCGCGGCAAACCGCGAGGTATTAACCTGTTCACTCCGCGGCGTTCGCTAAGCGCAAAAATGCTTGCATTTTTGTGCTCAGCTCACTGCTTCGCGAGAATAAAAAACTAAAGGAGACTATTATGACAAATTACAGAGACATGTATTTCAAATTATTCGTATCAACAGGGCAGGCTATTGACGAACTGCAAAAATCTTTATTAAAAGCGGAGGAGCAGTATATAGCATCCCCTGACCTTGGCGCTCAGGAGCTATCCGCTGACGATATCGTCAGACCAAAAATCGTATTAGATAAAGCCGCCGTCGGTGAAAACATAAGAAGGCTTCGCCATAAATATTCCATGTCAACGGAACAGATGGCAGCTATAATGGGCATATCACCTGCTTTTGTAGGTCTAATCGAGCGCGGGAACAGAGGCGCTTCACTTAACAGGCTCTGCATTATCGCAAATTATTTTGACGTGTCTTTAGACAGTCTATTGACGCCTCCCGATAAGCCTGAGGAGAGATGATGGAGGTTTGTCCGTCCGCATAATTTATCCAGTGATTCTCTTCAAACACTTGCAATAATATGCAAAATATGCGAAAATATCTAAGATGGCTATAGCACTGTTTTGCCAACTAACCTTTGGAGGTTTCACTTAATGAACACAAGGAAAGATATTAATTGGCATATGTTGTTTTGGATAGGGCTCGGCATTGTAATGCTCCTGCGAGTTTTTCACTTTGGCTTTACCTACTTTAATTATCTTGATGATAATAACACCTACGGTGTTTTTTATAGACGCAATGCTGATATCTGGAACGATATAATCCTTTGGTATGGTCTATATACTTTCAGACCTATTGCTTTTTTTGCGGATGCATATATAACGCAGTGGTTTTGGCCGAGGATGGAGCTTGTCCTTTTGTTTTATACTGTTATGAGCTTTGGGACTTTGTATCTGTTCAAAGAGGTGCTTAGAAAGTCTGGTATGAGTTTTGGTGCTGCGGGGCTTATTGTACTTGCTTTAGTGCCTCTAAACATCGAAGCCATCTATTGGATAGGTGCCTCAACTAGATTTGTACCTGGTATGTTTTTTGCTATATTATCGTGTTATATGCTCATAAGGTTTTTGGAAGAAGGGCGCAGGCGAAAGAATTCGCTGTTCATTATGTATTTTGCGTTTAACGTCATCGCTCATGGATTTTATGAACAGATAATTGTGTTTAACTTTGTATTTACCCTGCTTATTATAATGCTCCATTATCAAAGTTTGGGCTTTGACAAGGTTAAAGTTATCGTGACACCTTTTATCTCTTTTTTCATCATAGTCGCGTACTATTTGGCATTTTGGAACCATGGAAAAGTCGCCTCGCGCGGGGCAATAGTAAGTGATGGGTTTGTCAGCCATTTTACAAATGCCGCGGGAAATATTTGGCGACTTGTAACCACACGTAACCTTGACATGATTAATACAGGGGTCTTTGGATTCTTCAGAATCGAGATAAATGTGTTTCGGGTACTTGCGATAATTTTAGTTTTAGTGTTTGCTATCATTTGCTTGTTTAAAATAACAAGCGGCGAGGAAGAGTCTGATATTCCTTATGTCAAGCTAATTGTGGGGATTGTGCTTGCGATTGCACCTTTCGCGCCATTTTTTGTGCTACAGGATAATTTTATGGCGTTTAGAAATGTTTATCCGTCCGTTTTCGGCATAGCCATAATAATTGATGTGATTGTGGAGCTGATTTCTGGAAAAAGAGTTGGGCGCATGCTCTCGGGGGTAATGACTGCGATAGTTACTATTGTGTTTTTTCTGGCGAGTGTTACAGAGATTAATAATTATAGGTTGATAGAGATCGACGACCACATAATCGCTGCGAATTTTCTAGAAGAGTTCAGCCGAACAGGATATAGCGACGAGGCGCAAATAATCGTACTAAATTCGAAACTGCTCTTTACAGAGACATCACGCGATGGTTTTGAAAACATATCTTCAAGCGATTGGGCATTCTTGGGTATGCTTAATGCTCATTCGGACACATATAGTTTTAGGCGCGTATTCCCTGTGATAGAGCAGTGGGGCTTCCCAAAGGAACTTTTGAGTGATGGTACGCTGCTTTTGGGTATGGATTGTAGTATGGGTGTACACAGAGTAACTGCTGTTCGTTCGGGGAATCGCATAATGCTTCTTGATGATTTTGGAATTATATTCGGCAGACTTGAGTCGAATGCTTATGGTGATAGGTATATGTTTGTACAGTCTTCACCTTGACGGTAGGGTTATATAGTCACCAAACTCGAAAATCAACGGCGCTTACTGTTCGCTTTTTCAAGTTTGGTGACTATACAGCTAAGTTTTAGCTGATTGGTATATATAGTAAAAAAAGATCGGGCTGACCGCGATGGTCGCCCGATTCCTTGTGTATATCCCTAAATCATAATCCACTTAGGCCCAAGCCACGTTTTAATCAGTGCCCAATCTCCATATATTTCCAAAACTCGCACAGGCTGCGGAGCAATGCTAGATACTGGGGTAGCGTCACCGATATTTGTATATAAACTTGTTTCACTTGTAAGGTTAATTATACGGCTGATATACGCTGCTATGTACGGATCTAGTTGAGGCAATTTCTTCGTTCCATTTATATCTGTATTTACATATGCGTTCGCACCCGCGTTAATTGCCTTGAAATAGTCTTCTATCGTCTGTGCATATACTAAGGCAAGCCTCGCCATAAAAGCATCATTCATAAGATTCGTACGGTCTCTTGCGTTTGTGTGAAACCCGTTTTCAACCAAAACGGCTGGTACATTCGTTTCACGAATCACAAACCAATGGTGTGGTATAATCTCTCGCCTTTGTATCCCGACAGAGTTAATGCCATCAAGAAGCATGTCCGAAAATAAATGCACCACATCAGTGTGAGAGTAATTGGCAAAGTAGTTCCTATTACGCGGGTTATTATTTGTTGACATAAACACATCCGCGCCATGTACACTTGTATCAATTACAGGACCCGCAGTCGCGTTAGAATGCAGTGAAATTTTCAAAAAATTATATCTTATAAGTGGATCATTTTGAAGCTCAAGTACTCTCCGCCACTCAGGATGAATCGTCGCATAGTATGCGCAAAAAGGCGTGTTTGTATAAATAGGCGCATACGTCTCCGCATCATAGATAATTCTGCCTATCATCTCCAAAAGCCTGTCAATCTCGTGTATTTCATCCCTTAGGTGCTCAGAGTACGGTGAATACGACAGCTCAGTAACGCGCGCCTCTCTTAGCGCCTGAAGCGACCACTTGTTCGTCAATGCTGCACGCACAGGAAGCGAAACATTCGCATCACCCTCACGAGTCAAAAGTACGGTTGCGCCACGCGCTTCTAACTCCGCTTGAATCCTACGCGCAAGAAAGAGCATCCGCCTTTGCTCACTATATCCCGCAAAGATATTGTCCGCACCTGCTCCATGCCCTGCATCCAGGATAATAACTCGCCCTTGCAGGGGCAGCACTTCTTCATAATACGCCGCCTGAACTGTAAATATAAACACTGTAAAGACAGCGATTAAAACAATCAAAACTTTCTTCACTATGTACACTCCCAAAATATTGCCCCATCAATTTGAGTTATAGTAATCTCTCTCAAACTGATGGAGCAACCTTCATTCTAAAATTAATCTAAAATTAATTTTAATCTACTTAATACTAACTCCGCGCTCAATAATCATCTTGTCACGTAAAGGTTCAATCACAGGCTTCGTAACCTGCTCTTCCCACGCCTCGCGCTCGACGTCTTCGTATATCACGGTAAATGATGTCTCGGGTGCGCCCATTGCTTCACTTGCGGCCTTTACCATTGCCTCAGCTGCTTTTTTCTTAATTTCTAAATCTCTTCCGCTAAACGCGCGTACATGAATTAATGGCATATTTGTTCCTCCTCAAGTTAGGTATATATAGAGAGTATCACGATAATTCGACATCGTCAAGTAGTATTTATATGAAAAATGTCGAAGCAATGTTTTTTGCTTAGTATTCCCCTTCCGCAATAAGCGCAAGCACGGTCTCAAGTGCATCCATGCCCTCGCGATTGAAGTGGTGCGGTATTGTTCCTGCTTCTAGTGGACGACCTCGCTCGTCAGTTAGATAAAACACATCGAAATAGATGGCTATTCCAGTGTTAGGCAGCAGTGCCAAAGCCCGTAATCCGCCCGATGAGCCACCCGTTCTCTCACCTACATGAGTGGCAAATCCTGTATCCATTGACATTCTGGCGGCGGCTTGAGCTGCGGAAAACATTTGTACATCCGTCAGCATCCATATTTCCCCAGAAAAGCCCATTTCTTCGCCTGCATGTCTCCTATTTGGATGGATTCTCCCCGTTGTGGATACTGTAGCGTAGCGGAGTCGCTCCATGTCTTTCGTGCGAAGCTCTGAGAGCTCATGCTCTTCAAGTATTTCTGAGATAGGGCGATAATCATCAGAGATAATCAGGTGTCCATTGCTTGCAGTTCTAGCAAATATAGCATCGCCGAGCCTACGTATATACGGTCCGTCCATGAAGAAATGGAAAGAGTTTATTGTAACCGTCTCTTCCAAAAAAGGTCTAAATATATTGTCTCTAAAGTAATGGATATTCCCGCCGAGGTTGCCTCTTAGGTCTATGATAAAATGCTCAAAATCACTAATTTCGATATAAAAATCAAAAAGCTGCTGCTGCTCTATAATCATAGCTGCTCCACTAGGTGGCATAAAACTGTTTACGGAAATATAGGCAATTCGACCTTCTTCTAAAACTTCTGTAATAATAGTGTGCGGTTCAAATTGTCTAGGGTTGCTAAAGTCTCCGACCAATCGATTATACACACCTACCCCTTCACTCATCACCTCTTGCATTACTCCTGCAAAATAGTCAAGATTCTGCGCTCTGTACTCATAGAATCTGAGAGCCAGCGGCGTTTCAAGAAGCCTATTATTCAAGATTACGCCTGGCGAATAATAGTTACTATTATAAGGGTTGGTCACCATCCCAAGATATCTGCGCGGCGTAAATATGTCAAAATGCCCTGTAGGAGTTAGGGGGAAAAAGTTTTTAATCAATAGAGCTAAGAACCTATTTTCGCACAAAATCCCCGCCTCATACGCTGCAAGTATATCCTTTCGCGCATTATCCGCCAATACCTGCGCATCCGTATCCCAAGCCCAATAAGCCACTTCCAACAGCGCAAAGTTATTCTCAAGTACATACATTAGATAGTCTATGTCTTCAAGGAAATGTTCGATGGTAAGTGTTCCTGGCGGAAAGATTCGTTGTATTCCTTCAGTGGTTTCTATGAGAGTGTATAGTGTGGTTGGAGTGTCGTTTGGTTCATCTTCATTCGTTTCATCATTTTCGGCGATGCTAGTATGTATTTCGGGGTATTGTTCGGTAAGCTCTATACTTTGCCCGCCACAAGCAACAAGAAATAAGCCTATAATAAGAGCTATTAGTGCGACATAGGTTTTTTTCATATAGCTCTCCCCTTCCTCTACATTCATTCACAGGGCATTCGTAGGGCGCACTTATAGTAAAGTCCGTCCCACTAAAACTGCCCTACTCCTTAGAAAACAAAGCCTTGGCAAATACTTCAGCGTCAAATACTTCAATGTCCGTTATCTTCTCTCCAATCCCTGCGTATCTCACAGGAATATCCAGCTCATTTTTAATCGCGATTACAATACCACCTTTTGCCGTGCCGTCTAGTTTTGTTAATATAATTCCTGTAATATTCGCGCTGTCTTTGAATATCCTTGCTTGCTGTAGGGCATTTTGCCCTGTTGTTGCATCCAGCACTAGGAAAACCTCTTTATGTTCATTATCATATTCTTTGGAGATTACTCTATTGATTTTTTCAAGTTCATCCATTAGACCTTTTTTATTATGAAGTCTGCCCGCAGTGTCACATATTAGTATATCTATGTTTCTGCTCTTTGCGGCTTGGACTGCGTCGTATACTACGGCGGCTGGGTCGGAATTTTCCTGATGTTTGACTATTGGTACACTGTTTCTGTCTGCCCAGATTTCTAACTGGTCTATTGCAGCGGCTCTAAAAGTGTCCGCGGCAGCTAACATTACACTCTTACCTTCGGATTTATACCTGTTTGCGAGCTTGCCTATGGCAGTTGTTTTGCCTACGCCGTTTACGCCTATAACTAGAATCACAGATGGCGTTTTCAAAACAAGCTCATCATCAGGCTCTAAAATTTTACTTATTTCATCCGCCACTAAATCCTTAAGGTGCGAAACCTCTGTAACCCTCTCTCGTTTCACACGTCCGCGTACAGAGTCCATTATAGAAACAGAAGTTTCAACGCCTATATCAGCCATTATCAAGACTTCCTCCAGCTGTTCAAACAACTCCTCGTCAATAGAAACAAATGCACTCAAAATATCCTCAACGCTTCCGATGAGATTATCACGTGTTTTTTGGAGACCTTTGAAAAGCTTGCCGAAGATACCGCTTGACTCTTCAGGCTCGGGTTCCAGCTCAGGTTCAGATATATACTCAACCTCTGACGCTATTACTTCCTTGACCTCAAACGCCCCTTCATCCGATACGGTCAAATCCTCGTTCAAAGCGTCCGAAGATACTTCCGCTTTCGACTCAGTGTGTACGACTTCATCAATTGTGCCATTTATCTCTTGCGCCTCTGGTCCTTTCTCATCATCGTTCTTTCCAGAAAGCCATTTCTTAAATATGCTCATTATGCCGTTTCTCCTTCAAGTTTAACGCTGACCAATGCCGATATACCTTGTTCTTGCATAGTTATGCCATAGAGTACATCTGCGGCTTCCATAACACTTTTTCTATGAGTTATCAGTATAAACTGTGTCTCTTTTCTTAATTTTTGCAGATACCTAATATAGCGCGTGGCATTCGCATCATCGAGTGCCGCCTCGACCTCATCAAGTATACAAAACGGCGAAGGCTTCATCCGAAGTATCGCAAAAAGCAGAGCCGTCGCAGTAAGTGCGCGCTCACCGCCTGAAAGCAGCGACAAGTTCTGCAAAGCCTTGCCAGGAGGCTTCGCAATAATCTCAATCCCCGACTCCAAAACATTACCCTCATCCGAAAGTTTAAGGCTCGCAGTACCCCCATCGAATATGTCGCTAAAGACCGACGAGAAGTTCTCACTAATCACAGCAAAATGCTCTCTAAACTGATTCTCCATCATCTCACTAAGCTGTGTGATGAGATCTTTTAGCTTCTCTTCAGCCTCTTTTATATCAGCCGCTTGCGTCGTCAAAAACTCATAGCGCTCGGAAACTGTGCGGTATTCTTCAATCGCGCCTACGTTTACATCACCTAAATTTCTAATATCTGCCTTTAGGCTGCGTTCGGCACTTGATAGTTTAGCCTGTGATATATCAAGCTTTCCATACTCTTTTGCGCTGTTGTAGGTTAGTTCGTACTCATTCCACATGTGGTCATAAATTTTTCTCAAATCGCCGTCCACATGCTCTTTTTGAAGCTCGAGCTTTACCTTTTCACCATTTGCTAACGACAAGTGATGAATATCTTCAATCCTCGACTCCTCAAGGATCTTTAACTCATCTTTTTTGAGCTTAAAACTACTTTGTTTTAGCTCAATATCAACATGAAGTGCTGTATTCAGCTCTTTAAGCTCATTTTTTTTGACACTCAACTCTTCTATTTCCAGCGTATGTTGCTGCATAGCGGAGTTTTTCTTGTCTATCTCTGCCTTTAATCTGTTCACCACATTCGCGTCCGATTCGGCACTTTCTTTTACGGTATCTATCTGCTCTGTCATGCTTAAAAGTCTCTCGTCGAGTGAGGCGATAATTACCTTGAGAGATGTAATCTCATTATATCTGCTGTCTTTTTCCGTCCGCTTTGCTACTATCTGCTCGTTTAGGCGGTCTATCTCTGCCTTTTTCTCTTCGATTTCTTGCTCTTTAGCTACTTTTAGGAGTTCAAACTTCCTAATGTGCGTATTACATTCTACGATACTTTCCATTAAAGCCTTCTCTTCTGCGTCAAGAGTGTCTATTTGTTCTTCATGTATTTTTAACGTGCTGTTTAATTGGTTTAACTTCTCAGCAACGGCTGATTTATTAATTTCTATGCTTTGAAGCTCTTTCGACGAGCTCTCATGTTGAAAATCAATCGCATCCAGCTGTTTTCTTATGCTCTCGATAATGACTGACAGCTTGCTCTCTTCGTTTGCCAAAGTTTCTCTTTCAGATTCAAGTGATGCAAGTTCACGTTTTCTGCTAAAAATACCGCTTGCTCTACCAGATACACTGCCACCAGTTATAGACCCACCAGGGTTAATAAGCTCACCCTCAAGCGTCACCATACGGTTAGAATAATCGTACTTCTTCGCCAGGCTAATAGCATTGTCCATATTATCTACCACAGCAGTATTAGCCAAAAGGTTCGAGAAAATATTATCATAGCTCTTGTCAAATTTACACAAGTTGACAGCTACGCCAAGCACACCCTCTTCTTTTAAGAGAGCTTTGTTAAGTGTAACACTTCTTGGTTTTACAGTAGTTATCGGCAGGAATGTGGTACGCCCTACTTTGTTCTTTTTCAGATATTCTATAGCTTTTTTGGCGTCTGTTTCGGTTTTGGTTACGATATTTTGAACTGATGAGCCTAAAGCTATCTCAATAGCCGTCTCATATCGTTTATCAACAGAGACAAGCTCACCTACCGCACCTAGAATGCCGCTCCATGCACTCGGATTAGCCTTTTTGTCGGCGAGTATTGCTTTGGTCGAGTGAGTGTATCCTTCATGTGAGCTTTCAAGTTCTTTAAGCATTTTAGTGCGGTACTCCGCCTCGCCGCGTTTGGCTGCATTGGCTCTGAGTGCCTCTTTATTTTTTGATA
>Ga0123355_10012062_pt1 | contig 13368 bp, 9 predicted proteins | sample TergutEmb28metaG_3_FD_89872 | JGI IMG/M metagenome (GOLD analysis project Ga0123355, IMG submission 89872) | Embiratermes neotenicus P1 segment gut microbial communities from Petit-Saut dam, French Guiana - Emb289 P1 | ecosystem: Host-associated > Arthropoda: Insects > Digestive system > Gut ...
CTTCAGCCTGCAACACGGATACCACTCCAACTCAACCACACCGAAACTCCAACACACATCGAACCAAGAACAATACGACCAATGTGGTAATTCAACAGAATAGTCGCAAGCTCCTGATGACGGCTATATTAATGTCCGAAACATGTTGAGCACATAAGAAATGAAATAAAATAGCAAGTGACATCAAGTTGGTCTTTTATTCTTCAACTATCACAATGATACATGGTCCAATAAACATAAGATTAGTTAAATGGTGTTGATCTCTGGCAGACGTTTATGACGTGTCACGCACATTATTACCACGTCTCTCGAAATGACAGGAAGAAACAACGTTTGTAAAAATTGGACCCGCTCTGCGTCACCTCCTATATACCTGAGTTCTGTAGAGTTATGCCTTCTGATTACATTTATTTAGCCATTATTTATGGGAAGATTTTTTATCATAGGTTTAGAGACTCACTACTTATATGAACGTAACTTCCCTTCCTTACTTTTCCGAATATAAATGTCAGTTTTCACGTATATCTTCGCAGAGATTCCACATTATTCAGTGACTCATAGATGTCAGCCAAGTCCAGGAAAATGCACTGTAATTTGAAGTTAGGCTTTGCAGTAAATCCTCGAAGACAATGACGGTTATATAGCGTTCGTGTGGTTTACGTTAATAAAACAGCTGACTGAATATCCTATAAATTACATAAACTTTTCTCCAGTTTAAATACATGAAGTTCCTGAGTTAATAAATTAGCTGTAAAATATCACGTATGGGTGGGCTATTAATTATTGAGCTGTCCTAACGTATCTAATACTATTACCGTGACAACAGTCATACTCTGCGTGTAGTTTTATACCAGACTGTCATTACAGCCGGTATACTTAAAAATACGACACAGGGTTGTTAGAATGAGTTTGGCTGTTATTGTAATAAATAACAACTCGAAAAGGCTGAATCATTCTGGAGACGCGAATAGTTGCTCATGTAGACAAGAAATTCAGCACGCCGTTGGTGGAATATGAAATTTCGTTTTATCCTTCAAAACAGCCCTCCACTCGAGACTAGCCTCATTCTGAGAATAATAAAATCAGTCAGAAACACCACATCTTATTCATTTAAGAACTATTCTAATATTATCTCCTCACGCACGTCGAGAGCTCTGAAGTATATTTTTTTTTAAGTTTTTCAAATAAAATTGTACATGTGTTTTTTTTTTATTTAGCTGATGCGTGCTAAAATCCCAGCCAGCGTTTATACCATACGACAAAAGTTAGATGGCTGTCATAATATTAGAATCAAGAGAATTTTAATTACGACAATATCTTCATTCTGGAAAACCTTTTCCCGTAGGAGTACACGTTCAGCACTGTTATGTATCTATCAAGTATTGTTCATGTTCAACCTAACATTTTTGTTACAATGATTCAGACTCCCTTTTACTGCTCATGTGAGTTCTGTAAGACTCATTCCTTACTTACTCCATGGTGCAGAGTCCTTCTTGAGAAGCTAACTGTTCTGCAGCTAGTCAAGAAACTCCCCGCATTTCACGGAACCCGAAGGTTCATTACCGCACTCACAAGCGTCCGTCACCTGTCTCTATCCTGGGCCAGCCCAGTCCAGTCCTTATACCCACATCCCACCTCCTGGAGATCCATCCTAATATTATCCACCCATCTACGCCTAGGTCTTCCCAGTGGTCTCCTTCCCTCCGGTTTCCCCACCAACACCCTATACGCCCCCCTCTCCTCAACTATACGCGCCACATGCCCAGCCCATCTCATTCTAGAAGACTCATTAGTATATAAATAAACAAGCCTCTGCTTTTAACTGGTCTGTCAGTTGAACAATTTTATTTGAAACATTTCAGACAACGGGAGAATTTGCATGTGATGCGAGTGGAATCATCGACTAATTACGTGATTTGAGTTGCTTTACATAGCAATAGATAGTCACCTTCATGATATGTTGAAGGGAGTAGTCTATAAACTAATACATACCAAAACAGGAATTCTTTAACACCCCCGAGATTGGCTGTAGGATAGCAACTATACTGCTAGTGGAAACAATATTTCAGGGGCACAGTAAACTTGTACATACATCTGATAAGAAACGAGACTTACAATATTTAGAGGAACGAGGTAATAACAGTATCTCCACCAAGCCAAGATATAGTACGCAAATAATGAAGAGCTCCGCAGTCAGTAGCTCCGGCCAACCCACAGCCCTCTGTATGTCAACATCAGTACAAATTCTCACTATCTGAAAACAAGACAGAAACTGCCTCTAAAATAGAACACCATCTCGTTTCCACCATGAGAACAGCAGCTACATAATACAGCGAACGTGTTGGTCTGGTCTCGGTATTGCCTACCATTATGAAGATCCATAAACTAGAGTCCTGTCTTCATAAAAGCTGAAACATGCCCCCATATTTTCTCAACTGTGTTCTTACCATCCCATTAAAATAACCTATAGGCTTTATACTATTCCTGTCACATGTAATGTGAATAGAAAGCCTGGGAGGGTGAAATTCTGTTCCAGTACTGAAGGAACGTCAAGTGCAGTAGCTTTCTGTCACCTGTCTTTGCCGGAAGGCCGGTACCCATGTTTTAAACCTTTACGTACGGCTTGAATAGGTATAGGCTGTTACGTGAAGCAAAATGTTTGCTCTTTCATGAAGGGAAAGTTCTGAAGGTGAAGTGTGTTGCTTCGTCTAACGACATATACAGAGTGACGCAAAAAAATCGCGTGACACTCGTTGTTTAACATCGTGGACTATCGCAGTGGTTCTCCACAAAGCTGTAAAGCTCACGAGAGATTTCAATCAGGATACCCACGCAGTCACATACGTCTGAGGTATAGAGTTGGTAAGAACAGAGGTGTATAAATGTATCACGAAATTTTGACACTGATAATAACATTCATATTAACGCAAGGTAATTCCAAAACAATTTCTGCCGTATTATAGAGAAAATTTATCAACGTCCATTCGAATTACCGAAGTAGAATAATGTCTCTCGAAGTTATCCACCCAGACATTGTTAGGCTCCTAAGCAGAAGAAAGTTTTATTCTGAGACCGACACCAAAAATGACAAAAGTCGAAGTGCTAATTTAAAACGAAAAATTAATGAAATGAAAAGATATTTATTAATCTTTACAAGGTACCTCTTCTGACATCACGTCCAGTAAAGAACGACTATCGCTGGCCGTGATGCATGGAGCCTATAGTGGTATTTACAATATGTGATAACAGAACCGGCACGCGCTCTGCGGTCGCTCGCCTCCTGGGGTTGCAGCCTTGAATCGCGCCGGGGACATGGAAATCGGTCTCTTGTGAATGTTGCATGTTGTCAGGAAGAGGTCTCTGCGACAGGCCGATCCTGCGTCCGAGTCTCAAAGAGTGTGGTGCTTCTGAGTGTGATCTCGAAACCGCAACAATGAGGTGGCTGTCTAGGCCCCAGTAGGGCTGTTGCGCCACCAAAAAAAAAGTAGTTAAAACAAGAAATACAGGCGAACCCGGTTATAAAGAAATCGGTTTATACGACACTTCGTAATATAGCGTCAGATATTCTATGCTACCAATTAATTTCCCACTATTAACTATGACATTAAACACTTCGGTTAGAAAAACACTCGTTTTTAACGACAAAAATTATTCCTTTCTTAACGTTATGACCGAGTTCGACTGTATAGAGTCCTGATAACTATTCATTACTACGAGATGTCTACTTATGTTAATAACTCTTAAATACTAGTGATAAACTTGCTGTCAGGTAAACTACTGTACAACACTGCAGACCAATTTCCAGGTCCAGTATCGCCAAGGGCAGTAGTGAGTAATACTGGGTTGTTACACTTATCATCTGTTATAATCTAGACATAATTCTGACTCCGTTTCATTGAATACTATGCACATAACTGCACCCTGCACTTTTTGATGGATAATTCGTTGCGTCCTCTTGTTGCCCCACGTGCCATGCAGAAGGAAAATCACTCTTTTTGGACTGCTGGAAACTAAAGAAAGAAGCACTACTGTCCTTCCAAACGTCAAGAACTCCTCGACCAACAATGACAGGGCCAACATCTGAAAAGACCCGTCGTTTTATCAACACCACTGCGAAATATACAACTCTAGCGGGATATGACGCCCAATAGAGTGACATCAAACTACTAAATATTCGGACAGGCTTGCTGCCTCCATCATCAGGGCAGTTCAAGGCGCATCCGAAACGGTAAAGTTTTAAACACCCGACGTCAAATACAGGAAAACTAACACCTGTGGCAAGTGATTAGGCTTGCAAACAGTACCTTCTGCTGGTGACCACAAACACTAACTGCATGCTTTGAATAAAACTGAAACTTGTTAGAAGAACTGTGCAAAAAGGGAATTCTGGATTAAGAGGAATAAGTACCCAGCTGTTTATGATGGAGAAATGTCTGATTCAGCGGATGAAAGTCAAGCAGCATGACTCCTGACAGACGATTATGGACGATGAATCAGCATGAATCAGTGAGGAAGTGTCCAGTGTTTCAGTATGTCATTCAGGTAATAAGTATGCTTGCTACTCACAAGACTCTGTGCCAAGAACAAGTAACAAGACAGGTGTTTCGTGGTTATCCTTCGTCAGTTCAGGTAAACATTAGGACAGCGCGTCAAAATAAGCCACGCTCTCTTCTTTCCAGCTTATCCCCATTTCATAAAACAAAATTTAAACCTGAATGACATAAGCATTTCAAGAACCGCTCCAACACACTTAAGAAACAATCAAGCAATAAGTGGCAAGTGTCATACTGAATCTGTAAGCCCTATCATTTGAAATCTTTATTAGCAATGCCAGTATGGTCGTCGCGCAGTTCCTGGGGTAGATAATACACGGTAGCTGCCTTCTTCAATATTCTTAGCTCAGACATATAAAACAAATTTAGTGACAAAAGGGCATGGACAGAGATCAGACTACTTACAGGCAACATTACACATACACATTGCTACAGTTACAAAACGTAATCCAGGTTATGTTATGTTACGTTATCCCGGTTTATTTATGATATGCACAATATATCAAATTATATTAGGCTCCTCAAATTATCCAAAAATGATTCCTTCCAAAATTATTAAGATGTTGGAGAATGACGCCTTTATTTAAATTAACCCCATTCAGTACAATTCTATACCCACGTGGCGCTCACACATTCAAGAAATTACCCATTTTGTATGGCACCCTACTCAAAAGAACCCGTTTATTTGGCATTCAGAGGACCGTGCATCGTGATATATTCTTATAATGAAAGCCAACGAGATGCACTATTTCTCAAATTTGTATGATAAAATACTCTACAGGTTTCGGACAGGTCCACCGTCCATCATCAGGAGTATCTCAACACTGTATACACGCGAGAGATATTTGTTATGCTAGTTCTGTTGGAGTCTGCTAGCAGACGCCAACAGAACTATCATAACAAATATCTATCGCGTGTATACAGTGTTGAGATACTCCTGATGATGGACGGTGGACCTGTCCGAAACATGTAGAGTACTTTATCATATAAATTTGAGAAATAGTGTATCTCGTTGGCTTTCATTATAAGAATAGAACCCGTTTACTGAAATACTTGATAAAACTTGGTTACAAAATAAAAATAAAATCGAGTGCCAGTGAAATTACAATCAATAGCTTAGATAATACATATAAATCAAATTAACGAACTGAAATAATTAAGAGCTGGGTGCCTTTCCTTCAATTTGAATTCAAACAATATGAACAACAACAACAATTCTATCGACTGCACGATACTATTGCGTATAACTTCTAAATGCATTTTCCCTTAATACGGTCACAAAGCAGCCCTTTGTATAAGACTTGACACCAATATACACCGTAACACTAAAAGATGTGTTCCAAATAATTAAAAGCTCTGACGCTAGTATAAAGAACGCTATTAAATGAAAATCCTGCACAATCTCGCCGATGAAACAGCCCGCTTAATGGTTTTTGACAGTAGAACACAAGATCAAAGAACTCCCTGTAGATTCTGCAGTATCAGGATGTAAGGTGGTAGAAAGGTGCTTGACAGAATGGTTAGAGAGAGACAGCAAGACTAAAAGTAATAGGGAGAGAAAATGGGTATGGGTGAGAAAAGTGTAGCTAAATGGATGATAGAGAAAGAGATAAAAACGAGGAGAAGGAAGAGCAAGCACAGCTGTGTGTTAGAAAAGGGAGGAGAGGGGCAGGGTCTAATAAATAGTGGCTATGTATAGGCTTTTTAATATTGTGACGCGGTGCTGTGATAGATGTAGCGGCCATTCACATAAAAGTAAAGCCAGCTGGAGAGAAAAATGACTACCACGTGCATGTGACAATGAACAACCGGGACCTCCCTCACTTCCTCCTCACACTGCAGTAAAAGACATACTTACCAGCGAAGTCCCCAACGAAAAGAAAACGGCAGTGACAGAAATTTAAATCGTTCAAATGACAGTCATGAATTACAGTCATCAAGTATCGACAGCCCGTACAACAAAAATACCAGGTGTCAAATAGAGAAGCAGATTTAACCGAACGTTCCCGGCTGGAAATTTTTTACACACTGTAACTGAGGAATCTCAACTGGAGACAGTTGTGGGATTATCTATTTAACTTTTCTGTCGGGCAAATCGGTTATTCTGAATCACCGTGTTGTCTCGTACACGTGAAATCTCGGAAGCGTCCAGCAATAAAATTACATTTGTATAATATATTATGTACCGTCAATACACAACACACATCAAGACAAGATTCAATAATTAAAATTAGGTTATATGTGGCTACATGTTTCGGCCGTAACCGGCCTTCTTCAGGCGAACTAAGAACAATATTAAGGTAAAGTAAAAATAGCACTCAATGAGATCCCATTTCGGTACATAATATATTATACAAATTTTATATACACAACGGGATGGCCTCTCTCAAATTTATAGCCAGTCATCACGTTCCATCCATCAATACAAGAACTTAAAGATTACGTTTTTTTATCTCAGTAATTAACCAACTTGATGTACAAAATTCTTGTTTTACTATAAGTTTATTTCATGCTTCTACATGTTTCGAGTACATGTGCTCATCATCAAGAGGTCAAAATTGCATTACACAGCCTCTGGTATCATCACACCTATAGGTGTAATGATACCAGAGGCTATGTAATGCAATTTTGACCTCTACATGTTTCGAGCACATGTGCTCATCATCAATAGGTCAAAATTGCATTACACAGCCTCTGGTATCATCACACCTATAGGTGTGATGATACCAGAGGCTGTGTAATGCAATTTTGACCTCTTGATGATGAGCACAGGTGCTCGAAACATGTAGAGGCATGAAATAAACTTATTGTAAAACAAAAATCTTGTACATCAAGTTGGCTAATTACTGAGATAAATATACTGAGATGCACGGTCAGCAAAACGTCAAAATTAAAGATTAAGGTACAAAAATGTGCCGATATTTTCTTCAACCGCCAGTGCCTCACCAAAAAATTGTCCCAAATTACGCGAACATAAAGTAACGAAATGGGATCCCATTGAGTGATATTTTTACTGTACATTAATATTGTTCTTAGTTGGCCTGAAGATGGCCGGTTACGACCGAAACACGTAGCCAAATATAACCTAATTCTAATTACCGCATCTTGGCTTGATGTATGCTGTGTATTGACGGTACATAATATATTATACAAATTTGATATACACAACGGGATGGCCTCTCTCTCAAAAAAAATATAAAACAAAATAAAAGCTCTTGTTCACATTTAAGCGCTGACTCATATCTACAGAAATAATTAAGTGTAATTACATAGGTAATATTTTATTACTGAATATGTAATGAAGATCTAATTGTAGTGGTCAGTTATTGCCAACGTGTTTGACACCTTAGATTGTCATCGGGTCAGTACTGGCACGTTCATTCAAGCAAATTCTGATGAAAGACGCCGTCTTCAAAGTGCAATTCGTAGCGCTACTGCTTACTGCACTGTAATATAGACACTATAATGATTAGAGACCTGGTTTTCATGTTTTAGAAGGCAGTTCCTACGCAAGAAGTGACCAATTTAGTTAGCCTTCCTTCTACTCGTATTTATTGTACGCAAGATAACCTCTTCGCCTTGACTTTTCTTAATAATTCTTCATTTCTCATACGAGCAGTCCAAGTGATATACGTCCTTCTCCAGCACCGCACTTCAGAACTTCCAAGGTATTGCTTATCTACTCTTCAAAGTGCTCAAGGGTCAGCACCATACAAAGTTGTACTCCAAATGAAGCTCTTTACTAGTTGCTTCCTTAAATTTATGTCCAAATTGTTGGTAAAAAGAGTTTTTCTTGCTGAACGCTGCTTTGGGTTCATAGCAATCCTGGACTTACTTTCACGTGCACATCTTGCATCGAGTGTTATCATGCTACCGAAATATATGAAATATTCTACATTCTCCAGTTGCTTGTGATCCATCACAATGTGTGCTGGAGATGGTTGCCCTGAGATCCCCATTGCCTTGCCTTAGTTTTTTTAAACATTCATTTCTATTCCAAAGCATCTTCCAATTTCAATTAGTCCATCTGTCACCGTTTCTTCAAAAGCGTATGCATTGGCAGAAGCTAAGCCGAAAGTAGCCGAATAATTTATTTTGAACACTGTTTTAGAAAGTAGCTTGCTAACGCAACTAAACGACACCTCCAAATTTACAATTACATTAAAACATTTTATGTATTCACACTCTTTTTATGCTCTGGATAAAGGCTTTTACAAATAGTATGTCACTGATAAATAACAGTATGATTTTTACGGAATTATATTATCTGTATGAAAAGAGAATAGAAAGCAATGAATAATAATCTTATGTTTATTGGACCGTGCATCATTGTGATAGTTGAAGAATAAAAGACCAACTTGATGTCACTTGCTATTTTATTTCACTTCTTATGTGTTCAACATGTATCGGGCATTAATATATCCATCATCAGGAGCTTGCGACTATTCTGTTGAATTACCACATTGGTCGTATTGTTCTTGGTTCGATGTAGTTGGGTTGGAGTGGTATCCGTGTTGCAGGCTGCTTGCAGCCTGCAACACGGATACCACTCCAACCCAACCACATCGAAACTTCAACAAACATCGCACCAAGAACAATACGACCAATGTGGTAATTCAACAGAATAGTCGCAAACTCCTGATGACGGATATATTAATGTCCGAATCATGTTGAGCACATAAGAAGTGAAAGAAAATAGCAAGTGACATCAAGTTGGTCTTTTATTTTTCAATGAATAATAAATTCTATTAAAACGTATCTTAAGTACAATTTGTATAAATATAATGTCTCCAGTTTTTAAAGACAGTCTAGTAACTGACTGTAGCTTTACTGACACTGTGTTATCTTTTTGTGTTTTAACTGTAACTATATATGTCTTTCAACAAAAGCACACTTGTACGTTTTATTAACAAATCTGTATATTGGACTTGTCTTGTATATACATGTTTTATGACCAGTTCCATGTTTACATGGTGGTTGCGTAGATTGACTTATGACATATTCTATATGCAAATGTTGTAAACTTTTCTGGATTTTTTGAATATAAATAAATACCAATATCAAATATATAGATTATTTCAATGCCTTTAAATGAACATGTAAACCGAAACGGCATTTACGGGACTTGTAATTCGTGCTTAAGTATATTGAAAACGTCGTGCAGACGGAACCTGAAATTATGAGCCCCAAGAGGCTGCTGAGATATATTCCGTGGCTGAATTTTCTTCTAAATTTTCGAAAAACTTGGAATTGAATCTGGATGCAACTAACTGCAGTTCGACGGCATTCTTTATAGTTCAACATGGCAGTCTTCCATCACAACAGAAAACAATCCATTCCGAAACAACTAGTTTCCAATTTATTTTTGTACTTTAAAAATCCCTTTGGCATATTTGCATATTTCTAAATATTACTTAACTACGAGTCAAAATCTTGAAATTCCGGAACCTTTAGAGGTACTTTCAGGGAATTCACACGTAGAAAGAGAGAATAATTACAAAGATGTTGTAATAATTATTTTCGTCGACATTTCAACCATACGCCTGCAGTCTTACTTACTTACTTACTTATTTATTTACTTACTCCATGGTGCAGAGTCCTTCCTGAGAAGCTAATTGGTTTGCAGCTAGTCAAGAAATTCCCCGCATTTCACGGAACCCGAAGGTTCATTACCGCACTCACAAGTGTCCGCCACCTGTCTCTATCTTGGGCCAGCCCAATCCAGTCCATATACCCACATCCCACCTCCTGGAGATACATCCTAATATTATCCACCCATCTTCGCCTAGGTCTCCCCAGTGGTCTCCTCCCTCCTGTTTCCCCACCAAGACTCTATACACCTCCCTCTCTTCACCCATACGCGCCACATGCCCAGCCCATCTCATTCTTCTCGAATTTATCACCCTCACAATATTGGGTGAGGAGTACAAATCATTTAGCTCCTCGTTACGCATTCTCCTCCATTCCCCCGTTACCTCGTCCCTCCTAGGTCCAAATATTCTCCTCAACACCATGCTCTCAAACACCCTCAGCTTTCTTTCCTCCCGCCGTGTCAACGACCAAGTTTCACACCCATACAAAACAACAAAGTCTGCAGTCTACAAAGAAAAAAATATCGGCCGAATAAACACCGCTGGGCTTGCAAGGGTTAAGAGAGAGGATGTAGCTGTGGGTGTTGTGCAATATTATATTTTGAACAACTATTAAAATTGTTGGAGTAAACAAAGTGTAAAATACAACGACCTCTAACCATAATAAATTAGCCCTTAACCACAGCCATTTAGAGTAAATAAAAGTGTGTAATATTAACAAAAAATTGCTCGCATATGGCCAAACGATGGACACATTTGCATTTCATATTTTTTGTAATATGGTCTAATATTTCTTTTATATGTGTCAGTGTAAATGGAACCCACAGTTATTTGAGTTGTTAATGAATGTATGATGTATCACAAGGCTGACATATCACCATAACAAAGCCATTTTTACAACCCATCGTCCTGTAATGAACCAAACCGCCAATAACATTGTCCTTATTAAGACACCTCAGTGCGGTTCAGAATTACCATGCATTTACTTAGCACGACTGCTGTCGACATCGAAAGATTTACAGCCGTTAATAAGCTTCCACAAGCATGGCGTGTGTTCTTGATCATAACAGAGCACTACTCCTGCGACCTATAAAATATTCTTTATTAGGAAAGAACTAAAATGGGTTTTGACATTCAGAGGACCGTGCATCGTGATATATTCTTATAATAAAACCATCGAGATGCACTAATTTCTCAAATTTATTTTTGGAATAGAACTCTACAGTTTTTGCTGACTGACGTATATGACATATACCTACTGCTGTGTATAGAGTGCTAGAATCCTGATGATAGACAAAAAACCTGTCTGAAACACTAAGAGTTCTATTCTAAAATTAAGTTTCAGAAATTAGTTAATCTCGTTGGTTTTAATTATAAGAACTAAAATGGAGTGTGTTTGAGAATGCAGTGCTGAGGAGAATATTTTGACCTGAGAGTGAGAAAGTTAGGAGAACAATTGGCATAACTGCATAATGAAAAGCTTCATAGCTTGATCTCTTCAATAAACGTCTTTACAGAGGCCACATAAAGGAGGTGGCAGCGTTGCAGCAGGTAACCCCCATGGAATAATTCAGGAAATGCGTATGTTTTAGGTGGAAAATCTGAAGGTATTAATTGAAATGGAAGACCTGGCAGAAGACAGGAGATTATTACTAAAAATTATATTACAAATAGACAGAGTGGACCACAGACCAGGATATGGAATTCTGGCGAGCTATTTTAAACATCGTAATGAAATTCCGGGTCCCACAAAAGTCGGGTAATTTATTAACCAGATGACCGACTATCCCCTGTTTAATGGGGATGGTACTGCACGGATGTAGTTCAGTTTTTGTACCAGAGCATATTAAAGCCGTGAATCTCTGCTTGTCGGAAACATTTGGTGAAAATGCGATTTAGAATTGTGAGGTCATTAGTAAAAAAAAATACTTACAAAAATGTTGGTCCTTTGCGAATCTCCTAAGTGTTCTATTTGAACAGCGCACAGTGTCTCTTCCCACAATATTTGTAACATATATACAATTTCAATCTTGAAATGTATTCTTACGTGGAGCTACGCATATATTGTTCCTATTTGCTTTCTTCTATTTAATGCAACAAACTGTAGTTATACCCAAAAACAAAACACCCGTGTCCGTTGTCCGATCGCCCATGACTATTTTCATAACAGGCTTCAACACCTCACGTTTTTATTCATCTGCTCCCAACGCCTCATACGTCACACAATATCTCCCACATGTGTTAAATTTGTTTGGCTTGGAAAGAAAATTTTGCAGGCTAATATTTTAATTCTAACAAAATTATGTATATTTCGCGTTTATTTTTTACAAACTGCAATATTGAAAACAAAAGCTTACATTAACTCATCCACAAAATTTGAGCACAATTCGGCATAAGGCTTACGCAACTTTATTCTTCTTAACGGGCATAAGGACGGGACAACAAGCAAGCACACGCGAGCACAGAACATATGATTCAGTAACCGCATTACAAACAAATATTAAGGCTCCTCCACGAGTGTTTCTATCAAATATATATATATATATATATACACGTACTAAAATCTCAATTCTGCACTAAAATTAGTTACAATTTCAAGAACGGTTCGTGTACCAACCCGTAATTATAAATACGAAAATTAGTTTTATGGCATCAATGACAACAGTACTTTATTTTTATAATAATAAAAAATAGCGAATAAAAAAAAGTAGCTACCAAATCGCGTACTTACGTTTTTTTCGCATTGAGTTTAGGCATACCAGAAGCACATATATACACATACACATACTCACGCATGCATACATGCATACTCAAACATCCATAAATACATACTACATACATACACACATACATACATACATACATACATACATACACACATACATACATATATACATACATACACATACATACATACATACATACATACATACACATACATACATACATACACACACATACATACATACATACATACATACACACATACATACATACATATACATACATACATACGCACATACATACATACATACATACATACATACATATACATACATACATACGCACATACATACATACATACATACACACATACATACATACACATACATACATACATACACATACATACATACATACATACATACATACATACATACATACATACACACATACATACACACATACATACATACATACATACATACATACATACATACATA
>Ga0123355_10012063_pt1 | contig 13367 bp, 12 predicted proteins | sample TergutEmb28metaG_3_FD_89872 | JGI IMG/M metagenome (GOLD analysis project Ga0123355, IMG submission 89872) | Embiratermes neotenicus P1 segment gut microbial communities from Petit-Saut dam, French Guiana - Emb289 P1 | ecosystem: Host-associated > Arthropoda: Insects > Digestive system > Gut ...
CAACAAAAAAAAAATAAAAGAGAGATAAACACAAAAAAAAATACACAAAAAAAATAACACATAAAAAAAAAACAATATAGAGAGATATATATATATATATATATATATATATATATATATATATATATATTCTGGATCATGTTCCTGAGTTTCGCTGTGAGAATTTTGAGAAAACAGTACGACATAAGCAACGCCAATCTCTTCACTATACGTCGTCTCCCCGTAACTTTCGTGGCTGCTATAATTTCGTTTACATAATAAACACTGCTTTGAAAGATAGAAGCCGACACAAATTGTGTGTATGATTGGTTTCTTAGTGAGTCAGGCTACTGTTAGCATAATACAGTACCGTAGGTTACGCTACGTAAATGTAGCTATAATGTGCTGAACAGATTTGGTGTGGATATCTCTTGGGTAATGATCACTTTTACAGACCAAGAAAAAGAAGACCGAGGAACAGACAGTAGGCTAATAGTAGCTAGATCTTACGAAGATGGCCAGCAAAGATGGGAGGCAGATGAAAATGGATCAGGATGGTATTTCATGGGAGTCCGTGAAGTTGGTAGTGGTGGAATTAACGGTCGTTGTCACGCCGTCAGTTGTAGCATAGCCAGCTGGACATGGCGGGTTCAAAGATAATTAAAACTAAAATGTAGACTGCTTCTGTTTTATTAATGGTTTCAGTGGGCGGGAAGGTTAAAAAGCCTTGATGTCAAGTTTAACAGTTATTTTCCTTAATAAACTCCACCAACGCTCACATAATTTTTAACTGCACAAAGAGGAGAATATAAGCACAATATGCCGAGTGGTCATTTTCCGTCAGGGTCAGGTAGTCTAAGGGTTGACTGACCCTGAATATAAAGTCCGCCGAAATGTTGGAAGCTATTTAACAAATAACACAGTGCAACAAACGACACAGTGCAACAAATGACACAGTGCAACAAAAGACACAGTGCAACAAATGACACAGTGCAACAAAAGACACAGTGCAACAAACGACACAGTGCAACAAACGACACAGTGCAACAAACGACACAGTGCAACAAACGACACAGTGCAACAAACGACACAGTGCAACAAATGACACAGTGCAACAAATGACACAGCGCAACAAATGACACAGTGCAACAATTGACACAGTGCAACAAAAGACACAGTGCAACAAATGACACAGTGCAACAAAAGACACAGTGCAACAAACGACACAATGAAACAAACGACACAGTGCAACAAACCAGAATGTATGAACCTTTAGTGAAAATTTCTATTATTTATTAATTTTCTTCCAACTAACCAATTCATAACCCTACGCCAGTGTTTCCCAGCCGGGGTTCCATATTACAAAGTTAGGGTTTCCGCGAGGTATCGTGCAATAAATACATAACAATTTTGAAATATCACGAAACATTCCAAACATCCCTCGAAATATCGCGAGTTCCACGGGAGCGAAAAATTATTTTAGGGATTCCTCCATGGAAGAAAGGTTCTAAAGCACTGCTCTGTATAATATATTATATCTGCTGTTAGGTTGCTAATGCTGTAAGAAACACGAAGACCAACTAAAAATGACAACAAGAAAGAACATATATGGAAAATGTGCGTGCTACAAAGGAGTACACCTCTCCACTATTCTCTGCTATTGCTCATAACATTAAGAAATCATTTACATTCAAAGATTGGTGGGTCTTAACAGCCTGCAGTACCAAACTAGCACCATGGAGGCACTATGGTGTGCAAGATAAAGCAGTTCCCCTCCTCTTAGTTCTGTTTCGGAGCCATTAATTCGCCTTAATGGAGACAGAGGCCGTTAGGTGCAGAGTTCTTGCTTAATTCCATCGCTGAGAACTTCAGATTCGTAACGTCGATCCCGAGCAATTCAGCTAAACAGAAAGACAGAACTCGGCCTTGCAGAATATTGCCTTCATGTACACAGTTTTTGAAGCATAAGTATGTGGCACTCGCGAGCAATATAATGCGCATGAAACTTTAGCTTCAGTCAAAAATTTCTGTTAGCATAAAAGAGGACGCAAAGTTATTTTTGAATGATCCACGAATATGTGATGTAAAGTAAGAACGTGTTATGGAATACGCCGTTGGAAAAGAGAACTATGCTTTATTACGGTCCACCTCTCCTCCCCCTGCCAGTACTTCGCAGGTTTCTTAAAGTCTGACAGAAAATATTCATGTTAGTGTCCTGGCATATAGTGACATGACACCCAAGCGTTAATTTGAAATATCCAGCGTCGAAGAGGCAGAAGGATGCGTTTAGAAGTAGCTTTTTGATTTTGTAAACAAATATCGTCTTAAGGTTTCGTATTATTAAACAAGAATGGTATACTGCACGGCCAGAAATTTAATTTCCCTATATTTCATTAAATAACCAACACACTGAAAAATGTTCCAAGCATACAGTCAATTAGTCACATACAACAACAAATGCACCTAAGCAGACTGCAGACTTTACAGAAGGTTTAAAAACTCCTACATGTTTCGGTGTCGAGGAGCCAACATCAGAGAGTCTCAAATACGAAGTTGTACAAACACCAACATATCAGTCGTGGAAGTACAATGTTGAATATCATGATATTTACAAATAATAAAATTTTAAGATACATAATTTTTTATATTTTTAAATGCTGAATATTGAGATATTTACAAATAGTAAAGTTATAAGCTATATATAATTTTGATATTTTAAATTATCTTCATATTCAACACTGCACTTCCCATATTCATGTACTGGTGACTGCACTCCTTTGTGTTTGAGACTCGCCGAGGATGACGCCTCGGCGCCTCAACATGTAGGATTTTCTAAAATTTATGTAAAGTTTGAAATCTTCTTAGGTGCATTTTTGGGTAAATGTGACTGATTTATTGTAAGAATAACTGCAAGAAACGAATAATATCAAATTTCCAAGTATACAGTTCAGTTTTCATAAGTTGTCAAGTAAAACACATTTCCATACGAAGGTACACTTCTGGGAAAACTTCCAAAATTCTGTAAGCGTTCCGTTTAAGTTAAAATCGATCTACATCCGATCAGTAATTTTTTAAATGAAACACACAAACGGACAAAAAATTGCTCGTCTGTTTTATGCACGGAGTGCAAAGAACACTTATACAAGGAAGATTTATAAATCATATCCCCTCTAAACTAAAATGCAGTGAAGTCAGCCCAAGTTAACCGAAGTTATGTTTTCGGCTGGAAGAATGTTATTCCAGCTTGCGGAGCTGAGGACTGGATGCCTTTTGCTTGCATGCACTACAACCAAAGTTCCTAGTCCGTGTCTTCATAATAGCAAAGTCCCTCCCCATGTTTTGTCTTGCCTTGGTATTGTTGGCAAGTGGTTGCAAATAGCAATTACATACAGCAGCGAGCAAGATGCTGCTTTGAGAGAGACAGTCTTAGCGCTCTGAATTATCATGTGGCACATGGGGATCGTAAATCTATCTGTTGCACGACGCCTCGCTATATCGGGCCTTTCCTTAGTTCGTACAATGCATTAAAAATAAGCGTTTATCTTCTTGTTACCAGGCAAATGAATTTCTATGCTCTGCCATAGACGCCACTTGATTCACAGCGCTAAAACAATGGCTTCCAGAGGAACAAACTTAGTTCTTTTGGATCATATCTGTGTTGTTGCGTGTTTACCTCTTCGAATACGTCTGTTCCAAGACTCAAATAAGTATATCATAATTAATATGAGCAACTTGCGGCATGAATATTAAGTGCGATATGGCCCAACGGTGGGGTGTAGTAACTACTGTTCTACTTTTGTAAACAAGAAATCGGGGTTCCGAAATTAACCACAAGACAAACTTCACTAATTAATTGCACAGTTGTTTAATTTTTGTTTTTCAGTTTTCGTCTATAACAAGCCACAATTATTTCATCCAGCATCTTTGCATTCACTACGAAAAACTATGAGCAGATTAAATTCGTAGAATATGAATGTCGTGCTATTAATTTCACAATCTGTAGCTTCCAGATCCTATTAGAAAAAATGAAGAAGGAAAGAATACAATTACTTCCCACGTATCTCTCGTTCTGTCGAAGAGTGAAGTAACAAGGCGTGGACAAACATTTACGATTATAGTTATATTCGTGATGTACTGGATCAGTACTATAATTTACCGGGGTACTGATAAGTCCTTAGCCCGACCAGGAAGGAAAAAACCTGCGCCTGTCAAAAGTGTGATGGTCAGAGGAATGGATTGGTTTGGCTAGGGTAGGGACAGGTGATGGACTCTTGTGAATGTGGTAATGAACCTCCAAGTTCCATACAATGTGGAGAATGTAGCTTGTTTCCTTCCTAGTTGGGCTAAGGACTTATCAACATCCCTGTATTTTATACCACCATAAGAGGGAAATAAACAGTCAGTTTTGCTATATGATGATTATACTAAATGCATGAAGGAAATTGAGGATCTTCATGAACAAAGTACAGAGGGCAGTATTTGAACCTCAGAAGACGAAGAGGAATTCAAAATAGTTGAAGAATAAAAGACCAACTTGATGTCACTTGCTATTTTATTTCACTTCTTACGTGCTCAATATGTTTCGGACATTAATATATCCATCATCAGTAGCTTGTGAATGTGCTGTTGAAATACTACTCAAACTACTCAAACCCAGCTGCACCAAATCTCCAACACACAGCGAACCAAGAACAAAACGACAAATGTGATAATTCAACAGCACAGTCGCAAGCTCCTGATGATGGATATATTAATGTCCGAAACATGTTGAGCACATAAGAAGTGAAATAAAATAGCAAGTGACATCAAGTTGGTCTTTATTCTTCAACTATTACAATAATGCACGCTCCAATAAACGTAAGATTGAGAAGAGTTACTTACCGAAGACTTTCATAATTTGCTTTTCTCATGAAAAAAATAAGGTTATAAGATTTGTAAGGTTAGTATCATGAAGAAAGAACGCCGGAGGAAGACTAATTTCATATAGATTGTGGGAGGAAAATGTGAACGGAATGTACCACCTAGGTGAACTAAGCGAGCATACGAAGATAATATTAAACTGAAGCTTACGTAGGGTGTGAAGCTATGGACTAAATTCCACTGGCTTAAGATAATGTTCAGGCGCTCGTCCTTGTGAACACGTTAATAAATTTTCTACTTCCGCAAGATGGGAGGAATTTCTTCACTAATTGAATGTTACTAGTTTCTTAAGAAGAACTCTGTCCCGTGGAGTTCCTTCAGGTAATAAAATGGAGAAAAAGAAAGAAGTCTGCTTTTACTTTGCCGTTTAACGGCAGTAACTGATGAGTATTGAGAGTTAAATTTATAAATTTCTTATGTATGTCAATCAAAAAAGTACCTAGAATTATCATTACACACGTCTCTGTGAAACAAAGAGTACCAATTATAATGGAAGGATATTTACGTTACGGGTTCAGTTGAAAACTGCCGTCGACAGCTGAACAGATCGTACAAAGAGATGTCGGTTAATTATTAATCAATAATTAATGCTAACGACTCTATACAAAATGAGAAGTTGGGAGAAGTTTATATGTATCAACATTTTTACATCCTTTCTGGTCTTCTTGTCCAATGACTACAGTATTTCACAAGTTTTAAAATATTCACAACGAATTCACAGTTATTTTATCCATACGGTCATGTTAATATGTCCTTCAAAACTCACACATCTTTCTTGATTCTTGCATTCAAATGGCATAACACTGCACAGAACTGCAGTGTTCGTTTGCCCCCGACACTTCTTTTGTCTGATATCTGACGGGAAATAACACCCCTAGATCTGGCTTCCGGTTCCTCGGAACAGGATCAAGATGGGAGTAACAGACATAAAGAAAATGTAAAAAAGAAGAAATTCTACAACGAGAGCTAAGAAAAGATTTTTCTGTTTTCTGTTCAAACTAAAAGAATGGACGGGAGTAGAGACGAGAATGTACCTTAGTGTTAGAACTTATAATGTCTTCAGTCATCAATCTTCTTCTAACTTTCAACTTATGACAACAATGTTAAACCTCTCCAGACGGGTTGTTCCAGTGCCAGTTGCGATATAACGAAGATTAAAATCTTGAATACTGTTAACGGGTTTAAAGCCGTCTCAAGTGAATCATAAGCCTAAATTAATTTATGAGATATAAGGTCCTCACAGCAGTGACTAAGAGCATAACTTTCTTGTGGAATGACGTGGTGTCCTGTGGTTGTGATAGGTGTCAACATTTCATATTATGCTCACTCTACCCCGAAGATGGAGGCAGCAGTTGGTAAGTACCTACCAAAATATATGGCGTCAGAATTCAGCAGACAGTAACCAACTAAATTAATTCAACACAAATTTTGTTAATGATGAAAGATATAGGTTATATACTGCCATTATCAATTTTCTTGATTTGTGATCTGCCATGACACATGTAATATTTTCTGTTATTACTCAATCGTCAGAACCTCGTGTGTCATAACGCAGCACATTCCGTTAAGCGAAGGTTGGATTTAGTACGGAAAATGTCTCACAATCAGATCCTTGTACTGTACGTCCTACTTCTTTAAAAACTAACAAAAATTCACTGGTATTTTATACATGCATTTTTACATCTCTGTTGCTTTTCTCAAACGACACCGTCGCTCATGTTAGTGAAGGGATATAGTGGCTGAGCTGTATTAAGCAAATACTTGAATAATGGACTGTTTACTCGTGAGAAAGTCAGACAAACAATTCACTTAAATGCCTTGAGTATTGAAGTATAAAAAAATTAAATGGGAGGATGTTTGGTGGGTATAGCTCACTGTGTGGTGGGTATAGCTCACTGTGTTGTGGGTATAGCTCACTGTGTGGTGGGTATAGCTCACTGTGTGGTGGGTGTAGCTCACTCACGAAGGCATTCAGAGAGTGAGCTCTAGTATTATCTTGTATTAACGAGGTCGAGCCTCCAGTTTATACTACTAAAAAAATGACAATTTTGATATCATCGATTATTATTATAATAACCAGTGACTGCAATTACAGTAACAATAAATTATTAATCAGCCCAATTAAATTATTTATTTATTTATTTATTTATTTACCTGCTAACTCAGCATTTACTCAGCTGCTCAGTCACAAAACTGGCATTAATATCCATAACCATCGCATGTACAAAACTAACACAAAACAAAATACGATGCAAAATGATTCAGTTATTTAGGAAATCGGAAATTCATTACTACTATTCCTACTACTACTGGAACTAGGCGAACACTGGTCTGGTCGCCGGAAGGAAGAAAAAGAAGATGAAGATCGGAAATGTAGTGAGAAAGAAGTGAAAAGAGTGACGAAGAAGAAGAATCTAACACCTGAAGATGCCGTAAAATGCAATTATGGCAAAAAGGGACTGAGAACAGAGAATCAGTAACTGGGGTAACACTGTAAAACTTATGCATTATTATTATTATTATTATTATTATTATTATTTTCATCATCATCATCATCTCCTTTATGCAGGGTATTTATACTTATATTCCTGAGACAAACTATATCCCTAGGGAATAGAGTGTTGCAGCTATTCTGTTGTTATTATTCATGGTGTTTATATCGTTAGTTTCAGTGTTGAATCTACTGTACTTTTACATTAGTACTTTCCGAAGTATGTGTGCAGTGCCCAATATGGCTGTTTTTTTTTATTATTATTTCTTGTGACGGATTTCAACCCGTGTTTCACCAAGCGGTATACCACGGGATATTTACAGTATTGTACAGCTTGAGTGTGTTTTTTTTAAGCAGTGTTTTTGTAGCTGTGTTACTCTGGAGTTGTAGTTGTGGCGCCGGTGTTTATGGGATCTGGTCTTGTTTTGATTGGTCTTGTAGCATGTTGAAGATGGCTTTGAAGAACCTGGAGACTTCGACTGTGTTTATGTGGTATTCCATTATTAGGGGAAGGGGGAGGTTTCGTAGTACGGTTGGACGTTCTTTATAAAGTAGGCTGCATTCTAGCATGAGATGTTTCGCCGTTTGTTCGGATTCTTCAGGACAAGTACAAGTGGTGTGAGTAACTTTTTCATTTTATGGAGGTATGAGCGAAAGCAGCCGTGATTTGTTAGGAGTTGTGTGAGAAAGTGATTTGGCCACAGGGGGTGGGCCAGTCTATGGATGATGGAGGGAATGAGTGATTTGGTGTGGGAGGCTTTTGCGGAGTTTACATATGATGCGTCCCAGATTTTTGTGTAGTATTCTTCCAGTAGCTGCTTCCTTCTGGACACTGGTAGGGCGTCGTAAATTATGGTGGTATTGTAGCTCGCTATTGTTCGGGCCAAGTAATCTGCCCTCTCGTTTCCTTCTAGGCACGTGTGCCCTCTTATCCAGTGGAAGGTGATCGAGGTGACCGTCCTTAGATCGATTGTTTTCCTTCTGATGTCGACTGCTACGGGGTGGGTAGCCTGCTTATTAGCAATGGCGAGTAGTGTCGCTTTTGAATCGGCATTTATCGCGTAGGAGTAGGATTTTATCCATTGTTTCCGTATCCAGTCCACTGCCATGCCAATGCCGCGGAGTTCGGCTTGGAATACCGTGCATGCGATGTTTAGTAGCTGGGTTCCTATAGAGATTTCTCTGGAGTTTTTGACTGCAACCATGTCTGCCCCTACGTGGTGTTCTGTTTCGGAACCGTCTGTGTAGATGGAGGTCTCTGCTGTACCTTCCGTACCTGTCAGTTCTACTTGTATATAGCTGTCAATTGGGTGAGCTCCTCTCATTTTGGTGGGTGTTTCAATTCTCTTTAGCTGGGCTATAACTGCGTTCGTGGGTTGGCCTCTGGTGATTGCTCTTTTATCTTTATGTAGGTTTAGTGCTTGGTCTATAGGCAATATCCTTGCGATTGCTGAGAGTGCCTCTAATGATACTGTTCTGTAGGCTTTCGTTAAGAATAGAAGGAAGGATCTCTGGATTTGTTGCAATTTATTTTTTGCACGTTTGGATATTGAACTGTGCCATGCCTCTGCCGCGTATGTGATAGTGGGAAGGATAGCGTATTTGTATATTGTTACTAGGTTGGCGTATGATAAGCCCCATGTAGCTTTGGGACAACGGGAAAGGTTGTTGCGAATGTGTAGTAGCTTATTTTCTAGGTATTGTGTGTGGGGAAACCAGTCCATTTTGCTGTCTAGCATGATTCCCAGGTATTTCATTTTTGTGGCGACCTTTAGTCCCCATGACTTTATTTCGGGGTGGTTTTTGTATGGCTGTTTTCTGGAGTCCCTTGACTTCATGTTTTCCTGGTATGTTGCTCACGTATTTTCTGAATGACTTTGAAATAGTCCCATTCACCTTTGTTTTTACATTCCACATGCGCTGTATTTCTATTGTAAGGTCTTTATATTTTAGAATCTTCTCGGCTTCTTTTTTAATCACATTTCTTTCTGCTGAGATTGCAACGTCTATTAACATACATGTTCCGTTTTCATTATCACGGATTATAATGCCTGGTTTGTTGTTAGGTATAGTTTATTATTATTATTATTATTATTATTATTTAACTTCCGTTAGACCGAAACATGAGCATGCCTCAACTGTTGGAACTCTGTAGCATCTACTACTGACACCAAAAGGATGGAAGGCATTCAGCATAAGTTCACAGCCCTGTGCCAAAATTTTTTTTATGGCCACCATACTGCTCACGAGGATTTCTTTAAACTGAAAATTCACACTTTATACGACAGAAGATTCTCCCTTGATGCATTATTTTTCATTTATGCTTATTCGGGTATAATATTTTCCGGTCGCTTCTCGATATCATTGTTATACGAGTTATTCTTTGTAATTTCATAAACTCTCCTTCCGCTAGACGTGTTTCGGCTGCTGTGTGAATGTGCAAAGACGTCGACATCATTAAAAACCCTATTACGTCTTTAAAACAAACTCTGTGCTAATCTGTGGCCTTCGCTAATAAACTTATCGATGTTCGTCAGAATTTTGTGTTTTTGTCCCAGTACATCACATCTATTTTTCTTACTGCTCCTATATTGTTTTTGTTGTGTTTAGTGTTTTCATTTCTGTGTATTTGTAATTGGTTTGTGTTGTACAGTGTTTTCATTTGGCTTTATAATTGGCACTTCTGCTGTTAATCCTGCACGTTGATAAATAACCAAACTTATGCAACTGGGATGAAATGAATCATTATTATTCAATTTATTAATAAGCATCTTTAATGTTTAAACACAATACGCTAAAATCTGAGTGTGTATGACTTACGAAATTACGCGTTGCCATTCCCTCCACCGGACGCATCATCATCATCATCATCATCATCTTTCAAACATGTTAGATCCTGTGGTCTGTTACGGTCTCGAGCCACTCTTGACGTCCTATAGATAGGTCTTCAGCCTCGAGGCGCTTACTGCAGAATTTGTTTCGGGATCTTTCTTATTCCCCATTTCGTTTGCGGGTTTTTTTTTAACAAACCGCTGTACACCTTATAAACGGCATTTCTCCTGCTCTGGTTCTGATTTCATCATTCTTCCTACCGGTACGGTACATGCCTCGCATCCATAGGCCAATATGGGTCGAGCAAGGATTTTATAAATTTTTATTACGGCGTGTTTCTGTACTAATTGTGATTTCATAACTGATCTTATAATGCCTAGTACTTCTATATATTTGGTAATAGGATTTGGGACGTGTATATAATGCGTACAAGATAAGGAATATCCCAAGTAACTGAATGAATTTACTCTCGCTAACATTTTATTGTTAAGACACATCTTGCTTGGAGCAGGATCCTTCTCCACATTACGTACAGCTCTCTTAATTCCCTAACTTGTATTCCGAAAATAAATGATGGAATTTTTTTTCCACACCACGTAATTATTTTACTGACATGACTCGGTCTCCTCGGATTAGGCAGTAATGTTTTATCCATTTTGCTTCATTATTTAGCTGGCACGACTCAGTCTTGTGAGAATCCACGGCGATATTTCGCCCACACTGAATGTTTGTCACCACTGTACCACAGGAACATCGACGACGGTGCCTTCATAATGCCAGCCAGGCTTCCACAGTGTCAGACAACTTGACGGCGATAGTAATTACGATGACAGAATTTTAAATTTTGTATCTACTGCTCTACATCTTTATTCCTTCTTTCTCTACTTCTCCCTTCCATATCTGCATGCACTTTGTGGGACAGGGACTGTAAGTACATCTGTGAACATTACGAAAGAACCACAGCAGGAACCGTGTTGCAGGTTGTTTTAATACGTGTATATGTGTCGCAATGCAGTATACGATAATATAGAGAAACCTGTTTCAGGTCGCATGGGTAGGCTGATAGTAGGATTTCCTGCTTGTGAGAACAGAGGTAATTTCATATCTCTCAGAGTCTTTCTTTATAAAAGTTCTCTTACTCGCTTTCGACAATGTCTGATGCCTTCACCCTATTCTTACGATTCCAGGAACCGTTTCGTGCGAAGCGACTGAAATCATCACAAGCTGATATCCTCGTCACAACAACTAAGTAGCGGCATTAATTACAGCGAGGGTTAAAATCTGCATGAAAATTCTACGTCTTTCTACTTACTGTGAAGACAAATCAGAGCCTTGAAGTTTGATTTCTTCTTCCGTTTTTTTTAAAGTATTTTCAGAGTTTGAAGCTAATGTCCTTCGCATGCGTGAGAGAGTAAGTAAACAACCTGTGAGATTTTAAGGTTCTCTTGCCAGTTAATACGAAAGTAGGGGTTTCAAGGTTTCAGTTTCGTAAAGTTTTGGTACCTATCCATGTAATTACACGGTATCACATTACGGAATTTCGTAGCTGCTCTTCAAATAACATATTTAGCCTCCGTCAATAATAACATGGGCCACACCCTTTATTCAGAACCGACAGTCACTCAGAAAGTCAAGAAATTTCCGCCCTTAAAGTAGCCCAAAGTTTCATTACCTTGCCCACAACAGGCTACCACTGGGCTCTGTTATAAACCACGTCAATAAAGCAAACTAAACAAAACCTATTTCTTTATCCATAAACAAATAGTAGTGCGATGAGCGGGACGCACAGAACGCTTGGTGGAAGCGATAAATTCAGAAATATTTTCTTCGGAAATAATAAAGGGAGTAGAGCACATGTTAGAACTAAATATAGCTGGAGGAATAATAACATTTCTTTTCGAGAAATGGGTTTTGATGGGGTTGATTTGATTCAGATACTTCTGAATAGGATCACATAATGGGTTATTCTGAGAACTACAACGAATCCTCAACGATTCATTCACCAGACCAGTGACACAAACTTTTAAGGAGAGGTTCTTCGGAATAGAAATAGTTGTAATCCTTCAAATATAGTGGTTCATTTATGGACCTCCATGTTAGACATAAAACACAGATTTCCCTCTATGTACTGTATTTCTATATTCCGAATGATTACCATAATAAGTACCGGTTATTTCTTTATGAAATTTTCAGTGCCATCAGTCCTTTAAGAGTGAGTTAAACCGTAATAAGTGACCAACAGGGTGCACAATGACGAAGAACGTACACTCCCGCACAGACAGTTCTAATCTCCCATTCTTTTCAAATTATTTTACCTCTTAAGAATTCATAATAATCTTCACATAAACCAAACAATGTTAAAGTTTTTATTAGTCTGTTTCATTTATTCAATATAATGCTGATGCTGCTACAAATTTCTGGTTTACTTTTTCAGTAACACTTACATGCCTTACTTTTTTTAAAATTTAAAACTGAATTTTACTCAGTGTCATTTATGCCTTTCGAATATCTGTCAGAATAAATAGCGATTACTAACCAACCAGTCTTTATGAAGGACAGAAGCACGTTTTCTGTAATAAAGAAGCTGTAATTTTAAGCACTACGTACATGAAATTCACACTTTGAATGTTTAGTTTAATTCCTCCTCTTCCACCTGACGTGTTTAATTGTCATATTACATTCACATAAACTTTGTTTATTTCCATTTTTAGTCCGCCAAGCAACTGACTACGACATGCACGACACAAACTACTTATTCCTGGAATCTCACAATTAAAATTCTTACGTCATACCAAATATCACAGTCACAATACACAGAAATTCTAAGAAAGCGGCGTTAATAAAGTTGGAGTTTAGGCCCTGATTTAAATTAAACTGTTGGCGTTTCCTTTTGTTTTTTATTTGAGTTGTATTAAACTGAAATAAGAACTGATACATTCTAATGAAAACTGTTGGACGATAACGCGTTTCTCTAAAGTTTCTCTCCTAAATTAAAAGAAAACAGATTTCTCTGAAATTCTTCGCCGCCCCCCCCCCCCCCCCCCCCCCCCCCCCCCCTTCCTTCCCTCCCCCCACCCCCCTACCCATTAACTACAACTCCTTATTTCTTCCAATAAAATAAAATATTTACTTTTTACTTAAATAA
>Ga0123355_10012064_pt1 | contig 13367 bp, 10 predicted proteins | sample TergutEmb28metaG_3_FD_89872 | JGI IMG/M metagenome (GOLD analysis project Ga0123355, IMG submission 89872) | Embiratermes neotenicus P1 segment gut microbial communities from Petit-Saut dam, French Guiana - Emb289 P1 | ecosystem: Host-associated > Arthropoda: Insects > Digestive system > Gut ...
ACACCAACACACATCGAACCAGAGCAATACAACCCATGAAATAACTCAACAAATAAGTCGCAAGCTCCTGAGGATGGATGTATTAACATCCGAAACATGTTGGGCATTAAATAATGAAATAATGAAGCAAGTGACATCAAGTTGGTCTCTCTTTATTCAACCTGCACTGCTGGTTGAGGAGGAACCTTCGATCGTTCAATACTCCATTATAAATCATTATTAAAAAAAAACACATTTGTGATTGTTGAGAGACGGAGAGACACGTTCTTTGCACAGATTTGACACCAAATGAGTCCAGACCAGAAGACATGTCTCTTGTGCAGCCTGGAAAGTCGGCGGGTTAATGTTCAAGTAGACATTGCAAGTCGCAATGAATGATGTATAAAATCGTCGCACTTATTCTTAGTTAGCATTTGTACTGAAAAACACACATCAGCAGGGTAGTGGCGATATGAAGGATGGTGATGTGTAGGACGATAAACTTATACCAGACTGCGCGGCGTCATAATCGAGAGGAAAGCGTTCTTCGTGGTCAACGTCTTGGAAACCACGAATCTTACAATTGTGATCCGGAATACTCTGTGCTCTTGCGATACTAATTAATAATAATTTGCCCTCACAAAACTAACAGCACTGAATTGTACACTTCGTCGTAAAATGGGCCAGAGAATTATGCAGTGGCACGCGAACCTTCTGTGGTGTACATCACGAGCTTCGTACCTCCGTTAGGCACAGAATAATGTTCGTGTATCAGTGATGATGGAACTACGGGCTAGTTATTGTTTCTTCCCTTTTTACTGTGTTATAGAAACCCCATTATAATTCTATATTTTTGCAACCTTGTTTGATCTGAAGAAGCCTTGTGTGAGAGAGTACTGTTTCGAAGTTCCATCTACGCACGAACGGACAATCCATACAAACTAAGTTCTACGTGCTTAATAGTTACGTAAATATATTGGACACAACTAAGTATGTATGTATGTATTTTATTGCTGCAACATTTTTCGACCTCAACAGGTCGTCATCATCCTAAAATACATTTGTGTATAACACACACAGAGGGGAGTACAAATATTGCTTTTCAGGGTTGAGATCTCAGTTTTAGACGTTTATCATATTACATTACAAGTATAAGTTGAAATGAGTTCATAAAATGACTTACTAAATGAGAATTTGTAGATGATGGTGACGAAGGCAATAAAATACACATACACTTGTTGTATCGACTGCTATGTACCATCAATTAGAAACTCAGCGGGCTATGCAACCTTAACATCTGCGTGCTTGTTGGCACCTACTTGTTGGCAACTACTTGTTGGCACCTGCTTCATTGCAGTGTGTTTAGGAGCTAGAGATGTCTGTGACAGTATCGTCCTGTATTATTGTATGGCTTTATTTCAAAATATTAAGATTTTAACATTCATTAACTTTGTTATTACTGGATGAGGCATTGTATGATTTTTAAGATAGAAAGAGGCCTCTTTCGTCTTAATAGTGCCTTCCTTCATTTACATTTTTTTATTTTCGCACCTAAGGATGGGCCCTTCCTTGGGCTGCAACATGTAATTGGTTAATGTAGTAGGTAATATTTTACTTAAAATAAAAGTGTTGCGTTTGGACTGGCTTTATCCGTGCATATGTAATTGATAACAGAATTGGATGACCTATCCAAAAATTATGTAGTTTATTTTACGGCGCTGTACCAAACATATGATTCTATCTAGCGTTCAATGAGGTACTTCAGGTGGATTATGAATGATGACAAGGAAATAAGAAAGAAGAATCATTGCCTGTTTGTAAAGCCGTCACGTGATCGGGCTGCAAAATGACTTGCTTGAAGTTTGACTTGCCGAGCTCGATTCTCTGTAAGTGAAGGAAGTTTGATCTTTGTCACAGCATTGTCCAGAACCAGGTCGGAAGAGCTCTCTTGAAAGGCAAAATTACCGGATCGCTAACCTGCCTCTTCATCATCTGCGGTAAATTTAACATTATAGCTAACATGTCACATTTTATTACAGCCTCTGGTAGTGGTACTATGAGTAGAATGAGAAGCAACATGTACTGTATTTGTTGTCAGATTGAGATATCAGTCTGTTGAACACATGTTTTACAGAAATTGTAATATTTCCACTTTTTATGATACTGGGTGGCCTGAAGATGCCCATATTTGGGTGATACATGTTGATCCGTTAACATGAATTATTATCAGGAAAGTTGTGTTGATGGTAAGCAGGTGCTTCTGCATAGTCTTGCGTAACGTAAAGCTGGTTGCTTCTATTTGAAAGCCGTCCAAACAGTCTTTGGTGATTAGACACAGCGGGCATCTTAGCCCGATATTTTCTTGTGGAGTTTAAAACGGGCAACCAGTAAAGTGTTGGGCTGTGTTTAAACCCTTTGCTTAGAGAGTGTAACTGCATCTTTATACATTCGATCGGACATCGGTATCGTGCGCGGCATTACATCGAGGATCGCGACTTTGCTACCATCTCTGGCGGTCAGAAGACTTGTTAGTTTCTTGATGCTGTGACCTTTAGCTGAGAGTTTGGCGTCACGATGCCACATGCCAGTCTAGCCCGCGGTGTCGAAACAACCAATAAATAAAGTAATCTTCCGGAAATTCGTGAGCACCTTGAGAAAGTAAATTATGCTGATTGGAGGGTTGAACGTGGTCTCGTTGCTTCGTCCGCAACATTTGATGTGAAGGCTGGTACAATGAACAAAATTACCGCTATAATTTGTTCAGCTTGTTCTTTGTCTTAGAGCGTTTCTTAACAAAATTTGAAGGGGTTAATTCAATTTAGAGCAGGCTTCCACGCATTTTGCACACATTTCATTAAGAAGAATAGCTCACTGCTTATGGGTTATGATGTGGGGCGAAGTAGAAATTTTTCACCGTTTCGGACGAACAAACAGTTCCAGATTCGGGGTACAAGAAGCAGCAAGTTCCTCTGGAACATACGTAAATTTCCACCAGAATACACGACTTTACAATACACAAAAAGGTAGGTTTAATTTTTATATACACGTCTGTGATAACTTCTGACTTATTGGTCAAAATGAAAAGCTGTAATTTTGATATTATTTATTCCGTGCTTAGTGATCGAATTGTATTGTTCATTCTGGTCACCAAAAATTCACTCTACACGGACTGCACTACACTTCGTACAGGAACAAGATCCGTAAGGGATCGAAGATCAATTGCATACAAAGAGAAAATCTACAACATAGCAACATACAACTTTTCAACCATATCTAGTGAAAACGCCGTAATAAATATTACTATTTTGTTTCGGTTTATTATAGTTCTAAAAATACTGTTTTAATCGCGGTTTGTGAAATACCCATATGTTACATTAGCTGCAATAATACTGCAATATGAATTACTTTTTTATCCATTATATTGTAGTTAGTTTTAAATCTTGGGGTAGAGATCCTTGAGGATGGCGTAAATGACGCCGAAACATGTAGTAACGATATAAAATGGACTTAGGGAAAACGATAGGGAAGGATAGGGCTGGGTTAAAGGCCTTATAGCCAGTTGGTCAGCCTTGACTATGGCAGTGGGAAGGGAATATGGGCCAGTCTGTTTCAGTAGGAAAGTTGAAGATGAAAAGCGAACAGCAAAGAATTTATTATTATTATTATTATTATTATTATTATTATTATTATTATTAATCTTATTATTATCATCACGGGGGACCGGTATAGCGTAGTAGGTATAGCGACTCGCTACGGGCTAGACGGTACGGGATCGAATCCCAGTAGGAGTGAGATTTTCTGCACCCGTCGAGATAGGCCCTGGGACCCAGGCAGTCTCCTGTAAAATGGGCACCGGGTCTCTTTACCGGGGCCGTGGCGATGACCACCAAACCTCATCAAGCGCCGAGGTTAAATAAAGAGTAGAGCTATACCGCTACTTCCTTCTTGGGCATTCGTGGCAGGTTATAGGGTGAACTGTACCTTTATTATTATTATTATTATTATTATTATTATTATACGATATGGATGTCTCTTGTCACAAGCTTTTCTTCCTGGTATAATACTTCTCTCGAACCAGCGGTGATCCCCACCTCTCAGGCTTTAAGCTTCACACTGCAGTACTTTCCTTATTATGTGTGATGTTCCAAGTGTAGCTGTCTTTTGTAGTGAATCTATCGAATGTTTTCCTGGTACAACTTCCAAATTTTTCCTTAAGCTTCTCATTACTATTCCAGTGACTACAATTATTACTGGTACAATCGTACATTTCAGGTTCCACATTCGTTGTATCTCTACACATAAACTCTTGTATTTTAACTTTTTTCGGCTTCCTTTTACGCAGCATTTCTGTCTGCGGGTATTGCCATGTCTATCAGTGTGCATGTTTCCTATTTTTTTTTTTAAATTATTATATCTGGTCTATTTGGTGTAACTTCTCTGTCTGTGTGCACTGCTTGATTCCACAACACTGTGACATCTCCCTCTTCATTCACTGGCTTGGGCACGTGTGTGTACCATATTATTATTATTATTATTATTATTATTATTATTATTATTATACTACATATACCACTCTAGACTACAGACGAAACATTTCCCTTGATTGGCTGTGGTGGTATTTCTTTAGTCCTGAAACTTGTCTATTCATCGTATGGACAACACTTCGAATAAAGGAATGAACAATTGGATGTTATTTTCCTCGGTGCTAACGACAGCCGTCACTGTGGCCCGTCTGGCAACCTTCAGAACCTGAAGCAGGTCTGGTACTGTGATCACAGCAGGCTGCGTGCGTTCTGTTTCGGCCGTTAGTGCTGTCGTACTTCAGAAAGTTGTTTAGTTTACAGTTTGGAACAGACCCATGCCCGAAGCATTTAAATTACTGAAGACTGAAAATTGATAATTCTTTTTTTTTATTATAATAAAATTGAATTATATGTACCCCGAAGTATAAATACGCAATAACGATTTCTGCCGGCAGACTGAAATTTTGCACGTCGGTATATCAATTGTTTTAAACTGTAGTCGTTAGTCGTAGTTACTGGGGAGTCATATCAAGCGCAGAGTGACACTGGCAGCGCGTTTAAATAAGATATTCATTCTTTCATGTAATCACATTCTTATACACTTACATTTTCTGTTGACCATTACATTAACTTAGTTCCCGTTTTCAGAGAATGGTTAGAATCATCTTACACTTTATTTTAAATCACGGCGTTTTTTTAGCGTCGCAGATATATAGAGCAAAGTTGTGTGTTTAGCAAGCGGCTGCTCTGTTGTGTGTCCTTCAAAACGAATATTCGGGGAACTGGGTTTGATGTTAAAGAATCAGCTGCAGCAAATTTTTATTATGACTCAGAGAAAAATACACGGTGAAAACCTGCACTTGCAAATTGGATAAACTTACAGGAGTATGTGGAAAGTACGCGGTGATTGAGGAAAGTGCGTTATACGAATTCTCCCAGAAATGGAGTCAGCACACTAATACCCATGTGAAGTAGTGGTCATTTTCATGCACGCCCCAGCCGGTTTACCTCTGTGATCTAGAAGGCATCTTATGATCCAGATTTGATCGCTGTGGCGGTGGTGGCGATGAGACATCACCAGGAAGATACTGCGTGCAACCGTAGTGAATGATTGTGACTGTGCGTGTAAAACAACACACTATCCCGAAACGTCGGCAACAAACTACAAATCTAAACTGAGCAACATGCCAAAAGGGCGAGGGTCTTAGGGTGAACCAAGAGAGGGTGCTGCTGTACAGCAGTGTTTTCTCAACCAGTGGAAAGCGTCCCATTGTATTTGCTTGATGGCCGTCTGTGTAGGACGTGAGACCTGGACAAGAAATTTAATAAATGACTAATATAGTGTTCAAAGCTATAGGCTGGACGATCCAAGATTTTCTGCTGTATTTCCGGCAGCGCTAAGAGATTTGTCTCTTCCCCAAAGCGTTCAAACCGCATATGTTGTCCACCAACCCTTTTATTGAATGAGTGGCAGGTGTACTTCTTTCAGGCGAAGGGGGAGGGGTAAAGCGGCCGGAACGTGAACCTGACCACCAACCTCGTGCTAGTGCCGAGGCTGAGAATGACTGGACCTATATTTTTATTCCTCCATATGATTTCATGACTTTCACATGGATATATTTACCTTCCTATACTGAACATAATCTTAAAACACACACTTTTCAGAAAAAGAGATGCTCTGTTGATGTGTCGGGTCTGCAGTGTGTTTTGAGTGAGCGGTGGGACGCAGGATGCCTGCGGTGCAGAATCGTTGCTTTGGATAATTATAGTTCTTTTCATTTATCACAACGGACTCAAAATTAATGAATCATTTGGACATTTGGTAGGACCTCTTGGGGAATCGACCATTGCAAGGCGTGACAGTGATCAACAGAGAGAAGCAGTAATGTATTCTAGCCCCAAGTGGGTTTCAGATCCTGAATCTCTCAGTGTTTGAGAGGTACAAGACCGGCCACTGTCATCAGTTGAAATATTATGGTATTACTGAAAGCGATCAAATCACTGACCAGGTTTATACTTTCGAACGCACCCATAAGGCCTAAAGGGTTTAAATAACTCGAAATAAAATATCGAGATTTTGTTTCATTGAACAAGGTAATTTAGATGAAATCACTGGGGGTTTTCTCTCTATAAGTGACACGTATATCGCACGGTTTGGCTTTTCTGCTCGGTTCACGCAACATTTGGTTTGGGATGGAAGGTCGCTCCGAGAGGGCACTCAGCGCCCCTGGCGAGGCACAGACCAAACCGGGTGGTGTGCACTGTAGCACACGCTCGCCCGGGGCGTTGAGCCCAGCGGCTTGCCCGCTGCGGCACGCGGAGTGATTTTTACTTGTCCAAATATTACAAACACAGCACAATGTAAGCGAATTCTCTACAGATAATCCCTCCGCTATGTTGTTGGTGAATGACAGACAAACCGGAACTCCAAATCTTTACAAAAGATAACGAGACCATTGTATCTGTACCAGATAGTTAAACAATGTAACGCTAGTTTAGACATTTTTCTGGCAGTTATAAAAAAAAAATCTCAACTCTGTTCGTGATACACATTCTTTCAGCTTGCCAGCATACTCATATTTTTAGGAATAGTGTAGTCCTATTGCATTGTCCATAAGAGGTGAAACCTTAAAACTTTCCTGATTCACCTAAATCCCTTCCACGCACTCGCATTCTGTTCTGTGTTTCTTAGTCCTTTTACCGAATGTTCTGATTTCCCCATCTTATACTATGTCAAATAAGGTAAAAAAAAGAGCTGAAGACTTCCTTGTCCACGCCACGAAGGCATGTACCGTACAGCTCCACTCATTCTTAAACTCGAGATTTATAGGTGCTGAGTGGTCAGCTTCACGCCTCGCTCCTTTACCCCCGGAAAAAAACCCAGGTACCTGTTAAAACTGGGGTCGGGTCGTTCCAAAAGACGGTGTGGACGTTTTGGAGAAGATAAAAATATTTCCCCTGCCGGGTTTCGAATACCGGATCTTCCAACCAGAATCTTAGTCAATATACCGACTAGGCTATCCGGGTTCCGTAGCTTCGAGTGGGACTGTTATGAGCAAATTTAAAAAAAAAGGCGTATAAAGAAGCGGTCGTTGACGTTCCTACATTGGTCCAGAGACAGTGAGGAAAACCAAGAAACATTTACTTAGGGTTGCCGGGAGCAGAAGACAGCCTCCTATTATCTCTTCTTCGTGATCAGCTTCGTGAATGTTCAAGTCTTCTGGCACGGTATACCATTTGTGACTAGTAAAAATAACCGACGTTACGAAGGAAGGTGGTAATTCCATCTTCTGCGTCAATTAGCTCAAGAAGTGCCAACTTTCACTTCTGTTCTGGGATTACGTTTCTCAGAAGATGGAGACATATCGCTCCTCCGAAATGGCTTTGACGTTTCATCAGATGACACGGAGTAACATCCGAGAAGAACTGAACCTTCAACGGCGCTATGAGAATCTGAAATCTCCCTTTAGTCTTAATGTTGGTAAGTATGTGTTCGTCTGGAAGCTCAGATCTCGCAGGTACTGCGTGTCTTGTCTTACGCCCACAGATGTTACGGCAGTGTTTCTTCTGTCCGTAAGCACCTTACTGTGCAGGTGTGTAAAGCAGTACAGCTGAAGCTGCATCGCTTCGCATTCCGGACATTTCGAATTGAAATCTTGTGCTGGGCCTCTATCTTGCCAGGCATTTCGTCGTTTTCCTTAACCCTTCCAGGCAAACTCCAGGAAAGTGTAACTATCGGTCCACGACTCCTTCCTTCCGTATCTTTTTCAATGAGATGGAAAACTCTGGGCAGGAGATCGGGACTATAGGGAGAGTGGTTCACAACCTTCCATCCGCAGGGCCATAACCAGTAACAAGTACGGATGGTAGTGTGGGGCCCATGGGCCCCCTAAGAAGTACGTGTCTGGTAAGCGAATAGCAACATACGCCTACGTGGAACAAGCTGTTGCGTCCTAGCGAAAGACCTGTGGCACCGATTTATTCTATGCCGCGATGGAAGATACGCCTAAATGCCAATGATGACTACGTTGAGGTCTGATGTGTACCATCTGCTACCCATGTAAAAGCAACCGATATGCAGTCCCTGTGGGTTCCAGGAGGCTGAGGCTTGCAGATTTCAAGACAATTGGCACATGAGGGCGGTCTCCGGGGGAAGTGTTCCTGGTATTCATTTCTGTTAGAGGGTGAAAAATTCCATTGACAGTATCGTGAATGGTACCGCGACCTTCAGGCTTGTAGTGCAGTGCCTGAACCGACTGCGCCACTGCGTGCCCCCTGCTACCCATGTGCCTTGCATAAAGTCAAAATAAAGTTGCCTTATTTTTATGAACTTCCTGGTCCAAGTGCTATTCCGCGCAATAGGCAAGTAGCCTTAATGAGTTGTGCCTGAAAGTAATTGTTAATTACGAATTTACTAAAGCGCGAGTCTGAAAAATATTGTTCTTAGACTTGTGTTTATTTTCCAGTCCAAAATATTTTTCAGCACTCACTTGAATTACAGTAATGTATAAAAAGAATACATTGCTTCACGGGCCAGTAATTCTGGTGCCCCGGTTTCAATATGAGGCGTGACTTCTCGAGGCTCCCTCCTTCAGTTCTGCACCCAGACTCACCTTCAAGACATTCTAGGAAGAACTGACTTTTTCTGCGTGAAGAGTGTTTGTTGTAAAGCTGAAGTTCCGTGCAGTTAGGACATGGAGGTACTGGGTGCCGATGGAACGTCAGCTTCATTCTCTGGCCGCTTATATCGCTGGTAAAGAAACCTTCACCTGCAATGAACAATGGATTTGTTTGAACCTGAATCTATCACTAATGAAACAGCAATTCTTTGTAACCCACCCCACACAATTTTACAGGATACAGAAAAAACTTGGCACATTCAGTAGACCAACACTTGGCCATGTTACATTTTTTACGAAAATATAAAAAATGTTTTTTTTGTGAAAGTTCATATTTTCCATTCTGCGCATTATAATTCAGTTTGTACAGTTTCAACCAACAGATGCACACAATTGGTATGTGATTCACAATGTCGTAAATGAAAATATTATTGTGAATCGTGGACACAACATTTTGACAGAAGGCGTGTTTGTAACCTAGCTGTCTAGCAACGCGGGAAACTCTCTCTGTCGAATTATTAAGACAAAATTTCTGTTTTCGTTAGCGCTATGCCTCGTATTACTCGCCATTTCAGAAACCACTTATAAATGCTGTTAGCGTAATGATTGTTCCTTAGAGTACGGCTTTATGCGTACAGTTATACAGCTAAGTGTGTTAGTGCCGTTAGGAGAGTGACTGTTTAATTGTGATAGTGCGTAACCTGCAAACACAGCCTTTTAACCTTCAGTAAAGAGGGTGAGTATTTGAATTTTAACGCATGCTTTATGAAAAACTGAATATTGTTTCGTTAGAAAAAGTTAAGGCTATGGAATGAAATGGCATTTTGTGGAAAATAAAACAGGTGTTAGCTAGTATGTCTTAAAGTAAAAAATAAAAAAAAATAAAAAAAAACAGCAATCTTTGTGCAGACCTTTAGGTTTCCAGGAGGTTGAGCCATACAGATATTTAATCGGCACACGGAGGTGCTAATGTCAGCCGTGAGCACCTTTAAACCCCCAGGAAATATTTCTGCTGCTCATTTCTGTTAGAGGCTGAGTCGATCCCAGGGCCGTAGTGCGGCCGGAAGAATGTCAATGAAAAATCCCAGTGACCCCACTGGGAATCGAACCCGAGATATTCTGGCTTGTAGCGCAGTGCCTCGCCGATTGTGCAGCCGCATTCCCGCTCTCTTCAAAATGCAGTAACTAACATTTTTGTTTCTGAATGAAGACTGAGTGCCTTCCAGCCTATTCCATGGTATAAAAGTTAATTTTGTTGTCTATTTACTGACATGCATGTGTGTTGGGGAAGGGAGCTAAGCCTGTGTTATTTTAGGGATCTTATTTATGATGATGTTGTTCAGAAAGTTTGTGAAAGTTCCCTTTTGTTTCAGGTAAGTTCCTGATACTTGGCAGAGTCATTGCCGCGGGAACGCCAAAAAACTAGTAGCAGACAGGTGAATTTATTTTTCTCACAAGGTAGGGATCGCCAAAAAATGTTACGTACTTGTCGTAATGCATAGAGAACGCACTGTAATTGACCACCGACAGTCGTGGAGACGCCAGGCAGAGTGACGATGATAAACTTAATTAGAATTATTTGTTATCCTTATAATACTGCTGTGAAGTACAAATTTTATCACTTCGCCTTTAAAATTGTTAGCATTTAGCTTTACACGCGTGCGATAACCATATTTTGAGCGCCTGTTTTGTATCAACGAGGAACACCCGATTTTAATTTGTTGCAGTGTGACCGGTTAAAGCGGTCAGCCATTTTGAAGGCGTCAGCAGCCTGTGGCAAAGAACCTCTAAATGCGCATTACGTTTCCTTAAACACGATTGTTCCATCTCCATTGAACTTGCATTGACCAGTTAATAATGATTTTGTTTTCTGTTTTCTGTTGACGTGCTTCTATAAGAACTGTGGAATTAGGCCCCCATATTTAGCGCAGAATACAACTGGGGCAAGAATAAGAAGAATCTGCATTGCAGTTTGAGGAAGAAGTTTTGTCTGTCATGCCTTCATAATTATGGCATCTGACTTTATTCTTCACAGAAGAAAGTCAGTAATGCCAACACTATAGTTGATCTAATTGGAACAGAAGAACCGATGTTAAATTTAAACATTTTTATCTCCGTGGTTATTACAACAATGTTGTTTGAAAAGCTAATGGGGAAAAAAAATAACTTTGGACTCGTCCCAGCAAAATTATTTCCAAGACAACACTTTTCTTATTCACACCTATCTTTTTTTCACACTTGATTTCCCAGATGCAGGGCGAGATGGACAGGCTGGTGTATGTGAATTAAGTTTTGCGTGCTCTTGTGTATGTAGATGGAAAAAAATTTCAAAATATATTCTTTTTTAGCAACTCCGTTTAAGTACACGGTGAGACTAGTAGGTATCATCAATGGATAGGGGTACAGAGAAAAAATTATCGATTTGTCTGTCTGCCTGATATCTACTGACGCAATATTCCGTCTGTAATACACGTGTCAGACATAAGCTAGAAGTGTAGCTCCTTCTTAATATTTAATTTTCATTAAAGTAGGCTCTTTTACGGAATTTGTAAAAATGTTTATGCTCTACTGCTACACCAAATGCCACATACCTACTTCTCCTACGATCTTCATTATTTATCGTCATCAGATCGAAAGCCGTGTACAGACTCCGCGTGATTAGCATGTTGTTATATATTTCACAAATAATGTTGTCGACACGCGTGTCATGTTCTTGTACAACATCGTGACATAAAATATGAAGAATGTCAGTAGTGTCGCTCGTGTTTGAAAAGTTGCGCGTCTGGTTTGTTGGTACTACTGACCGAGCCCACACCTTCAGTGTATCACGACGCTTTGCTGTCACTTTTTTATGTCTTGCTTTGACTGGTTTCCCGACGTTTCGGAGAGGATGTTTATCACCCTTTACCAGCACGAAGTGGGGTAAAACACTGATCTGAGGAGCTATTTACATTTATGACTTGCGTTTGCATTTCATATTTCTCATGTGCGTATATCACATCGTGGTTTTCGGATATTATAGTGTTCGCAGTTTATACATCACTGTTTAGTGGATGAAATTCATTTAATTTAAAACTAATTTCCTAAATGTCGAGCATGGGAACAAAGTTGATCAGCTACTGAGGTGCATACCGTCATGTGTTAGGTGGGCTAACCCATTTGCACCGCCAAGCGTTAGTAATGCCCTCTACTTCATTACTCGCATATAATTATGTCGCCGTAAACTGCGTCAGATTGGAAATAAACCAAATTTTCACATCAAACGACCATGTAGGCTATTTTATAGCGAAGTGAATAAATCGCGAACTGCAGCTGCAACCAGGCGAATTATGTGCATGTCGCGGCAGGACAGTCGCATTATGATGAAGTGCCGTGCTGGTCTGGATCGTCTAGCTCCTGGCTACTGCTATTGTTCACTGCTTTTTTCTTGTTAGATAAAAGTACTCGGTTAAATAAAATGTATTTAGTTGAAGTTCCATAAATGGATGTAACTAACTGCATACCGTATCTTGGTTTGTGTCAATAATTATTCAACAAGATGCAACAATAGACAGTTTATTTATATCTGCAAACTGCTCTACATGTTTCGGGTGGTATCTCCACCCATCATCAGTAGCTCATATCACTGTATCTACAGTATCTGGCATTATTGAGACCGTTACTGCTACCTGTTGTGAACGTCACCCTCACGACAGGTAGCAGTAACGGTCTCAGTAATGCCAGATACTGTAGATTCAGTGTTATGTGCTCCTGATGATGGGTGGAGATACCACCCGAAACATGTAGAACAGTTTGCAGATATAAATAAACTGTCTATGGTTGCATCTTTTTTAATAATTATTGACACATTACGCGATGCACGGACCATTGAACATAAAATTCGTATCTTGGTTGTTTAAAGATTTACAGTGGTTTAAAGCAAGGAATTACTTTACGCTAATGTGAATAAAAATCCAACAGATGCAACAGTATGCAGACATTTATTCACTGCAAAACTACTCTACATGTTTCGGGTGTCACAGCACCCATCATCAGGAGTATTAAAAACTATACGCGCAGCCTTCGGTACAGGTCATACTACTTGTACCGCTACTCCCCTCCTACGTGGTCTGAGGGGGAGTAGCGGTACAAGTAGTATGACCTGTACCGGAGGCTGCGGGTACAGTTTTTAATACTCCTGATGATGGGTGCTGTGACACCCGAAACATGTAGAGTAGTTTTGCAGTGAATAAATGTCTGCATACTG
>Ga0123355_10012065_pt1 | contig 13367 bp, 7 predicted proteins | sample TergutEmb28metaG_3_FD_89872 | JGI IMG/M metagenome (GOLD analysis project Ga0123355, IMG submission 89872) | Embiratermes neotenicus P1 segment gut microbial communities from Petit-Saut dam, French Guiana - Emb289 P1 | ecosystem: Host-associated > Arthropoda: Insects > Digestive system > Gut ...
ATAATACGGAAAGTACTGCAGTGTGAAGCTTGAAGCCTGAGCAGTGGGGATCACCGCTGGTTCAAGAGAAGTACCAGGAAGAAAAGGCCTGTGACAAGAGACATCCATATCGTATAATAATAAGAACAAGAAAACATGTCATAACCTGTTCTTAGTTGCGAATACAGTAATGTGGGTATACAGGTGCAGCAAGACGATATTATCTGATGTTTCCTCTTCTGAAGGATTTTGTTTTTTTTTGTATTTGGCGCTACAGCCCATCAGTGGGCCAGGGCCTCCTTATTCACGAGGTTTCTAGATCATACACAAAGACGCAGCGCAGTCGGTAGGACTCCTCTGAACGAGTGATCAGCTCGTTGTAGAGACCTCTACTTGACAACACACAACACACACAACAGACGAGACATCCATGCTTCCGGTGGGATTCGAACCCATAATCTCAGCAGGCGAGCGGGCGCAGACCTACGCCTTCGACCGCGCGGACGCTGGGACCGGCCTGAGAGATTGTCAACCGTTGTTTGTGTGACTGGGTGAGAGAATGAGTCACACCCTGGTTTTTATGGTTGTCGGCTGTCATATTCTCAGTGAGGTACGGGCTGCGGCCGAAAAGTAGTTGAGCTCTGGCTGAAGAAACAGTTCAGCATCGAGCATGTAAAGCAGTTTAGCACAAATAGATGACATTCCGATGGATGAAATGAATGATGGTTGTGTTCAACAATAAAGAAGCTGTCAACGGAAAAGGTCGTGGAGTTTCGCATGAATATTTCAGCAGTAACGGCTAGTGTAAAATAAATAGTTATACTCATAGAATTAAGGTGGCGCCCATTCAAAACACAACAATTTATTCTACTTTTCTCAACTGCATGTTTCGGCCGAAGAAGTCATCATCAGGTTGTGCTTAATCTGATAATGATTTCTTAGGCCGAAGATGTAGTTGGGAAAAATAGAATAAATTGTTATGTTTTGAATGGACTTATCATAATTCTAATTGTTATAAAGCACAGCGTGGATTGTCTTGAAATTATAGCTACACGGTTTCACTTGCTCGGTGAGAAGAGTACAAGAACAGTTTGTGAGTTTCGATTTACTTTAACGCTATTCTAGTTTATAGTTAATTTTGTTTGCCTGATCGCAACGAGGATTTGCGTCTATGGGTGTTAGCTTTATCATGTCCGTACGTCTGTTCGCGTGTAACAACACGAGCACCCGTCAACTTATTCTGATACGGTTTTTTAAAGGAGAATCTACTATAAGTAGGCAGCGGATTACGATTTTAGACAAAACCGTGCAAAATATAAGAGACCCTGTACATAAAGCTGTAGTTGTTTTAGTGTTGGCGTTTTGAGCACGTCTCACTATATTAACCTTTTGACGCCTAACGACGACTATAGTGGTCGTACCGCACCGCTAACCTCTAAATGTTGCATATTATATATTTATTCAACAAATATAGGTACTGAATATTTTAAACATGGTATATACTCTCTGTATTTTCTTCTTCAAAATGCAGTTTGTTTCATAAATCTAACATATTTGGTTCCTGTATTATTCAAATTTCATTTACAGGGTGTGCTAAAATTAAAAAAATAATTCCGGCGCCAAAAGGTTAACCGGCGCCAAGAATGTTTTACGCCAGACTGGCGTAAAACCCTCGAACACACATCTCATATCCACTACAATTCCTCCGTAAGACTGTTGACATAATGAACTAAAACTGATACAAAACACAAAAATTGTCACATTGTACGTACATATCGTAAACTTTTTTCCCTGTACTTCAAACGATGTGAAATATTGAATATTTACATCCATTTCAATTTCCATGCACGTTATTTGGGCTCGAAACTGGAATTAATATATAATTGCTATAAAATTCTGTAACAAACTTATGCTCTTCATAGTGGCTTTGTTTACTTCATGCCTTCTGCAGCTTTTAAATGTTATGGCAATATGCTAATGAATAATCATATGCAGGTATTTCCGAAAGGAGACCGTCATGGCATTTTAAGGTACTGTCCTTCCTTTGTTTCACAGAGAGTGATATCGTTCTTTATTTGCTTCGTCGAGTTCAAAAGACAAAATTCTTCCCCAGAGAGAATAAGAAATGTATAAGTAAAGCATTGTGATCGCTGCTGGGGGCACCGCAAAGTTTGTTTATGTGATGTGTCTTCATGTAACTTTGTGTGCAGCAGTGACTTAGAGCACAATAAGTTGGTTCTTTCGCCAGCACATGCGTGACGACTGTGCACGAGTGGATGGCGTCGACTATTCGACAGCGGTATAAAACAGACAGGACGTGAAGGAACATGTAGTTTATTTAACGATGCTATAATAACTGATATTATACGGAGAGGAATGGCTGTACCGTAGTGAACACTCGGTTTGAAAGTATTCGGAAGGAAACGACCGTGCTCTTTCGTAAGTTTATATTTGGCAATTTGCCTGGGGAGATTGAGGGAATTCACGAGGGATCTTCCGTCAGGGTAACCCGTGTCCTTGTTAACATAAGAAAAGCACAGGCCTACAAGTCACAAATATAGCCTACGGCAGGGATGCACCAACTGTGGGCACCGGGTCCCCGTGGCGGCTAAATTTTATACAGTGTTGCCTAATACTAGCAGGTCCTCAGTATGAAACTTGCTTCTTGTCAACATTCTGGTACCTCAAGTTTTGAATTGGCCACCAGAGATCTGGGGGAAAATTTGTGCACCCCTGACCTAAGGGATGCATTCGTAACCCGCTGTTCTGTTTGATTTTTTTTTTTTTTTTTTAGAATCTGTCCTGTAGTTGGGTTTGTGCAACAGTGGCTTGTGGAGCACAGAGGCGTGTTCTAATCTGTATTCCAACCACGTGTCAACAGATTTGAGTCTGACACTGTTTTGTTCCTGTTGTTGTAGTTTAGCATAGTAATTTGTGCTGCTCCAGAACTTGGTTTGGTGGGAGAAGCGAGGGGGCGGGAGCAGAATGAACTGTTTAACAACTGTATGAGTTGTTAAATTGTGGCGGACACTTTACAGGGTTAGGAAACACGAATTGATTTACAATTGGCTTGTAGGAAGGGCGATTTTGAATAGCATCCAACTTGACTCAAGTATCACTCAGCCTGGAATCTTAAGTGCATCTTCTTTCGCCTTCTTCATCTTGTATTTCTCTCTTTCGCTCCCATATTCTGTTCCATAATGAATGATCATAACATCTCCTCTTCGCAAATTCCTTTTTCGCTTACAGATTTGCTATAATCACTGTACATTGGTCTACCAGCTGATGTCCAGTGCACTACTCAAATTTACCTTCCATTTTACAAGATACCAACGAAGTACACTATTAAATGGTATTCATTTTTCAAAGTTCTAACATTTCTTGGCGGCCCGCTGTTATCAGAGTTCATATAAATACATACGGAAAGATTTACAGAACATACAGTTTAGGGTGAGATAAAGGATAAAATAGAAAAAGACATATTATATGTATAATACACAATTTATAAAATCTAAATTATTTAGCCTTTCACTCTTTCCTTTCATATTTGCATGATGATGGCGGTCTGCCTAAACGTGTTGGATCTTTAACCTTTTGGCGCCGGAATTATTTTTTTAAATTTTAGCACATTCTGTATATAAAATGTGAATAAAACAGGAACCAAATACGTTAGAATTATGAAACAAACTGCATTTTGAAGGAAAAAAACGGAGAGTATATACCATGTTTAAAATATTCAGTACCTGTATTTATTGAATAAATATATAAAATGAAACGTTTAGAGGTTAGCGGTGCGGTACGACCACTAAAGGAGTCGTTAGGCGTCAAAGGGTTAATCATTAAATATTCCTTCGAAATTTTATCTCAGTATTTTACGTACTTTCCTACACGATTACGATATACTGTAAAATTTCAATTTACGTTCCATGTTATTTCCTTAATTCCCAGCAGTGCAATTTTTGCTTGTTATTCCTACGTTTCTTTTACATCTAATCCAGCATCCATTATCGTTTCCCTAATTTACATTGTTTTCCTGCTTCACAATCGTTGCACCAATTAAGTACGCTTAAAATTCCTTCGCTCATTCTCTTTGTAAGCTCCTTCGTTACTTGGTATTTCACCTTACCCATTCTTGGAAAAGCCAATGTTCATAGGGGAATGAAAATGAAGGTGAAGTATCTTTTTTTAAATTATTATTTATTAGCCATCAGAAAAAATACAGTCTATAAGCTAATGTGATGATTATACAAGGACGCCACGATATCATGTATTACAATGACGTGGTAGGGTGTTCACCCAGCAATGTCACATCTGGTGCCTTGCAAGTCTAAAGGTCAGCATCTTTTTAGTCTCTTAGTGTTTATGGGTTGTAGTAGTGGCTGTAATAGTGGATTAGGATGGGCGTTCAGTTTTTTGTGACATTAATTGAGTCTTTCATGGATGACATCACTTACGTAAGGGATATTGAAGTCTGTATATACAGTATGGCTTGTTATATAAAGGTAAAGTCTCTGTGATCACGTTACACGCCTAGGTATAACGGAGGTAAAGTTCCACACATTCTTACCTACAGCACTAGCCAGAGGTAACTGGTGCGTCTTACATCCCGGTCGCTTTATCATCTGAGATAATTCCCCGCACTCAGTGGACAGGAGCTGTTTTGGCCCCCCAAAGCCAGTTTAGACGGACGTTACGGCGAAGAAATATATGAACCACCCGCCGTGAATCGAAGTTCATCCATCCTGCGGAGAGTCACTTTGTCAACTGAGCGTGTATTTGTTGTTAATCACAGTCACAATCCTGGAGTTCAGCAATTAAAAAGTTAAGTGTTGAATATTAAATATTTTACACCAAAGAGCTGGAAAGTTGTGGACTTCCATAAACTGGCTAACAGGCCTTAGATTTACAAGAATGGCAGTTGACAAAATGACAAATGATTCAGTAGCCTATGAGTTAAATGCCTGGGAAAGCTCTGTGCCGTCACTTTAGTCCATTATTCATTTTTAGTTCATTTAAAGTCGCTGTCAGTGAAAAGCGTCAAATGATTTATAGTAACAAATAATAAATTGGAAATGTTCCTAATTTAAATTTATCCTTGGAGGTGTTGAGGAAAACTATGAACACTTCTCGGTGTTCCTCGTAAGAATCGAGCTTACCTTGTAAATACAAGCCAGAAATCTGACCGATGGATTGAACTTGCTAGGTGCAAACGGACGGCAGAGCTAAGGATGTTTGTTGTGAGTTGGTCGCAGTCGGTCAGAAATGAAAGCACTTAAGGCAGTCTGTCAACCAGACGCTGAAATATGAACAGAAGCTCTGCAGTCGCAACTGGGTTGCTTACTGAAGCAATTAAATTGAAATTTATTTTAGATTGGTCAATATTTTCTGTTTGTTTGCATATTCTATAGGCATATGGTGCTGCGGCTCGACACATTGTCTTTGTCTTACATTAACCTGCACTAGCCCATAAACAACCTCTCCACTGTACTCACCTCTGTCACACGCAGATCCACACTATCTCTACTCGAACCAAATTGAGCAGCAAGCTGTCTGCTACTAGAATGCTGATGACGTAGGCGTGAACATTTTCTCAGACTCAAACACTGGCAACACTATCCCCCTTATAACTGTAACTTAAACGCCAAATAACAAACATATCTGTAAATATTTGACCTTATGTCAAACCAGAAGTCTGTCAATACAGAAGAGAGTCTGAGGCCTGAGAATGAAACGCCGAGGAGAATATTTCGATCAACGGACGAAGAAAATTTCCTGTCGGTGGCTTTTATAATTTGTAGGCTTGGGTAATTTTCTCTTCTTCGTCTTCTCCTCCTCCTCTTCTTCTTCTTATTATTATTCTTCTTCTTCGTCTTCTTCAGATTTCTCGTGTTTTCACTTTGTGTCCATTTACGAGTCAGACTTAACGCCGGTAAGTTCAATTATTCGGACATTTTGTTGGATTTTTTTCACGGCCGATCCACCCGTTCTTTGCAATGTGTATGATCGGCTGCCACTCTTTGCCTTATTAAAATAAGATGGCATGCAAATAGCAAGACATGTAGCACCGCAGATATTTGCATAACTTTTTAAGGTCAGTGTGCCCGAAATTTGATCAGTTCCTGTACCCTCTTTTCTCGGAACTGAGAATTCGTGTATCCATTTCCAATTGCGATGTAACTTTTATCTCGCCCCACTCATTATCATGTGGGCCCGGTAGCTCAGTCGGTATAGCAACTGGCTACGGGCTGGACGGTCCGGGGATCGAATCCTGGTATGGGCGAGATTTTCCGCACCTGTCCAGACCGGTCCTGGGGTCCGCCCAGCCTCCTGTACAATGGGTACCGGGTCTTTCCGGGGAGTAGAGAGCGGCCAGGGCTTGACGCTGACCTCTCACCCCTTCTAGTGCCGTGGTCAAGAAAGGCTAGAGCTATACCTCTACTCCCCCTATGGGCCGTACGGCCTGTACAGAGCCTCAGTGCCTGTACAAGGGTACACTTTAACTTTTTTACCTTTACTCACTATCATGTCTTATTAATACGACAAGGTAGGTCTACAAAGAGCTTTTCGTTTTCACCACACTTTGTCTATTGCAATCACAGAATGGTTTTGCGAAAGAAATTTGTCAGTACCATTTCAAGGCCGTGAATTCCTGCGCCCGAAGTGAGGCACAAACAATAGCCGGCTTATGAGGTTTTATGTACCCCTCCCTCCCCTCAGATCTTTCGGATCTATTGGTCTACATCTCTGATCTCAAAGAATAATTTCGAAAGTGCCTACTGTCTTGTTGGAACCGTAGATTTCGTTGTACTGTACCTACCAGTAGCCAGTATAGGTGTATACGATTGACCTACTCTCCAATATCCAGTAAGGGAAGCATGTTATTAAGCAAGCTGGATAGGAGAGATTGTGAATGGAAGTGGTTGTTGCTGGTCTTAAGACACTGAACCGGTACGTTTTTTTTTTCTTACGTTTCTAGATATTTTACAGGTCTGATGATGGCCTGAATGTTAGCCCGAATCTAAACTGAAATGTGACGGTGATATGCAAGACTCTATAAAAATATTTTAATGACCCGTATATTGCCTTCAGAGGATAGGAAGCAGTACTGCAACTACTCTTACCGTCCAGAATCGAATTCCGTTCCTTGATAATTTAAAGTAACTTTATATGCACAGGAACTATCAGCCCCGCTCCCCTTCAGTGGCCAAATGCGTTAAATAATTGGGACAAACCCCACACACTGGGAAGTTTGGAACAGGATTATAAGCACAGTTGTATGCAAACGTCACCAAAAAAAAAAAAACGCCAAATAAGCTGACAGATTAAGGCAGAAGAAGCCGTGCTACGTGTCACGTAGTGCGTGTGTGTTGATACAGTATCTTACAGCTGCTCGCTTTGCTCTTCTTTCTGCAGTTTAGTGACAACTACTAGTTTCGAGTGGCCAGTGATAACAGTTTTAAAAGGACCTGCACCTAAGCACGTGTAATGGCAATTCGTGTTGAGGCGTCAAGTTGGCATTATGTGGGCGGTAAATAGTCCGCGTCAATGTCCAGCTACTTTCCTCCTTGCTAAACGACATCCCAAGCATGAAGCTGGGTGGGTTCAGAGTTAGTGGTTAGGCGAACACTTTGCTAGTTGGTAAAACGACTTATTTATTTGTGATCGATTAGAAACGCGGGTTCATGGCCGATTTTAACCCTTTAAACGCCGAGTTAAATCTCATCTGCCATTTGCTAACATTATTAGGAGCTCACCATATTCTCCACGTTAGCAGGATAAGGGTTAAAGACTCATGTAAAAAATGGCTTTATTAAAATGGAATTGCATGCACAGGAAATCCTGTCAGGCTGGCCAATAACGGTACTTGATCTCGAAGCCTTCTGACTTTGAGGACAACTTCACACCCTTCCGCTGTACTCATTGAGAAAAAGCAAATTTGCGTAACCAAGACCTAGACTTTGTACCGGTTGAGTGTCGCACGTAACCAGTACACGATGAGTTCACAGATTAGCCATCAGTCATTCATCTTCTCGTTATCTTCCACTGCAAATACGGCTGAAAAGAAAAGTCTGCTTTCTTTGCCAGAACATGTCATTGCTATTTGCCAAGCATCATCCGGAACAGTAATGTTTCGATTGCTTGTCCAAACATTTTCCAAAACAGCCCAGCTTCATTTATCACTCGACACTATAGCATACGTGTATACTGCTGATACACTGTCATTAAATAATGCATGAAACAAAAGCGTCACAAGTATCGCTGAACTGCAGCACATATGTTGGAACGAGAAAGTGTTCAAAAGGATTTAGAATAAGGGAATAACACGGGCCAGGAAAACATTATCTTCAATCATTGGTATTTTAATACTTGCTAAAGGTCGTTGGATTAAAGATTATTTTCAGATGGGACTCAGGGGCAATTAAGAACCTGCTTCAGATTTTATCAGAAAATATGATGGGTAGAAAGTATTGGGGGGTACTGTAGTGTAGATTGGAGGATAATATTAAAATGTTTGATAGAGCAAAATACTGGCTGAAGACAGGGGCCACTGGGTGCTTCTTTTGAACAAGGTTGCGTATAAGGCGAGGAATTTCTTGACCAGTTAAGCACGTGGCAAGAAATTCTGTCCTCCATAGAGCTAGAGAAAAGCGGAATGCGCGAAGGTGTGGACTGAATGACAGTTGCTTAGCATAGTATCTGTCTAGTGAAGAGCTTCCGTGAAAACGATAGCTAATAATTCTGGTTACATTAAAGCAGCGACTTTCTTGACCATGCGAGTAATTCAGCTTCGAAGGAAGGCTGTGTGCCACGCAGATAGCAGGTAGCAGTCCTGCCAGGAATAATTCTGCTGCTATTGCTATTGCTTCCTCTTTGGTCTCTTGCCATTGTCCTTAAAATATTGTACTAGAAGTATGCGAGTAGTAGGATGTGGAAAGCTTGAGTTGACAATAGGATATCTTCTACACGGTTGGGCTGCTTCGTGAACAGTTCACAGTTCGAGGTCAAGATGAAAATCGTTGCTAAATTTGTAGGCGATAAGATACGGTTGTAGTTCATACAGATAGTCATACAAATAGCGCGACTGAAATCATTAGACCCCAAAAAAAACTTGATAAACTCTCACCTCATTTGGTGACAACTATTTTATTTCTTAAATGTTTTATTTAACGATGCTGTCAGTTGCTAAGGTCATATAGCGTAGGCGATAGACGGATGAGTGATTTGATGAATGAGTGAGTGGATCAATGAAGAAAGGAAAGAAGGAGGGACGGAAGGAAGAAAGTAATGAGTATGGAACAATTGTGGAATGATACTGACAAGGAAAACCCGAAGAAATCGTAGAAAAACCTGTCCTACTGCCACTTTTTCCACAACATGTTTCACGTGGATCGACCTGGAATCAAACACGTACTGGAATGTAACAGAACCTCTTCAATGACAAATGCAATGAAGAATGATATTATAGACTGTAAAGGGATAGGCTGCATATTCCAAGTATTGGGTACAGGGCAATCGATGTCTTGGGCTCCCAGACCAGTAGGCTTAGTGGGAGGTTATGTGAAGCACAAAACATAAGCCTGACACTTAAATTTGGCCTCGAAACAAAAGTTAAAAATGAAAGTATGGGGAAGCTACAGGTAGAGATAACCACGATACATTGGCATCTGAATTATAGGTTGGATGTAAGCCGAGCTACAAACAGGCACGTGATACGTAATACATCCAAAATAAAATGTACCCTTGCTGTTTGCGAACTGCAGTTTTTTAATTGATCTCACTTAACACATTCAATAAATACTGGCTTCAGTTTCTGGATACGGTCCTCCATAAATTCCATATGTGACTGGTTTTGTCTGTTTGGTGACACATTTGTCTGTCTATCTATATGTCGGTAGCTCCAGTGGTCCAGGTGGGCTGCCTTACCAGAAGATTAGTCTCCTTTTAGTGCGCCCGTCACCTGTTATTTCCGCTGCGGGCCACGCCTGTAGGAAAACAAAATTTAAGCCGTAAACGAAGAGTTCCTGGTTCAAATTTTAATGGTCTTGTTCACAAAGCTGGGTTAAGTCACGCCAAAGCAAGTTTTTCTGCGCTGTTTTTCATTTTAACTTCTTGTATGCGTGTGCCTGCAGTGTTGCTGTCTTCGAGTTACAGAGCGCTTCACCTGAGGAATGTTCGGAGAGTGCATAGGTGCGCTGTTTGTGTCAGCCTCGAGTGTGACTGTGAGTGAGAGTCTGTGTGGTTTTCCACAAATTTAAATTCCAATCAAATGTAAATTCTAATGTGTAAAATAAGCCACAATCGTTTTTCAGACTACGTTATGTTTTTCGACTTATTTCGCAAGACGTAATTTTTATCTGCCGAATAATTATCTCAAGCGACTGAGTTCCTGCCTCGTTTTCGAATGTTGCTGATTTCACATCTCGGTCGGTGACCAAAACTCCTGAAGGCGACTTTGACAGTGCCTTCTGAAGAAGGTATGCATACTACATTGTAGTTGATCATAGTTGTTTTATTTCGAATTCATTACAGTTCACCATACATAGGCCTAATAATGTTATTACTTCAGTCGACGGTAACAATACGCCCGCAAATGACGCAACGTAAATATGTGAAACATGGAAGAAACAGATCTACGAGAACACGACTTATGAAACTGATGCAAGATCAGTTATAAATTTGGTGTTTGGTTGTCAATTAATTTATTTTACCTTTAAGAATTTTATAAGAATTGTTTGCCTTACGAAAGAAGTGTTGCTTCTCATTCCGGCCTATGTTTGTGAGTACTGAAACCGTTTATGGAGTCTGTTACCCACAGCTGCAGACAGACCGTATCATATTGGTCGTTACGGACAGGTTACTGCCAGTTGAATGGAAATTCAGTTTCTTTTATCATGGGAACAGAATGGAAAATTGACCAAAGTGAAGGAATTTCTCTGGCAAGTACTGCACTGCACCACTGCAGTAACATTAATAAACTCTGCGTGTTTTTACGTAGTCTTGTTTCGAGAATTGTTCACAAGTTTAAACCGGTTTTCTAATTAATCAGTTAAGTCGCCATGCCAGAGTTGTAGATCACTTAGCCGTATAGAACGTTGCCCAGGGTGCATCAGTAGGAGGTGGATCTACTTCTCTGACTCAAAGGTTGCAATACTATCTGCGGGATCAACAGAAACTAGGATATCAACAGAAGCCACAGACTGCCAGGACCTAATACGACAACTTAAGGCAACCCACAAACAAACTGCACTGCAGTGGATACCAGGACACTGTCAAATCGCAGGGAATGAACAAGCTGATGTACTGGCTAAGAAGGACGCCAAAATTACACGAACACATATTAGAGAAACATCCTACCATTCTATTAAAATACATTTGAAACAGGTGTTTCAAAGTATATACAGACATGAACTAGAGACAAGACTATCCCACAAACCGTGGAAACAAGAAATAGCCAAAATACCAGACTGGCCTAGAAGAAAGGCAGTTGCAGAATTTTGACTGTGCGTTGGGCATGATTGCTTGGGTACACATCTTCACCGCATTGGAATCCGCCCTGACCCCTACTGCATGCTATGCAGCCTCCGCGAACCCATGGACAGAAACCACCTAGGACAATGTACCGCACTACTTAATAGGACAGAGTATGAACGATACTGGGAGGCCAGGACAAAGACGATGGAAAATTGACTTTGTCTTTTTACTATTACAATTTTTGTGACTGCTTCTTATCATTAGGACTTTCATATTTACTTTGAATGTTTTTAGTATCTATACTGTAATTTCAACGTTTTACTTTTATTGGTCGCATAGATCAATGATAAACAGTCAATGTACCTGCCATTAGGAAAATAAATGAATGTTCCGAGCAATGTTTTCAATTTACAGCGTTTATTTTCCTTGTCTGCTGAAGCGTCACTACGTTTATACTAAACTGCACCGGTTTGCCTAGCTGAAGAAATCAGTATTCATAGTCACTGCACTGAGAACCTCGGTCTCACTCAGCACATATTAATATTTAGCAAATAAACTATATTACATGATTCACTAGTTTGTTTAATATGAAATAGTAGCAGCAGGCCTGTATGAAACCAATGGAATTGTTTAGCCCCTTTTTTATTATTTTGCAAAAGTGAGAACAGAGGAAGCACTGCAACTTGGCATAGTGATCGATTATAAACGTGGACTAAATGGCATCAGCTAGGAATATGTACCAGTAATGGGCTATTATGTTCATGGAAATGAAACTTTTGATTTCATAACATGAGGCAGATTATTTGAAACTGCTGAGTTTCAGTCATCTTTTTAATCAGGACTTAGTCAATGGAGTTTAGTTAATTCCTATCGCCAGTTTGGAAAAATGATTCAGAAAATCGTATTTGAACCGTGCCTGTAGCTGACGGTTGTGGAACTTTTTCGTCACAATGAGTCATATTATTTCTGTTGTTTCGTGATTGGAAGTCACGAGTATGAACAACGCCCTTGAACCCTCTTATTTTTGCAGTGAAGCTACAGCCCAAATAGGGCCTAGGCCGCCTCTGTGGTAAAGTTTCTATACCACACACAGTTAGACACATACACACACACACACACACACACACACACACACACACACACACACACGGTAGGACTCCTCTGAACGAGTGATCTTCTCGTCTCAGAGGCCGCTACCTACACGACACACAAGAAGCACAAGAGACGAACATCTGTGCCCTCAAAGAGGATCGAATTCACGATCCCAGAAATCGAGCGGCTGCAGACCTGTGCCTTAGACCGCACAGCCACTGGGGTCGGCGGACCCAAGTATAGGTCTGTGTTGTTTACTGTGCGAATATACAAGCCAATGTGTCATGGTTTGTGAATGCAAACCTCTTATTGTTGGCAGCACTAGTTAAGAGTATTAGCACTTACACTGCATTTCCTTACATGCTATGGTTCCCATATGTTGTTCAGTAGAAGAAATAATATTTTGCAACCATAAACATGTCTGTCCTTTATATTATCGTTAAATGTAGACTACCAGAGAAGCTTAAGATCTTAGCGATTCTGATTTATACACGGGTACCGTCATATGTTTTATTGAACAGGTTACTGCAGCGGTTACACTGCCGCTTGTTTTCGGAGAACAGGTTACTGCAGCGGTTACGCTGCCGCATGTTTTCGGAGAACAGGTTACTGCAGCAGTTACACTGCCGCTTGTTTTCGGAGAACAGGTTACTGCAGCAGTTACACTGCCGCTTGTTTTCGGAGAACAGGTTACTGCAGCAGTTACACTGCCGCTTGTTTTCGGAGAACAGGTTACTGCAGCGGTTACACTGCCGCTTGTTTTCGGAGAACAGGTTACTGCAGCGGTTACACTGCCGCTTGTTTTCGGAGAACAGGTTACTGCA
>Ga0123355_10012066_pt1 | contig 13366 bp, 10 predicted proteins | sample TergutEmb28metaG_3_FD_89872 | JGI IMG/M metagenome (GOLD analysis project Ga0123355, IMG submission 89872) | Embiratermes neotenicus P1 segment gut microbial communities from Petit-Saut dam, French Guiana - Emb289 P1 | ecosystem: Host-associated > Arthropoda: Insects > Digestive system > Gut ...
AACAATCATGCTGCTTGCTTTTGAAAATGACGCATTATTTATCACCAGTACAGGGCGATACCCTGCTTGCTCATGCCCTTTAGTTGGGTCTAAATTCAATTTGATTATATCCCCTTGTTTTGGTTTTACCATACCTCATCACCCACTGGCTCTAAGTCTAACCACGCATTGTCTTCGTCATTTGGCTCATAAGGTTGACCGTTCCATTCTTTCAAACGCTCGGCAAGAGGAATATGTTCCCTATGCTTTCTTGATTTTTTGATTATAATTTGGTTTCGCTCTGCCAAAATGCGGACTTCCTCATTTTCTTTTATGCTTGCGGTTTCAAGAACAGCCTTTGGCAAACGTATAGCTTGACTATTGCCCCATTTCTGAATAGTGGCGTGCATATTATCAACTCCTTTTGATGCTAGTATACACAATGTAGATACGTTTATCAATAGAAATATTTATACTCAAAAAAACTTATCAACTGACAGCAGTCTTTTGGTACAGAGAAAATTCTCCTTGCATAATCCATAAATGCCTATAAAATAGAGCGATTTGTCGCGAAAGTGCCCGTCAAGACTTAGCGCGTTATTAGCGGTAACAATATATTATCTCAATGCCACGGGTTGCAGCATCCCAGCTCACTACTGCGCCAAAAAACTCGCTTATAAACCGCAGGGGCACTAGTGTGCGGCCGTTCATTATTTGGGCGGGTACGTCCATGCCCAGGGCCGCAAGCTCTGGGGTTATTTCTCTTATTGGGATGTTTAGGGTTTGGCTGCCTTGGGTCATGTGTACAATTAAGGGCCTGCCTGCCGAGGCGGGAGTCCAGTCTACCTCTGCGCCTAGGGCTTCTGCTATAAAGCGCAAGGGGACTAAGGTACGGTTATTTTGGACAATTGGGCGGATATCCATTGTGCGGTTTGGGATATTGCCTGCCAGGTCTGTTATTGTGAGGGAGTCTAGGGACAGTACAAGCCGCCTAAGGGTTGCAATATACGCGATTTCGAAGGTGCCCGTTGTGTTTACGTTTACAGAGAAGACCATGCCGGGCTGGCTTATTCCACCCCCTAGGAGTATGCCCTCTTGTAGGGCTACTATCCTATGATAGTTTATCCCAGTGGGGACAAAGGCGGATAGATTTGCAAAAATAGTGTAGTAGTAATCAGGCTCTTGCAATATTCCCGGTAGCTGGCTATTAAGGGTGGTGTTTACGGCCTCATCTTCTACCGAGAATGAGATATCTGTAACTACTATACCCGCTGCTGTGTCTGGCGCGTAAGAATTTATATTGATTTCCAGGCTGCCGAAGCTGGGGCCTAGGAGGGTTTCAAGGGTTGTGGTAAGGCCTTGGGACAGCTCTACCCATATATATGGCAGAGCGGGAGGTGGCGTTGGAGTTGGTGAGGGTGAAGGCGTTGGGCTAGGCCGTGGGGTTGGAGTGGACGGTGCCGGGGTTGCTGGGGTTGGAGAGGCATGGGCTGCCATCCACTGAGCATAGAGGGTTGTGTTTGCTGTTACATTATTTATTGTTGTACCTGCCGGGTGGGGTGTTCCGGTGCCGTCTGGGGCTGTGTTCCAACCTGCGAAGTTGTGACCGGCGGGGGCTATAAAGGTATTGGCCCCTATGGGGTAATTGGCACCGCTTACTATGGTGTTGATGACCAATGGGCCGCCGCCGGTGTTTGAGTTGTAAGTGATGGTGCGGGTATTGGCATTGGGGGTAATTATTAGCTGGCCCCCGGTGTTCCAGGCTACTGTGTGGGCCGGTGGTTCGTTGACTGTAAAAAGCAGTGGATGGTATGTTAAAGCACCGCTTTGCACAATAACACCGCTGGGGGTATCGGTGCTGATACCTATAACCATGTTGGCACCCGGGGTATCAAAGCCTGTTCCCATAATGATTAGCGCGCCATCTTCAAGTAAAAGATTGCTTGGGCTTGCACCCAGCAAGTTGCCAGATATTATGGATGGGCCGCCCAAGGTAAATATAGCATCTACTTCCACCACCACGCCGCCGCCGCTTACCGCTGCGGTATTGCTGTTGATTGAGCCACCTGTCATAGTAAATGTGCCAGTGCTTTCTACAAACACACCGCCTCCGCCATTGGCGGTGTTGCCGGTAATAGTGCCGCTGTTTAGGGTAAATGAGCCATCGCCCCTAATAAACACGCCGCCGCCACCAAGGCTGCCGTCATTGTTGTTAATCCCGCCGCCGTTCATGATAAATACGGCATCGGTGTTTACATGTACGCCGCCACCAACAAAGGTAGCTGTATTGCCGGTGATTGTGCCGCCGTTTATTGTGAAGGTCGCGTTGTTGTCTATAAACACACCACCGGCATCGCCTTCATTGCCGGTTATTGTTCCGTTGTTTATGATAAAACTGCCGTATACGGTGACACCCCCGGCTTCCATCCAATCTGAATTAGAACCGTTTTGTATTGTTGCGCCGGTGTTCATTATAAGGTTGCCGCTTGGTAAAACATTCACAATTGCGCTGTTAACAGGAATACTAGCCCCGTCGATGGTGATATCTTCAAGGGTTAATGTCCCCGCCACATCAATTAGTCTGTTTGCAGCGGCGATAAAACCGCCCCGTGTTAGGGTACGAGGCGTAGCATCACTTGTAAGGGTGATGTTTGCGTCTGCTGGTATTATTATTGGTGCATTGTGGGTGATATCCGCCCCAAGCCGTATAGTGACATTGGCGGCTGGGCCAAGGTTGTTAATGGCATCCTCAAGCTGTTGTGTGTTTAAAACTGTGATTTCCCCACCGGTGACACTTGCTGTGCTGCCACTCCAATCTACCGGGGTACTTGCTGCTGCTCGGGTGGGCATAATTGCAGCCGCCATCAGTGCCACTAGAAACATTGCGACTAGCTGGTTGAAAACTTTAAAGCTTGTCCTTGTCATATGCTTGCCTCCTCATCAGTGATTAAAAATGCAGGCATTAATGCATTTTAAATCACGTTTTTTGCCGCCAGGCAAAAAGATTTCCTCATGCTCTTATAGAGCTATGTCATGGTCTGGTTAGGCTATTATAAGCCTTTTGGCTATGGGAAAGTCAAGGAGTTTAATGTATTGTCCAATTTTTTAGCAGTTGATTTGGTTGGGGTTGGGTTGTTGGGGGGGTGCTATGTTTGTTAGAATGAAGCAATAAAACAGCAGGAAAAATAGTTGCGAAATGAATTGTACAATCATATGCAACCACAAATCCCTGGAGCTATCCGTTTTATCAAGGAGTGGGAGCTTGGGCAAATCCCTGTAATTTGCCCATTCACTATTTTGACCAGGGTATCTGTTTTCATTGTATATTTCAGTCTTGCCATTGTCTTGCCTCCGTGGCATTATCTTAACCCATATTACCGAGTATTTCAAATTGCAGTTTTGATACTTTTGCCAAACCTTTTTTACGCCTGATTTACGGGGATTGTAAGGGTTTTTTCTTGCAAGTTTGGGCTGCTTACTGTTAGGGTGACATTGCCGCTTTCCGTAGGTGCTTTTAGGCAAATCAGGGCAAGGCCATTCCATACTTTACGCTTGCCGGTGCCGTAGTTTTCGTCAGTACAGGGGTTTCCGCTTCCAAAGCCTGCCAGGGTGCCCCCTGTTACTTCTGCGGATAATTCTATATCATCTACTGGCACGGTAATGCCATTTTCGTCTGTTATTCTTGCTTTTACGAAGCATAAATCCATGCCATCTGCCGAAATTTCTTTGCGGTCTGGGGTTAGCTCTATGTGTGCGGGTGCCCCGGCGGTAACTAGTATGTCTTCTGCTACAGCAACCCCGTCTTTCCATGCTATGGCCTTTAGGTTGCCTGGCTCGTAGGGTATGGTGCAACGGGCGGTAAGGCGCTCTACAGGCACTTTGCCAATGCTCTTATCATTAAGAACGAACTCTACTTCGTGGCAGTCGGCATAGGCTTCCACTTCAATGTCCTTGCCTACATATTCCTTGGGCCAAGTCCAGCTTTGCCATACATCGCTCCACTGCCAACCTAGGCCGTGCATCTTTGTGCCTGTATATTGGGGGTGCCTTGAAAACAGATGTATTCCCTTATCTTTGCCCCACATTATTTTGCGATAATAGCTTTGGGGCCGTCTGTTGCCGTCTAGGTCCAAATCCCCTTGGTAACAGCTTATCCAGGGCCATGGGCCAAGCATTCCGTTGGTTAGGTCTTGTATCCCTCTCATTACCCGGCCTGCCCCGGCTTCTCCTAGGTTGTCGTAGGCCGTCCATATAAAATCCCCTATGGCGTTGGGGTTTTCCATCATGGCGGTGTAGTAGTCATAGGTGGTTAGGGCGTGGGTTTCGGCACCTACTATAATGCGGTTGGGGTATTTTTCCCGGTCTATGGGGTACCGGTGGAAGAAGTAGTTGTAGCCTACAATATCTAATGGGTTTGCGCTTTCTTCGGATAGCTTAGACCAGACATCCTCTCCATCTACAAAGCCGTCTCCCAGGTTATTGGTGGCTATGCTCTCCATTAAGATATCCATCCCATTGGGGGCGGCCATTAGTTTTCTCATTCTTTCGGCTGGGTCGCCGCCGCTTTCGCTGCTATCTGGGCGCTTAAAGGGGCTGATTGAGGGCTTGCCCTTCTCCCTTTTGGAGTGAATCATGCTGTGGATTGCTGTCATAACAGGCCGGGTTGGGTCTAAGGAGCGTACATAGTCCGCTTGCATTTTGGTAAGGGCTGGCCCTTCGCTTACGCCTCCTTGCTCCCGTAGCTCGTTACCTACAGACCAGCAAAATACCGAGGGGTGATTTCTGTCCCTTAGCACCATGGCGGCGGTGTCTCTCTCCCACCAATCGTTGAAATATAAATGATAATCCTGGTCGTTTTTGCCTATGCGCCAGCAGTCAAAGGTTTCATTTATTACATACATGCCAAGGTAGTCGCAGGCTTCTAATAATGCGGCTGATGGGGGATTGTGGGCGCAGCGTACCGCGTTATAGCCTACGGCTTTTAATAGCTCTATTTTGCGCTCTTCTGCCCGGGGGTAGGCGGCTGCCCCTAGTAATGTATTGTCGTGATGGATGCAGCCTCCCAGTAGCTTGACTGGGTTGCCGTTTACGCGCATTCCTTTTTGGGCGTCTACTTCTATCTTGCGTATTCCTATATTTAGGGCCACCTGGTCTTCGCCTATGTTGGTTTTTACGGAGGCGGTTAGCTCATGGAGATTTGGCTCCTCTGCCGACCATAGCTTGGGGTTTGTAATTTCAATGGTTAGCTCTATGGTTGCGGTTCCGTTTGGGGGTACTTTTATGGCTTTGGTAGCTGCTTTGCCACAGATTTCAGCGGAAAAATTGCCGCAGGCTTCACTGCCGGTGGTATTGGTCAGCACGGCAGACACATGCACAAGGGCATTCTCCGGGCTTACCTCCGGCGTGGTGACAAATATATCCCATGGCCGGATATGACATCCGTCCCCAACCCACAGATTTACCTCCCGATACAACCCGCCTCCAGAATACCACCGGGAATTGGGCTGGATACACCGGGTAACAATTTCAAGGTCATTTCTTTCCCCTGGGATGATTGCCTTGTTTAAATCAAGCTGCCAGGGGGTATAGCCGTAAGGATGCACACCCAAATTTTCGCCATTAAGGGTGACTTCTGCGTTCATGTAAGCCCCGTCTATGTCTAGCAAAACAGACTTGCCCTCCCAGCTTGCTGGCACATCAAAGCTCTTGTAATAAGCGGCTCTGCCTCCTGGGAAAAACCCTGTAGAGGCCCCACTTTTAGCATCTGGTGTACGGGGTAGGTTGATAATAAAATCGTCTGGAAGGCTTACTGTCTCTTTGGGATTGGTGTCTCCAAGCCAAAAGGGCTTGCTGTCGCCTATAGCCCGCTCCCAGTTGTGGTTTAAGGGGATTTTTTTCATGGTATTACCTCCTAATCAGTTGGAATTAAATAATAACATGCTCACAAAAAAACGCATATCAAAATATACTGATATGCGTTGATATAATAACTACAAAGGATTTGTAGGATGTGTGCTGTGAGCCGGTCATTGCGCTTAGCGGTTTATGCCTTCTTCTGGCAGCAATCTTCTTCCATGAATGACAGCAACCACAAATCTAAAGCCGATGGAACCCATACAACGTCTATCATAGCGCACTAAGAAGCTTACGAGCTTCTGATAAAGGCACTCCTTTTCCTTCCAGTGCCTCTTTGCGCCCTTTTTCCACTTTTTGAATTACATACAAGGCATATTGAATATCATCCCAATCAACGGTATCCGGTAGTGTTTGTAAACATTCCATGGCTTCTTGTTTTACCATAATGAATCTCTCCTTACCTACGTTTTGGTTGTTCAGCCAGTAAAATCATTTTATCACAATAATGTATATACTTTCACCCCCCATCCATCCCATTCCTATAATCCTTAGGCGTTACCCCAACAATTTTATGAAATATAGCTCCAAAATAGCTATTGGAGGAGAATTTTAGTGCCGCGGCAATATCTGTAACGCTGTCTTGGGTGTTGCGTAGCATAAGCTTGGCCTGCTCTATGCGCTGGCTTGCAATATAGTCCACCATGCTAATGCCCATCTCGCTTTTAAATTTTACAGACAAATAATTGCGGCTATAACCGCATTTTTTTGCCATATCTTCGTAGTCGATTTTATCTCTTAGATGGGCCTCTATATATGCGACGCAGTTTAAAATCTCTCGGGAGCGGCCTTGGGATAGTTTTATCTTGTGCATCCGATGTAAAAAGTCGTTGTAGCATTTTGAGCCGGATGCGTAAACTTCGGATATATCCTTTTCCTCTTCAATCCTTTGTATATATTGGTCCGAAAGCCCATATGCGGTTTCTTCTGGCATACCGCCCCGCAGTGCGGCACGGGAGGCTAGGGTGGTAAATACAAGCATTTCGTTTTTAGCTTGGCGCAGGGGGTCTCCTTTGCTTAGCTTTCCTACCTTGGGAGGGTGTGGCGGCCTTTTGAAATGTATATCCCCTGACTCTATTGCTTTCATTAGCTTGCTTTCGTAGTTGTATGAGCCTTCTACTTCATGGCCGGGTGTTTTCCTGTCAAGGGAAGCCTTTATGCTACCGGATGCAATAATTTGAATGTCTGACGCGCCAACAATTTCTCCATTGACTTGATGTTGGAGCATTATGCCAAATTGCCTAAACATAGAAGGTTGAATAACCGGAAGCTCTACCAGGTATTCCAACATTTTGGTTCTCTGCTCTATGGGAATGGCCTTTTCGCTTATTGCGGCAATCATGGCACTCTCCGAGACTTCTGACGAAAAAACCGGGCCCATTACAAACAGCTTGACAAAAACTTCCTTGATAAAATAGGGCACACCAATCCATGCTAAGCCTGTAGAGTCTGCTACCATAGCGGCCTTTTTGTTTTGATTGCATTCATCTACAATGCGTTCCTTGCTTCCTCCAGTGGTGAATAGGCTGCTAAATAGCTGTGCTTCTGGGCAGGTAGTACTTATAAGCCTGTCCTCGCTGTCATAATGCCAGAAAAATATTTTCCAGACCTCTGTCATCATGTCTGCAAAGTTTTTGAGTCGGGTTTCCATCATGGTCATGACATCGCTCCTCATCAGTGATTAAAAATGCAGGCTTTAATGCATTTTTAATTACGGTTTTTGCCAAAGGCAAAAAGATTTCCTCAGGCCCTAGCCAAAATATCATAATATTAACATTTATGTCAATATATAAATGTGTTTTTGATATCTCGCATGGGATGATAAATATGTTTATATTTTGATATTTTCTTTTAAACCGCCATGCTAGTATCACCCATAGAAGTAAGCCAAAATTGAAAGGAGATTTATAATGAAAAAACTGTTTTTATTCCTGCTTTTACTGGTAGCAATGGGGCTTATAGCCGCCTGTGGCCGTGGTGACAATGACACCCCAGACACCCCACCCTCAGACCAAAACGGCTCAGACACAGCTACCCCGGCCCCTGCCGAAACCCCGGCTCCGGCCCCGGATGACACACCGGCTGCTACGGGCATTGACGGTATCAACTGGGACGAGCATGTTAACTTTACTTGGTGGATGAGTATCCCTCCCAACGACTATTATTCCGTTTTTAGTGACAACCCGGTAAATAGGTATTTAGAAGAGCGCTTTAACGTTACATTTGAGTACGAGCACCCTGTAGTAGGAACAGAAGGGGATGCCTTTGCCCTAATGGTGGGCGCAGGGCGGTTTACGGATGTATTTTCTTTGGCCAATTATCCCGGTAGTGTTCCCCAGCTATACTATGATGGGACTATTGTAGACATCGCCCAGTGGCTGGACTATATGCCTAATCTGTCTCATCTGATAAACACATATCCAGACATCGCAAGAGGTGTATTTGATGATGACGGGCGTATTTTAATGCTGCCTGCGATTAACGAGGGTACAGTTTACCCATGGTCTGGTCTGGTATACCGCCACGACATACTTGAGATAATGACCGAAGGCAATGTCCAATTCCCAAGCGGCAACGACACGCCTACAACTATAGAAGACTGGGAATACATGCTGCCACTGTTTCTTGCATTTTTTGAGATGGCAGGCTTTACAGATTTTGCCCCCTTTATACTGCCACCCTCCGGCTTTTTCCACTTTGGGGAGCTTATGTCCTCATTTGGGGCATATCACTACACATTCCTACGAAACAATGAAGTTCATATGGGCATACTAGAGCCTGAGTTTTTTGACTATATATACACCATGCGAAATTGGTTTGAGCAGGGCTGGATACATCAAGACTTTGCAGCCCGTGTTGGAGATATGTTTTTTATGCCAAACCCACCCTTGGTATTTGGTGGTGCGGCAGGTGCTTTTTATGGAATGACGATGCACCTAGGCGACAGATTATCTATGCCGGAGTTTGGCATAGAAGTAGACATACGCCCAATGCCAGCACCCTTGGCCGAAGGCGTAACCCAGAGGGATAAACTCCGCAGAAGTGAAGGGCTTTTTGGCCTTGGGCGCGGTCACGCAGTATATACCGGCAACCCAGATATAGGCCGGTTCCTTGCTGTGATAGATATTTTCTACTCAGTAGAAGGGGGCAAGCTGCGCACTATTGGTGTAAGAGAAGAGCAAATTGCCCAAAATGACACGGTTATGGCCAGGATTGGGTTGCCAGACGGGGCATATTTCATGGATGCAAGCGGCAATGTTGCTATGAACCCTAACTTAGACGAGGCAGACCGGGCTACGGTAAACGGTATTCGCTTCCCTGGGATACAGGCAATTCACCATGTTAACGCTGTCCGCTCAGCAGAAGAAATCAACACCCATTCTATTTGGGGTGCTCATGATATCCATACGGAAGTCCACCCCTTGCCAACGGTGTTGACCCCGACAGAAGAGGAAGCTGTAATTTTGGCCCACAACAACGCACGTATCAATGACCATCGCGACCAGATGTTGATGATGTTTATTATGGGGACTACACCCCTAACCCAAGAAACCTGGAGCGAATTTATAGACCAATTGCGTGAATTTGGCATAGAGGAAAATCTGGCAATATGGCAAGCGGCGTATGCCCGTTACTTGGCACGGGGGAGATAGAGTAGAGAAAATCAGGTTTTGATACTTCTGGTAAACCTTTTCAGGTAGGAGGAAAATATGAACTTTAAGGTTGACACAACAGGAAAAACCACCTACTTCCCGCATTATTGGGAGCACTGCGTAGGCAGTTGCCACGCAGTTATGGGACTTAGGGCAGACTGGCAAGCCCAGCTAAAAAAAGCAAAGGACGAACTGGGTTTCAAATATATTAGGTTTCATGGGTTGTTTGATGATGATATGAGTGTTTGCTATAAGCCGATGTTGTTCTCGACCGGGGGGATTACTTACTCCTTCCACAATGTTGACCTGCTATTTGATTTTCTGTTAAGCATTGGTATAAAGCCTTTTATAGAGATTGGGTTTATGCCAACGGCCTTAGCTTCCGGCCCAGAGACTTGCTTCCACTACAAGGCCAATGTTACGCCCCCAAGAGATTATAATGAGTGGAGCGCATTGGTTAAGGCCTTTGTAACACATCTTGCCCAAAGATATGGCCTAGAGGAAATCCGCACATGGTTTTACGAAGTCTGGAACGAGCCTAACCTGAAATACTTCTGGAAAGGCGATAAGCAAGAATATATGAAGCTCTATAGAAGTACTGCCCTTGCAGTTAAATCTGTAGATGCCGGGCTGCCTGTTGGTGGCCCGGCAACATCAGTCAATGCCTGGATTCCAGACATAATTAACTTTTGCAAGGAAACAGAAACCCCTCTGGACTTTATCTCCACCCATCACTACCCAAGCGATGACCCATTGTGGGCAGAAGGGGGAATGAATATAGACATCCCCGACATGGCCACCTTGAACGACGAAGAAAAAGCCAAGGCTCTGGAAAAAGCCAAGGAATTTTTCGAAAACCTTATAAACCGCCCATATCCCCGTGGTGTGCTGACCCAAATGGCTGCCAAGGCCAAGGAGCAAGCAGCAGGATACCCCCTATACTACACAGAGTGGAACTCCGCAATAAAGCATGACGAGCCATATGCCGCTTGCCTTGTGGCAAAAACTTTAGTGGATAACCAGGGCTTGGTAGATGGCTATTCCTATTGGACATTTTCGGATTTATTTGAAGAGGCTGCACAATCTTCTGTGCCCTTTCATAATGGTTTTGGAATGATGAACATACATGGCATTCCAAAGCCTACGTACCGCCTGTTCCAATTATTCCACAGCCTAGGGGATCAACGTCTAAATGTGCAATCCGATACCACACACCCAACTATTGAGATGATTGCGGTTAAAAAAGGCGATAGCGTAACATGTATCGCATACAACCAAAACACACCCAGCGGCGAGATAAAATCAGACGAGGTTACGGTAACATTCGAAAACCTTAGAAGCAAGCAAGCAGTGCTACTACGCATAGATGAGAATAGCGCCAATGCCCGTAAGGCTTGGGAAGATATGGGGTGCCCTATGTATCCTACTGCCGAACAATTGGCCCGTTTGCATGAAGCGTCAATGCCAAGCAGAGAAATAATTGATATATCCGGCGGCTCGGTCACGTTTACGCTTGAGCCTCATGGTATTGCTGCTATTATCATATAGTACCACTTCTTTAAAGCCGAACATGCAAAGCGCCGCAGACTACCCCAATTTGTCTATGATAGTGGGGTAATCTGCGGCGCTGTTGTTTATTGCATAACTATTGGCTGAAGCTGCCGCCCCTCCAATGCCTCTGATATAGCCATGGCCGTATGCTCCTTCTTAAACACCATAGACCGGGGCTTGGCATGAGGCATATCCTGGCCAAAGGGTACAAAGAAAATGTTGCGCATACCAAGAAGTGTTCCAATATTTTTGGCCCCATTGCCTAGTGCGTCGTTGCTGGATAACCCCAGTACAACGGGCTTATTGTTACGCAAATGGGCCTTTACCGCCATTGTAACAGGGGTGTCTGTTATACCAAGGGCGATTTTGGCCAAGGTGTTGCCGGTTGCAGGTAGCACCACCAGCACATCCAAAAGCTTCTTTGGGCCTATTGGCTCTGCTTCAGAAATGGTTTTGATAATAGGCTGGCCGGTAATATCGGCCAGTCTTTTTTTTATGTTGTCGGCGGTGCCGTATACTGTGTCTGTAGTGTCTACTGCATGGGAAAGTATGGGTAGCACATATGCGCCTTTTGATACCAAATCTTCGATGATATCCATTGCCGTATCCAGTGTACAAAAGGAGCCGGTTAGCGCAAAGCCTATTCGCTTATTTTTCACCTTGTCCGCCCCCTTTGCTGCAATCTGCCTTTGGGCGCTCTAACAAGAAAGTCCCTGTATCTTCCCATATAATATTGTTTATCGTCTCAAGGATATACTTTGCCGTTGTCACCGGCGCAATCTTCCCCGGTAGGGAGTTGGTATACAGCACCTTAAGCCCTAAATCCCGGCTGGCACTTACATCTACCCCATAGGGTGGAGAAGCTAGGTCTATGATAAGGGTAGAGCTTCGGATATGCTTCATATTGTGCCTATCCAAAAGGATTTCCGGTACCGTGTTAAAGATAATATCTGCCTCGCATAGGTGCTTATCCATATCCTCAAATAGAATGGCCTTGTGGCCGCAGCTACTGGCAAGGGCCCCCTTGTGACTGGAGTTTACAACAGTGCTAACACATGCCCCAATGCCCCTAAGCATCCCGCACAGCACGGCTCCAATGCGCCCGTAGCCTATTACCAGCATTTTATTGCTGTGGAGTGTAATATCGGTTTCTTCTATTGCTATTTTTATTGCGCCTTCGGCAGTTGGGATGGCGTTTAGTACCAGCAGTTCCTCCCGGCCCAGCATGTCTATTGCCCTGATGCTAAACTTCTCTGCCGCCGCAAAAATAGACTGCTTCATATACCCTGCAAGGAAGGTTTGGGAGGGCTTTATTAGCCGGAATAGGTCTTCTACTAAAATGGCCTCGTTGTGAAAGGGCGCGTTAAGTACCCCGCCATTGTGGGAGCAGGGTATTGGCCCTATGATGTATTCTGCTTCTGATATTGTTTCGTATAGGTTTTTGCACTGCATGGGCGTTTCCCGCTCATAATTGGCGAAGCCATACATTTTAACCCTATGCCCTAGCCGGAATAGCTTCTCGGCAAGGGCGATGCTTCTTTTGTCGCCACCTACTATCGCAAAAGTGTGTGTGTTCATGTTTTTACCCCCGTGCCCGTCTCCTGGTTTATTCTATGTCCACTTGGGGGGAAAGGTGCTCATACCTTTCTCATGCTGCTTCTGCGGTTGGCTGGATAAAGCAGTTGGGGTTTTGGTGTCAAGGACTATTTTTTACACGGAAAAAGCCCGAACATGTAGGGGTTTGAAATCCCCATATGTCGGGCCTTGATGGTCTTAGATAAATGTATCGCTACATTACTTCGCTAGTTTCATCAATTCAGCAAGCCGAGCATTTGTTATCCCTGCGCCTTTTCGCATGGTTTCGATAACTTCGGGGGTGGCGTTGCCTTGAAATGCCAAGATTATCATTTCTTCCATACCTGTGGCTCTGCCACGCCGCTCTGCATTGCCTATAGCTTGTGCTTCATCATGCCGTGCCTTTGACCGCATTTTCTCCTTTAGTATAAACTCATCAGATGCCGCCACATGGCGGTACGCTGCTATGGCTTCACTCATAACTGGAACCCCCATTTCTTCGATTTTCTTTAAATCTTCCTCTGTCTGTGCATTGAATAATTGTAACCATAAATCTCTACCACACGTCAATCTAATTTGGGTAAAACTGCAAAAATGATTTTCTCACAGAGTCACAGAGTGCACAGAGCAAAACAGTCTTTTCTCTAAATTTATTGCCTTTTATCTCTGTGTTCTCTGTGTCTCTGTGTGAAAAA
>Ga0123355_10012067_pt1 | contig 13366 bp, 9 predicted proteins | sample TergutEmb28metaG_3_FD_89872 | JGI IMG/M metagenome (GOLD analysis project Ga0123355, IMG submission 89872) | Embiratermes neotenicus P1 segment gut microbial communities from Petit-Saut dam, French Guiana - Emb289 P1 | ecosystem: Host-associated > Arthropoda: Insects > Digestive system > Gut ...
ATTTGACACAATGCAAAGAAACGACGACGCGGCGTGCCCAAAGGCACGCAAGGAGGAGTTGATGCAGCAGTGTGGAAAAATTGCAAGTTATCGTTCATGGTTTTGGAGTGCGCTAGCTATACATACTATGCACACCGGGCGGAAATGCTTCCAGTCTATATATAGGCCCCCGGGGCGAGAATTTTTCTTCGTATTCGGTCATAATATTATCTTCCATTTTGGATTTATGCAGATCTAGGGACACGTTTTGCAAAACCCAGCTTTTTCTGCTTAAGCTTTCCAGGGATGCTTCAAATAGAATTTGATTATCCGTTTTGAAAAACAACTCGGGTATTTTCAATTCTTCATATTTTGCCAAATAATTATCGTGGGTTAGGCGACGTCTTGCCCGCTTTTTTTTAGTTGGCCACGGATCACAAAAATTAATATACAGCCGCGATATATCTCCGGGTTTGAAGTACTTTAATATATTATCTACATCTTCTAGAACAAAAATAAGCGAACCTACATTTTGGTCGCCCAAAACTTCCTCTGCGCGGCGTGCGGCGGTGGCTAGAATGGTAGATTCGCGTTCGATTGCTATATAATTAATATCCGGGTTGCGCAGGGAAGTTTCTATAATAAAACGACCCTTGCCACAGCCTATTTCCAAATGAACGGGTTTGTTGTTTGCAAAAATTTGCGTTAGGCTTTGTCCTTCGTATTTATCCAAATCCCGTACAATGCGGAGGTTATTTTCCAGTTGAGCCGGAGCCCATTTCTTTTTTCTTGTGCGCATTATGTCACCTTCCTAATCATTTATGTGTACGATTATATCACATTCCAAGCTTGCACATCTGCATAAAAATATACTATACTCGCCATATGACAAACTATATTAATTTAGATTACGCGTCCCATACCCCGGCAAGCGAACTTGTACTTTCCGCATTTCTGCAAGCAGAACGGGATTACTCCGGCAATGCAGTGGCGTCCCACAGCTTAGGACAAGCGGCAAAAGAAGAAATGGAACGCGTCACAAAGGGCATTGCAGAATTGCTGAATGTAACACCACAGGAAATTATTTTCACATCCGGCGCAAGCGAAGCGAATAATCTTGCGATAAAAGGAATCGCAAAAGCCTATGAGCATGTTGGCAAGCATATTTTGTCTACATGCCTCGAGCATCCGTCGGTTAGTGGCACACTTTCTGCACTACAATTGTCCGGTTGGGAAGTTGAACTTTTGAAGATTTTGCCCAATGGTAAAATAGACCTTACGCATCTAAAAACGGCAATAAGGCAAGACACTGTGCTGGTTTGCGTAAGCGCGGTGGATAGCGAGCTTGGTGTTATTCAGCCGATAGGTGAAATTGCGAAAATACTGCCGCCACACTGCCATTTACATGTAGACGCGGCTCAGGCTGTCGGGAAAATTTTGCCAACGTGCGGTGCCTGGAACGTAGATGGCGTACGGTCGACCGCTAACCACACTGGCGATTCCAACCACTGTAGGGAACGCCGCCCTTGGCATTCCATGGGCCTCACAGCAGGAACAGGGTTTTCTACGCTATGCTTCTCGCCACATAAATTTTACGGGATAAACGGGGTTGGGGTTTTGGTAAAACGCCAAAATATTGTACTTGAGCCACTAATCCATGGTGGGGCAAGCACCACAATTTACCGTAGCGGAACGCCAACACTCTCCCTTGCGGTATCGGCCTACAAGGCTTTGGCAATAGCTCTTGGAAATCAATCCAAGTGGCTACACCATGTAACCACTTTAAATAACCGCATACGAGAACATCTCAAAACCTTTCCCCAAGTGCGCATAAACTCTCACGCCAGCGCAAGCCCCTACATCCTGAACCTGAGCATAGACGGCATAAAAGGAACCGATTTCCAAGCCGCCCTAAACCAACACGGTATTTGCGTATCCATAAAATCCGCATGTTCTACCGACCGTGCACCATCACGCCCGGTTATGGCAATTACCCGCGACAAAAAGCGCGCCCAAAATTCCTGGCGTATTAGCCTTAGCCATTTAACCACAGTAGAAGAAATTGAAATATTTTTGAATGCGTTTAACGAGATTCTTAGAGCTGTTTAGAATCTCGCTTTTGATAGATTTTCGAGCGTTTTTTTGTCAGTTTGCTTTTGCGCTGACGACGCATATTCGAAGTATATCTGCGAGGAAGCGCAAAAGTAAAATAAAGATATTAAAATGGAGATTCTAAACAGTTTCTTAGAGGAGCGTATTAAGCGATGGCAGATATATATAAGCAATGTCCCACATTAGAAACCGAACATTTCAAGATTAGGCTCGTACAAATAGAAGATGCCGAAAATTTACTTGCCTGTTACTCTAATCCCAAAGCGCAAGAACTTTTTAATGTGGACAGCTTCCCCAATGATTGCTGCTTTAACACAATAGAAGAAATGGAAGCATGCATAGAATTTTGGTTGACTGAATACGCACAGGAAGCATATATAAGGTTCAGCATTGTTTGTAATACAACGGAAAAAGCTATTGGCACAATAGAAATGTTTGGAACAATTGGAGCATACAAGGCCGACCCTGGCATTTTGCGAATTGACATAGCACCGGATTATGAGAATGAAACCCATTTGACTGAAATTCTAACCATATGTACAGCAAATTTCTTTGATATGTTTGGCGTAACCTCTATTGTAACAAAGGCAGTGCCGCAAGCCGCAGCCAGGATTAATGCATTAGCAGGCACAGGATTTCATATTAGTAATTTTAATGGAAGGGAACATTACTACGCTATCCAACAAAAAAGCGCGAAAACCCTGTCCCCTCTGCAACTTCTTGAACGCAGCATCCATAAAAAATTCCGCAAAACCTTGTGGAAGCCCTTTGTTTCTGCCATTCAAAAATATGAATTGTTGAAAGAAGGCGACTCCATTGCCGTATGCATATCTGGCGGCAAGGACTCCATGCTGTTGGCCAAATTAATGCAAGCCCTGCACCGCTACAGCGACTATCCCTTCCACGTAGAATACATTGTAATGAACCCGGGTTACAACGAAATTAACCTGCAACGTGTTGTAGCCAACGCCGCAAAGCTTGATATCCCCATAAAAATTTTCAATTCCAACATATTTGAAGTTGTGACCAGTACCGACCGTTCCCCCTGCTACCTGTGCGCCAGAATGCGCCGGGGGCATTTGTATTCCTACGCCCGGGAACTTGGTTGCAACAAAATAGCCCTTGGTCACCACTTTAACGACGTGGTAGAGACAACCCTAATGGGAATGCTTTTTGGTGCCCAAGTGCAAACCATGATGCCCAAGGTCAAAAGTAAGAACTTCTCAGGCCTGGAGCTGGTGCGCCCTATGTACAGCATCCACGAAGACACAATTATCGCGTGGAAACGTTATAACAATCTGGAATTTATACAATGCGCCTGTCCGCTTGCGGAAAACTGCAATGTTTTCGACGCAAGCGGCGGCGCATCCAAAAGGCAGGAAGTAAAAACTCTGCTAAAAAACTTAAAACGCGAAAATAAAGACGTGGAGAAGAGTATTTTCCAGAGTATTCATTCGGTTAATCTTGATACAATAATCGGGTATAAGCTTGATGATAAAGAATACAGTTTTTTAGACAGATATTAGACCTGTTCCAAAACCTGCTTTCGGTGAATGCGCGAGCAAATTTTTTGAGATGCAAGAAATCGCCGACGACGCATATTCGGGAGAATATATGCGAGGAGGCGATGACGTAGCATGTCGGAAAATTTGTCGCGCAGACGCCGGAATGAGGTTTTGGAGCAGGTCTATTAATTCATCTCCAAATACCTGCCAAATACCCAACCAGTACCCCTATGGGTGTAGACTTGTACCCAGCCACCCCTTACCTCAAGTACGGTAACAACATCACCAACCACAAGATGGTTAAATGCAACATAGCTTGCACCCGGGCCCCTGCGAAGGTGCAGGTATCGGCAGTTTGCAACAGTAGCTGTGTTTGCGCTCGGCTCAATGGCAACTTCAAGTTCAATAGCAGCCGGTGTTTCTATTATTTCTACAACCCCTACTTGTGGCGTACCAAAAAGCGCAACAAGTCCGGGCACTGTTGCCCAGCTATCAAGGTTAATAAAATTAGCCCTCGGTACTGCTACCCCGGCTTCTGCCGAAATAGTTACAGTAATATCATCTATAACGTATTGCAGTACAAAACCTGTGTCAGACATTGTAAATATGCCATAGGCGGTTTCCGAAAAACTACCCCAGTGGCCATGTTCTTCTATTGTGATAGCTAGTGCTCCAATTGCCGGATCCCATGCCATGGTCATAATAGTTTCATCAACTCTGGGGGTGTCGTGCCAACGGTGATTTTGCCAGGTATCCGTTATAATTGTCCTGTGAGTCACAAGGTCAGAATGTTCTATTTCCCACGCAATCCTAATGTGTTCGGTTGACCAGGTACTGTCTTCAAAAATTTCAATCGCCCAGGTGTCAAGGGCGTTTGCGCCAAAGTCTACAAACATGGAGATAGCATTTTCGTCGCCCCAAGCGTCTTCGCTGATTACCTCAAGACCTACGCGGCGCATTCTGCCGGTTGCGTCTATATATATTGCAGCGGTTGCTGATCCGGCATTTTCACCATAATACCGCAGTAAATCGCTACGAATTTCGTCCAAAACACTCATCCAACCATCAAGACCGTAGTCGCGCTCAACGCGGTCGATAACGCTAATTAGAAAACTTTCGACTGCATTAATATCAACTGTTGTCGCGCTTCTTTGCACGGAAACATTTGCTCCGCCGGACTCGATTACAACTTGCTGGTTAGTTTGCTGAATGCTAAGCAAAAACGGCAATAGCAAATCTGCAAAACTAAGCAGGTCAAAGCTCGGCAAATCAAAATTTGGCAACGAATTTATAATATCTACATATTCCAGTACCTCTTCAAAATCTGCGGCTGTTGGCATATCCAAAAATATTCCAAGAGCATACATATCGGCTAAAAATGTGTGCAAATCCCCTTCAAGGCTACCAAACCTAGCCCCTAAAAAAGAATCGCCAAAGTAGTTGGCACGAGCGGCAACACGTTCACGATTTAGCAACATGTCCAAGTTAAAGTCCGTCCACCTGTCTAGCACGCTAAGGGTTAGGGCAAAGTCTAGGTTTTGCAAATTTGAATAAAAGCGCATAAGAACGGCTTCGTCGTACCCGTGCCAGTCTACACCTTCAACTTCAAATGATACTGCGCCGTCTCTTAGAATATCAAAAATCATTAGACTGGCTTGGTGGGGCGAATTTTCGTAACGTTCTGTAAGCTCGCTAAGCCAGTTTGGTGCTGCCGAAGCTGTCATTGCTAGTATCGCAATAAAGCACATGCACGCAATAAACAATCGACTTTTCTTTGTTAAAATTTTAAACATATTGTTCCTCCATTTAGGGCTACAACAAAATTTGCAATTTGCCATTCCTGACTTGATTAATCAAGCCAAGGATAACGTAAATCCTTGAATTTTGGTACAGCCTTTTATTTTTTTGCCACAAAAAAAATAACATAGTCTATACAGTGCGTCAACACCCATTAACTACGGCACTTAATTATTAATAAGATATTAAAAAGATATTGACCTAAAAACATTGCGCTTTCACTATGAATATGCTTTAATTTGTAATAATTATACATTCATTGGAGGGATATTAATGGCTGTAGATCAAAGAAACCAAAAAGTACAAAAACTAGTGGAAATGGGCGAACGCGTACACCTATTGGTGCGCCTTGGGCAACTTGGCGATAGCGAACTTATAGCCCTATCTGCACATGTATCGGAGCTGGACAAAGTAATTAATGCAGGGTTTGGCAAAAAGGCACCTGTAAGGGAAAGTGGCCTTTGTCCAAATTGCAATGCTCTTTTCGAAGGCTCGTTTTGTAGTGGCTGTGGCCTAAACATAGACGAGTTTTTTAGCAATCCCATTATCGTTTGCACTTCTTGCGAATATGTAATGGAAGCAGGAGATATTTTCTGCGGAGTTTGCGGCAGCAAAAAGGGGGAATAACGCATGTTTTGCAAAGATTGTGGCACTAAGTTTTTGGCAGCTTTTTGCAACAAGTGTGGCAAGGCAAAACAAGAAGCCTTACCACAGGTTGCGTTTAACCTTGCGCAAGACAAATTTTGTAATGGTTGCGGCAAACCTGTAAACGCCGCATATTGTGCAGGTTGCGGTAAATACAAAAATTCAGAACTTAAATTTGGCAAAAGTCGCATAGCTACTTCATATGTACCAAGTGAAGGTGCACAAGCAAACCTGGGTGGGATAGCGGCATCTGTATCGGTTGTTGACCTTGTACTTATGGGTATAGCAATACTATTTGCCTTAACCACAATGAACTGGTTCTCTGGCCTAATGTTGGTTGCCGCTGTAGCACCAATTGCACTGTCTGTAATTAACCCACAGCTTTATGCAAAAATAAAATTGCCTGCAGTTTTGGCAAGCGGCGGGCTTGCATTTGTATTTGCAATACTTGCGACATTTACAATGCGGCTAAGATTACATCCATTCGCACTGTTTTTGTGTCTAGTTGGTATTGTGGCCCTTGTAATTTTAGGTATTGGTAGTCAAATTGGTATTAAGCTACCGCCAAAGCTACAAGAAATTGCAGAAAGTCCGTTGTTGCTGTTCCTTGCTACTGCATATTTTGCAATTGTAACATCGATTATGCGTGTATCTGTAAGGCTATGGTTAATGGGTCCCAGATTTATCAATAACTTTGGCCCGTTTCGCACTTTTCTTCTGTTATTGTTTACAATTATTCTGCTTGCGCCTATTATTGTGCTTGCATTTGCACGGTACAAAAATTTTCTTGCAGACAAAATACACTTTTTGCTGATTGCACTTGCGGGGTCAAGCTTGCTTGGGTTGTTTATCTTTCCATTCTATATGCGGTGGCGCGTTGGTACCCCGATATTATTTATGTTACTTGGTTTTGCTGGAATAGCTGCTGCCGGGTATTTGCTGTTTTTGTATAAGGATTTAGTAATTGACGCACTACAAGGCAAACCAGTGCAAAGCAACTTTTATGCCCCACATATGCCTGTGGAGTATAGCAGCGCGCAACCTGCGTACATTGCACCTGCGCAAAGCCAACAGATGGCGCATACACCACCCCCAGGTAGCCATGTAGCCACAGGCCCCCATGGCCCAATGCTAAAAACTGACCGGAGTCTGCTTCTTTTTATTTTGCTAAGTATGGTTACATTCGGTATCTATGGCATTATTCAAATGTCTCGTGTTTCTACCGACATCAATACTATTGCAAGCCGTTTCGACCATAAAAATACAATGCATTTTTGCCTAGTTGTATTTTTACTCGGCCCAATTACCTTTGGTATTTTTACAATCATTTGGTTCCACATGCTAAGTGAACGTATTGGAATGGAACTAAAACGTCGCGACATTGCATACCCGTTCGATGTTTCTGCTTACTGGTTATGGTGGTGGGTAGGCTCATTATTGTTTGGTATAGGCCCGTTTGTGTACATGTACAAAATGTTCCAAGCTATGAATTTGCTTTCGGCAGATTACAACAGCAGGGGTTAACAAGCGAGGTTTAAGCGTGTTCATTAGCGCGAAAAAGCGGCTTCGCCGCTTCCCGAAGGAAGCGGAAGCGGGGCTTGTTCCGCTGTAGCGGCGGGGCTTGGCGGACCCCCAGCGAAGCTGGTGACGCAAAGCGTCAGGCCGCCCGGCCAACAAGCGAAGCTTGTGAGAGGTGGCAGTGCCCCATTTGAGCGACGGCAACTGCAGGAGCAATTTTCTAGCAGAGAACAAAAACGAGAGTGAGTATCGCGCTTACTCTCGTTTTTTTGAGAGTTTTAGACAATAGTATTAGTATAAGAGGTCGAAAGAGAGGAATAGAGTATGAAATACTTTGACGCACATTCCCATTACACAGACAAGAGATTTAACCGTGACCGCCATGAGCTTATGCTTGAAATGCATGCAAACGGCGTAGAATATATAGTCGACTGTGTATCGGAAGACGACAGGGCAACTGGCTTACAGCTTGCCAATAAGTACGATTTTGTGTACCTATGCATTACCGACAACCACTATTACAAAACCCATCTTGATATAAAAAAAGACGAGGAACTGATTTACCGTTTAACCTGCGAAACTGTTACAAAGCTAAAAAAACTTTGCGCCGAAAATAAGAAAATAGTAGCCTATGGAGAATGCTGGATGGACTTTCGCAGAACGGAAAAAACCCCGGCCGAAGTAACCAAGCAATCTTTTTGGCTACAAAAGGATTTTGAAGTTGCACGGGGCGTAGGGCTGCCTGTGGTTGTACATTCGGGCAATGCTGATCAAGAATCCTTTGACGTTATCAAAAAGATAGACATGCCGGACTATGGCTTTGGCAAGGGCATGATGCACTGCTATCTTGGACCGCCTCAAATGGCTTTGGATTATATAGACATGGGTTATCTGATAAGCGTTACTGGGCTTGTGACCCACCGCTCGGCAAGAGGCAAAAATTTGGTTGAAGTGGTGAAGAAAGTACCGCTATCACACATGCTTATAGAAACGGATTGTCCGTATCTTACGCCGGAGCCGTTTCGCTCGGACAGAAACGACTCTAGCCTACTTAAGTTAACCGTAGAAGAAATTGCGAAGATAAAAAATGTATCGCCCCAAAAAGTGGCAGAAATTACGACTGCAAATGCAAAGGCGTTTTACAGGGTGTAATGGTGGTGGTGGTGACGTTAAGATTGAAATAATCACACGCATGGTCTAACATGTGTTTTTATAGTCACAGGAACGCAAAACCGTCCATCATCGTTTGCAATTTGTGCACACTACTGCGTCAACTGCTCCTTGCGCACCGCCACCGCAGAACACCGCGTCACGGTTTCCAATTATTGTACAAAAATTGCTGCGTAATAATTGGACAGTTTTACATTCCTGTGACTATAAATCGCTTGTGTTGCCGTGGCTCAAAAAATAAAAAAGCCCCGCAACCATGTGTCTTTGTGAGATAAGACTACATGAAAAAATCCAGTAACATCAACACTTTCAAGGCACGGGCAACGGGGTAGTACAACGAAAATAAGCAAGGCACAGTAATAATAACCGTGCCTTGCTTATTTTTATGCCCTTATGCCTAAAGACATACGGCTACAAGAAACCCTTGAAAAAGAAATAACTGCCCTGCAATCTACCGTTGAGCGGTACGAGAATGGGAGCGAACGAGCCAAAAACTTTATTAAGTTAGTGGAACGCTACACCGATTTTACCGAAATCATCGTTACCATGCTAACGAATTTATTGAAAAAATCATAGTGCATGAGCGCGACCGCAAGGGCAAGATTGATTCGCCGCAGACGGTAGAGATACACCTAAACTTTATCGGCGAGTATATCCCGCCGATGATGGAGCAGAAGAAGCTGACACAAAAAGAAAAAGCCGAACAGGGCGAAGTGTTAAAACGGCGTGAACGCTTCCGCAGAGCCTATGAAAAAAGAGTAGAGAGTGGCGCACAGAAAAAATACTACGAGCGCACGAAATACAAGAAACGCGCGCAGTATGACGCTGAAAAAACCGCTCTCCTTGCAGAGAATTACACTCTCGGAGCAAATGCTCTTGCCCCACAAACCCAAGCCTAAACAGCGTATTGCGAACCGCCCTTGCTTTGCCGATCATGGACGGTTTTGATATTGAACGCCAGTTAGAAAATGCTTATTTTATCTAGCTTCTGCAATTGATTGTTCATGACGGCTACCGACTACTTAATTATAACCAAGTCTATCCGCATAAGTAAGTAGCTGATCTTGTGAGCCACGCACCCTCCCCGATTTGATTTCTCCGTTTATGCGATATCTTATTTCTAGTTCAAGGAGCTTACCGTTTCTTGTTACCTCACTGAGTTTGATTATTTCGATGGGAACTAATTTTTCTAGTTTATTACCAAGATAAGCTTCACGGTCTTTCACCCATATAGGTATAGCACCATTTGTTCGCTAATTGTTGCCGAAGCATAATCACAGCGATTTGCTTATTCGGTAAAACCGTAATCTTTGTAGTTCTGCCAGCGCATCCCTTGTCAGTATTGGCCGTTATAGAGCTTCAAGAAAGCCTGTTTAACCACCTAAATTTCTGAAAATATGAATCCTGCCAAAACCAGTGTTGTTATTGTTAATTATTAAAGTGCCGTCATTAGTAAAATATGCATGATAATAAGGTGAGCTTACTCCTGCCGATTCCAAGTTTTCAATATGGATAATTCGGCGAGCTGCACTTCCATCAAAGCTATACACAGAGAAACTCACTGTCATGACCGTGCTGCTGGCAACATTCGTAAAAATAAGGTCAGGTATGCCGTTGCCCGTAATGTCATGAATTGCAACACTATCAACGCCATATTCAACAAAGTCGCCTATGCCGAACTCAGGCATCCCAGCAACCGGACGGGTAGGAATCACATTTAGAACTGCAAGGTAAGCAGATGCCCACGGTTCAGTTTCGTTGCCAAGTCTTGTTACTGCCTCGCTGCGTGTCATGAAAATATCAGTTGCACCACTCGCGCCACTAACAAAACTATCTTCACTGCGAATGGATCTGTAACTGACAAGGCGGTACCTGGCTCCTGCATATATTTGATTCATCTGTGCCTCAAACTGTTGCAACGGTACTTCTACGCCATTAACAGAAAAAGGTGTATTATCGTATGCTGCCCCCAGTTGGTAATCAATGACTTCCGGTGCATCTGGCAAAAGAACGGGGGCGTCAATTTCCGGCGCTGGTTCAATTTCTGGTGTTGGTTCAATTGTTGCGCCTTCTGTGAAGTACAGCTCTTGGTTAAAATATACACCACTAGCAATGTCGTCTATAAAAATAATATTATAACGAGCTACAACTTCATCTTCCTCAAGTTTGAAAAAGGTGATTGTAAGCCCTTCGTCATCATTCCGTGTGCGCCAGACATAGCCCCCATCGCCGCTTTCCACAAAGCCAGCGAACAAATAACGAGTAATCGGATCCTCAGCTACCGGGAACATAGCAATAACTTCGTCAATGCTTGTTTCGCCGATGACGATTCCGCGCATCAAAGTTACGCCAAGTCGTGCGGTTTGAATATCCCTAAACATATTGTGATTATAGATGAACACCGCCATTTCCGCCATATCAATAATGGGATCTGCGTCAATACTTGTTCCTCCTACGACTCCACCAGATCGTGCTTCCGCTCCAAGCAGGTCTGCAATAGCGTCAATACTCTCGCTTCCACTGAAAACACTGATTCCGCCTATTACCCATTCGTCAGCGCTCCAATGAACAGCCTCACTCGTTGGCGGTGTTTCGGCAGGGTCATCTACAGGCACTTGCGTTTCTGCTTCCGGCGTTCCTCCTCCGCCACAGCCCGCAAAAACCAAAACTAGCATTAGTACAACAAGGATTATCGTAAGTATCTTTTTCATTTTCCTAAATCCTCCCAACTCTTTTTCCGAACAAAGCCGATCAGCCCATCAATTATATATTGTCTATTGCCAAACTTTTTTTCGCATCTTCTCCCAAAATATAAATTTTCTATGTTACACCCTGCCATCCAACGGCAAGTAAATAATTTCATAATATAGTCACAGGAATGTAAAACTGGCCAATTATTGCGCAGCAATTTTTGTGCAATACAAGGAAACTGTGACGCGGTGTTCTGCGGTGACGGTGCGCAAGGAGCAGTTGACGCAGTAGTGTGCACAAATTGCAAGCAAGAATGGACGATTTTGCGTTCCTGTGACTATAGCATAGCACACAAATATGAATAATTCCACATGAAAAAAACCAAGCTCCGAAGCGGAAAGACGTCGCCGCAGAGTTTCTAACTACACAAGCGATAAGGTAAAACAAAGCCGCCAGATTAAGAACCGCAAAAAACGCCAGGAGGAAAAGATAATCAGGGAGATTACAGAAGACAAGATGCAAGCGCATTATGAAAAAATCGACCTGGCACAATGGGCAGAAATCGCTACGGAGGTTACTGACTATTAAGAACTATGGTTAGTCAAATGTTAGTCAGACATTAAAAAAAGACTTTCTGGCAAATGCCAAAAAGCCTGTAATTATCAACCGCGCTTGGCAGGAATCGAACCTGCGACCTACCGCTTAGGAGGCGGTTGCTCTATCCCCTGAGCTACAAACGCCTGGGTGTTAGCTTTAAATATGCCCGTCATTACACATTGTGCTTGTAATGACGGGCACATTTTTTGTTATTAAGTGATAATTACTGTGTGATTTTTACAACAGAGCCAGCACCAACTGTGCGTCCGCCTTCGCGGATAGCAAAGCGAGAGCCTTCTTCCATAGCGATAGGGCTAATAAGTTCAACACCCATTTCGATATGGTCGCCTGGTGTACACATTTCAACGCCTTCAGGTAGTTTGATAACACCTGTAACGTCAGTTGTACGGAAATAGAATTGTGGACGGTAGTCGTTGAAGAAAGGCTTATGACGGCCACCTTCGTCTTTAGATAGAACGTATACTTGTGCAGAGAATTTTGTGTGGGCAGATACGCTGCCAGGCTTGGCTAGTACTTGTCCACGCTCAATTTCTGTACGTTGAACACCGCGCAGTAGAAGACCGGCGTTGTCGCCTGCTTCTGCGGAGTCAAGTAGTTTGTGGAACATCTCGATACCGGTAACAACAACGCTACGTTTTTCTTCGGTCAAACCGACGATTTCTACGTTGTCTTGAACTTTTAGCGTACCACGCTCTACACGGCCGGTAACAACTGTACCGCGGCCTGTGATAGAGAACACGTCTTCAACTGGCATAAGGAAAGGCTTTTCGCTGTCGCGCTCAGGTGTTGGCATAAACTCTTCAAGTTTCTCGAACAGTTCAACAATTCTGTCGCCCCATTTGCTGCTTGGGTCTTGAAGTGCTTCAAAGGCAGAACCCTGAATAATTGGGGTGTCATCGCCCGGGAAGTCATACTTGTCCAAAAGTTCGCGAATTTCCATGTCTACTAGTTCTAGTAGTTCTTCGTCTTCTACAACGTCGCATTTGTTCATGAAAACTACGATTTTTGGTACGTTTACCTGACGAGCAAGAAGAATATGCTCGCGAGTTTGGCTCATAACGCCATCTGTTGCGGATACTACAAGGATTGCGCCGTCCATTTGCGCAGCACCTGTGATCATGTTTTTAACATAGTCAGCATGGCCCGGGCAGTCTACGTGAGCGTAGTGGCGGGTTGGTGTTTCGTATTCTACGTGAGTTGTAGAAATCGTGATACCTCTTGCTTTTTCTTCAGGGGCTTTATCGATTTTGTCGAAATCCACAGCAGAACCAAGAGAATAGCGGTCTGAAAGTGTTTTTGTAATAGCCGCTGTAAGAGTTGTTTTACCATGG
>Ga0123355_10012068_pt1 | contig 13366 bp, 11 predicted proteins | sample TergutEmb28metaG_3_FD_89872 | JGI IMG/M metagenome (GOLD analysis project Ga0123355, IMG submission 89872) | Embiratermes neotenicus P1 segment gut microbial communities from Petit-Saut dam, French Guiana - Emb289 P1 | ecosystem: Host-associated > Arthropoda: Insects > Digestive system > Gut ...
ACACCGTAGTAGAAATATTCGTCTGTTTGTGGGGCACCTTCAGACTCCACCAACAAATTGCTATATACTCATCGAAACACTTCTTGGAAAATGTTTGAAACGACTTCCGCAAATGTGACACAACATTTATATTTAAGCGTGGGGCCCAAATTGAAAAGGTTTTCAATCCTGGACGCATGCAATTTGAGAATCAAGAACTTGTACTTGACACACGTGTCTTCAGCAACTGTCAGTGTCGGCAGATTTGTCGTGTGATCTGTGGTAAATTTAGGCAGTTTCATAAAATTGCGAAGTGACAATTACCTTCGTCATATTAATCCGTATTGAACACCACTTTCACGTGAGGTATTTCCATTAAATTTGTTATTTCAGTGTTTTCGAAAATTTGTCAAAAATCAAGTTTTTTCAAATCTAACAAAAACAACTGGTATTGTCCATGAATAACATGTTTAGTTATGATATCTCTTTCAGTTCTTCTAGAATAAGAAATGTTTTAAAAAAATTGTAGAGTAAATAAAAAGAAATGCATTTTGTATTCTACAACATTCTTTTAAAAATTCTGCCATTTATGAGACACTAAAAAATACAATAGAGCCGGGTAGGCCACAAATGACTGTACGGCACATGCATATGTTGTACTGGATACCTAAGACTAGAAACTCACATTCGGAATAATAAAAGGTTTTTTTTTTCCACTTTAATAACGATTGCACGAAATATTCTGAATGTTATGTTATAGTACATTCCCTGCTTGTTATAAATAAGTAACTCCTTCTCTTCATCTCTCAATTCTTTGGTTGTCTCTAATAACCAATTTTACGTAAAGCTCGGAAATTACGGTCCAGTTATTCTTTTGCAGGTAAGACTATAGAAGACACCGAATTTAATTTTAAGAAGATTATGTTCAACTGAATGATGTGTATTTTCTTAACTTGACTATAGGCTGTTGTGGGTTTATACATATTTCCTAAAACTTGGCCTTACTTCGCACTGGAACTGTACCTTCTAGGTCAACATTTGCAACAGAAACGCAGTTCTGATTTACACTTATGTTTCCCTTAGTTCTTATTCGTTTCTCTATATCTTTACGTTGCGTTAAATTTAGCTGTTGTGAAAGATTCTTAAAATGTTTTAATAAGATATAACGCTGATAAAAGTGTAAGCTTATTAAAGCAATTTTGTCACAGAATAAAGTTTGATAAAAATGTCATCATATAGTCCCGTTTTACCTGAAGATACTGCGGTCCATATATCAGTCGATTTAATATCTGAATTGTAGGCTTAGTTACTTAAAGCTTCATAATGACACTAAAAGGGGTAGGGAGATTTAGAAACTTAATATTTTTTACAAGTACTCCCATGAGTTTGCCTATCCCAGTGGCCACGCAACTTAAGAAGTAAGACTGCATCTTCTGGCTTCGTGGGATTTCGGATTGGATTCCCGCCTTGGGCATAAATATCGGTCAATTTTGAATGTTGTGAATATTCAGGCAGAGAATTTTGCGTCGGGCTGATCAATATTGCAGAGGGGTCCTACCGATTTTCATGTGTATGAGTGAGTACGGCTGCGCTATGAAAAAAATTCCCCGAGATTCTGCGGAACAAATCCAAGTGACGTACTGCGATAGAAAACACTGTACGGTTGCTGTTGGCGTGCATATTTATAAATAGTAATATAAGTTTTATGAATAAATGATATAAAACTTCTTTATATGGATCCTGGCAAAGTACATTTCAGCATTCTCGGTGCTAAAAGAGAGTGAAAGAAATGAAAACTTCGGCCTTTGTGTGTCATCCAAATATTCGATCTTCAAATAGGAACGTCCCATCATGTAAAATATAGGAGCTACTATTTTTCTATTATTATTTTATGGTATGAAAGTAGAATGAGAAAAGAAATTTTAGTAAAATATTGTGCTTTCAATGTTACACAAAGAAATATATAAAAGTTCTGGCAAATGGATTATAATATAGAGAGGCAGTAAAGTTATGGCTTATAGTTTTGCAATTAGGACGACGGCTCACTGGGAAGTGATGACATGTAATTTGGTCATAAAATAATAATGTAATGATTTAGCAGTCATAACACAACTATATTATCAAGTATATATCATTTATCAACCTCATGTTTCGTCCACTGCTGCTGTGAACTTCAACAGGTTTGATAAAATTTATCAGAGTATCTATATAGTTATGATATAACACTGAACAACGTTTAGTATTAGTGTAAGTAAGGGGACCAGATGTCGTTTACACAAAGTTGGTGGGCGTGTGTGTGTGTGTGTGCAGATGGTAATTAACCATGTATATAACATATGATTTTCTGTTCGTCATGGCAGTATAGTGTACGTGCTGAGTTGGTTCGTGCCATCGGGATGCGGTTGGCCTGTACCCGTGTTTGGTCCCGCGGTGCTGTATTCTCTTGCCTGTGGTGCGAACTAAGTGACACACCGGTCTGCTGCTGTGGCTGTGTATACATCCTAAGTTGTCTACCGTTTCGTTGGCTGCTGCACGTGTATTGTAGTGGGGAAAGTGGCTGCTTAATACCGTGAAGAATTATTACTCCTTGGTTTAGTTCCGGTTTCAGTAGGTACGATGCTGTCCCGGGAAGGTGACGAAGATGAGAAGATCTCTTCGTCGCTATAGAGGTTATTTCGTGTAACACGAACAACAATCCTGTATTTTAGTACAATGCGGTGTTGCGGGAATGAGGCTCCAACAAAATGTATTTTTTTTTTAGTTTGGCATCTTTATGTTAGATATAAAGCAAGAGAAATGTTAGAACTGACACATTACGGAAGACACCAACGCCATGACCAAACTTACCCTATGTATTGCGAAAATTAAAAAGACAAAAAAACGAATAAAATTACAGTTAGAGAAAACAAAACCTTTAATTTGGTAGTAGAATATAGCAATGGATATTTGACATCGTTGCATCAAAATATTTCACACATTGCACGCTTCTTACTAAATGTTAGTACCTGACGAACAGTTGGAGAATCAACACCTACAAACAGCAGAACCACCTGGACAACATTACCTACAGCAATTTTTCCACAAAAAGAAAGAACATAACAATTTTAAAGAATAACAATAACGTTAACACTAAAGAAACATCAAATAGTATATATTACTTTAAAAAAAAAGAAAAGAATACCTCAAACCAAAGTACTTTATAAACAAAGTTTTAAAATTTCCACGGCACCTGAAATTTACACTCAATTATTACGTGAAAATACTGCGGCAGAACTCAAGTGTCATTAAATAGAAATTATAATACTTGACTTTTAATACCTTAAACTTGTTTTGAATAAAATTGTATGGACCGAAAAAATTTATTTTATCAAGTGAAAAATTTCAAACCTTAAATCAAAACTTAAATCAATGATAAAATATTCATTTCGTTTTAAACTGTTTGCCTGGGGATTAATCTGTGAGGTCGAACCATTCTGTCAAATTGCAGACATAAAACTTATCAGTTGTGTTGAACGTATTTTTTTTCGTGGAATTTGATACTGAAATCAAAGTTGGTAAGTGCAATACGCAGTTGTCCCTATCGTGCACGAAGATAATCGATAGATGTGATACACTGAGGGTGTGGGGAGCATGCGGGTACACATCTACCGGAACACACAGACTCGAATTACCCAAAAAATTTATTTTTAATTTTAAAAGTTCCAAAATTCGTTATACTTTACCGTAACTACAGAAAAAGCAGCGAAGCACATTACAGCCAGTAAAATCAGAAAGTATCCGCACAGAGACACATTCAGTGCATCTTCTATTTGTTGCAAGAACCTGTGGGAAAGATGTATATTGCATTGGGAAAGTGGACCAACTACTTGCACTGTTATACGCTTTACAATATTTATTTACATAGAATATTTTAAAACATATCACTTTGTTTAAAATTTGTTATAACTCCTACATGTTTCGGTCATTTTTTGACCATCCTCAGGGAGTATAAAAATTCCTATAATGAAGTTGCTATTATTCTATTTTCGGTGGTGTAGCGGCATGCGTTTCTATGTTCATGTTATGCCCGTATGCTCTGTTGGTGCTCCCGTTGTAAGTGGGGTTGCTCTTGTACTGAAAATGTATATTGCAATTACTGGAAGATTTAGCTGAAGGATTCGTCAATGTTTTAAAAATTAATATTATTGTCTATATTTGCTGTAGTTGCCAGAAAACATTTTCAGAAAGACTGAATTTATTGCACTTTATTTGACAGACGAAGTTATGTATATATATATATATATTTATTTCGCAATTACAGTCAAGTGAATATATAAATCTCAGGTAATTAATTAATTATCAACTTACTTCATTATTTCCTGATGGTGTCGAATGCACGCGTTAAGGTTTGATTGCAAGTTGCACTTTGCAATTTTATGAACTTCTTCATCTTCCGGCACGTGATGAGGCGTGATATGTTGCTGTCTGATATCCAATATGGCTGACTTCACCTTTTGTAACTGAGCACAGGCCACGGCTACCAAAATCGTATTCAGACAGGGGAAAATGAAGCCTAGACCCACTAGTTGTAATGATGCTAAACACTGTAAAAAATTAATAGAAAGTTTGGTTCTTTATAAATAGGTCAATTAGAGATGCTGATGAAAATAATTCCAGCCTCAACCAGTGCCACTGTAGTAATCACTTACTTGTGCCAAACGTATGTGCCGAATTTCACGTTGTGTTTCGTCGTATGTGGTGTCAGTTTTCATCTAATTAATAACAGCCTTATATTATGAATGAATTTCATTTAGATGTGTATGCACGCTGAGTGAAATATGTTATGACTATTTGCTGACATACTTCCTTGTGTCGGTACTTTAAAAATCAGCTGAATTAAAATTATCCCCTAAGGATTTAAATAACGCGTGAAAAGTGACTACGTGCCACGAAGCAAGAAAACATATTTGACAAAGATGCAGTGGGTTACTTAAATGGGAATTGTGTCCATTATATTAAAAATTTTGTTTAAGAAAGCAACGAGCTTTAACTATTCTATTACTAGAATCAGTGTACGAATGAGGGGTTTCGAATTTAAATCGACTTTCTGCAAAATATGTTATTAATTGTCATTATTTAATTTTATATAAGAAAGTTACAATCCAACGTTAGGACAAACAGCCAGCAAGACATAATTTGTCACAATCCAAATATATTGGTTCCAAAGGGTTGTAATATTTCAAACACTTTTTCTGAAACTAAAGTAACTAATATATGGCAGATAAGATTGTAACAAAACAAATTGTATCGCTTTGTTCACGAACGTGACCGCGGGCATCTACTTTTAACTAACTGCATCTTTTAGCAGTTAACAGTAAGATCTTATGATTTTCGATATCGAACTGGATGTATAAATGTAGGGGACATTTAATATTTGGGAGGGATTTATAAAGGGTGCTGAAACGTGTGACGAATCAGTGTCGAAATTTTTGGAAGAGATTGTTTTAAATGTTCCGCAGCGTCCAGAATTAATGCAAAATAAATTCCTGTCACATCTCTCTGATTCACCATTGATAGTGGTTCTTGCACGTGGAAACAGATATGAAAACTGCCGTTAAACCCACCAATTTGTACAGAGGTAGCGCTACACACTTGTATTCAGCAGATGCCAGTCAACACACCGGCTGCACCAGGGATTTTTGAGCCTTTCTGTCTTTCAAATTAGTTTTATAATTATTACAATTATTAGTAAAAAAACACTTTATTGAAAATTCTTTACAGGTCTTTATCAACAGCACTGTGTGAAAACTCAAAAGAATGTTTCTCTAATCGGTAAGTCAGACGGTTAAGTTAAAAATAATGTAGAATATTTGGAAGATATTTTAATTTTGTAACAAACATGAAGTGTTACCTGTGAGATGTTAACCATTTCATAGAACGGTGAAACAGTCCAGTCGAAAGGATACCACGTAATGTACATGGTTTCGTGATTTGTCACGATGCGTATTGTTGACTGCACACAATGAAAAGCTAAAGCCACAACAGCTGCACGAACAGTGTACATCTGAATGAGCGGGATCCACCCTGCCGCTGTCAAGTGTCCGGTTTCAGCGTCTCTGGTCGGCAGATCTTCCCACGTGAAGCTGTCTGTTAGGTCCATCACACGCTCAATACTGCGTTGTCGCAATCTGTCACAAATAAACAAGTCAGTATATAATGTTACAGAAAGATTAAAAGTGGTCGATAAAAAAATAAGTGGATATAATGCTTTGTTATTCAGAAAGACAACAAAAATTAGTCCACGACGGTCTAACAAAGCTCTTTTTATTATATGTTGGCTAAACGTTTCAGTCCCCTGCAGAACGTCATCACGCATGCAAACAACGTTTTAAAATAAAGACAAAAACGTTAAAATGACTCTAACTTCTTGTCAGAACTGACAATGAAATATCACACATAACAAGGTTTTCTAATTCTTATTCTTACATTCGTAGTAATTATTCATATAAACATAAAAGTTTAATTACTAAAATAAAAGTTTATCAATATATTGGAGTCCATATGTTTGCATTGGCATTAATTTTGTTTAAAGATCTCACTTCTAAATTTGAAGGGCGTGTGAATTATATGAAATTTAACGTTTCTCTTATTTTTTGTGCACCACAAGAAATATTGCGTTCATTGTTGATAAAAATTTAGGATCTCTAATAATAATAATACACTGTATTATTTTAGTTGAAAATCTTTCAAAATAAACATTCTAAAAAAGAGAATGGAAAAAATTCACTGTTTTTGATTAACAATAATACAGTTAACTAAACAACGAATTGATTTAACAAAATAAAGGTTCAGGAGACAACAAAAAGGGACGTGATTTGATTGAAATATCCCATGATTATAAAGCAACAATCAAGTGAGAATATTAAAATTGAAAACTTCCAGGTAAATCTTGTAGGAGATCCAGACTTTGTAAATGTAATTAACATAAACTTAATTTCGGATACAAAAATAAAACAAAAGAAAAAATACCTATACATGTCATGATTTTCAACGTGGGTTCGCACAAAATGTAAAACAAATAGAAGATAAGCATTTGGATCCAAATATCGAAAATTTTCATTTTAGTAACTGATGAATGTATGAAACAAAGAAATAAACTCAGCTTTTATAAATAGCTGCTAAGAAATGCTCGATATGGATTTTAGCAAAAATCGTAAAAGATTATCACACGAAAGATTATATTGAAGCTTATGCTTTCACCTTTATATAAAGGAACCTTACACAAACCTGATGATGGTTCCAGAGGAGGGAAACGTGTAAAGTTAACACAATTACAGTAAATATGCGGTTTTGTTAGGCGCTAATATGAATGTTTTTCATAGATCGGCAGCACAAAACTCTTGGTACTTTGTGAGCAATAAATTACCTAGAGTAAATTTTCCGAAAGGAAAGTTCTTACTTTTTTCTCTGGAGTGTAGAATAATAATTTCTAATCTTTCATTACTGCAGCATCTAACAAGAGTCAGAAAATTCGTCACCGATGTCAAAGACTAAAATTTAACAACACATACATGAGTTGTTGTAACATCAAAGTCTCAGTGCGTAATAGGATTTGACCAATTTTAAGATACATTAAAATTCCGCTCCACAATATGCATTTGTTAAACTGGCGTGTAGCTTGATGTGCTTATTTGATTGTTCTACATTCATCTAAACCACTAAATTGAAATGTATGTGGCTTCATGATAAAAATTTCCAACAAAAGTGAAACTATTTAATATACAACAATGTGTTTTACCACAATTGCCATGCAAAGTGTTTTGACTTACCTGCAGGAAAGATATATCCATACAAGACTAGTCATACCAGTTAAAATACGAAGGTTTGTCATGACACGTGCCAAATCATTCCTGTGTATGTACACATCGACAAACATGCCCATAAACATGCTGCATGTGCAGATAATCACAGTTACCATATAGATCTCGTAAAGTGTTGGCATTTTCTTCATCTTAAACGGAATTCCAGATAATCTGAGAAAGAAAATAATCCAGGTGAAACGAATATCTGAGAGAACTTCAACTTTTGTTTCTTCAGTCTCCATTCAGAAATATGCCGGAAACAGATATATTTAGAAGTATATATTTTGCTCAAATCTGTAGGCAGTCTCCGATCTCTTAGGATTGGTCACTTTCACAGTTCCGCTACGTGCGTCCGACAGTCAGAACGTTGCGCATGACACTGAGCTCTTGAAAACAAGTTAAGTGATGTTCCTGATCGAAAATAATCAATAACATTGAAAACTGTATTATTAATGGGACATGGATATTGGTATTTCAAAATCGTTAATTTTTTAACTTCTAGATAATTGCAGATAACTAGGTCACCTCTACGTTTAAGCCATCGTATTCTGAGAAATTCGTAGAAGGAACGTGACTAGTTCATTGGAATCACTGTATAATTCACGATGTAGGAATATTTAATTGTCTAATTGACAGATGTTCCTTTTGGATCTATTTCGTTTCAAGCTTTTAATTATCTGAACAATACTATAAATTAGCGAGTTTTTACTCAGAGTTTTTCAACGATCAATTGATTTATTTTAAATTAACATAAAATAAACCTGGCACCATACTTACTTAGTAATTTAAGATACATTTTTGCTGACTCTTTTTGAAATATTAATGCTTATAAAGCTCTTCACGAATTTTGTAGCAGAATTGAAATCATGGCGTAAAGGTTGGACACGAAGTTATGATTCTTCTCTTATGTGAACGCATTTAATTTTATCTGAACATTCTGTAGTTCTTCTGCTTCGTTTATTCCAAGTGCGATAATTTGGTTTCTTTTATTATAATTATTTAATTTATCTATAAATATTTTCCAGAATGAATTGAGTTTCCTTTTTTCAAAGACCTCCGCCTTTCTTCATGTCTTAAGGCTTGGGTGTCACGGAAATTTGAAGTAGGTCAAATCTAAGTCGCCAACATGGCTCCGGTAATTATAGGGAGCTGTGCTTCCGTTGGGAACTCGTCGGGTTCAAATTCGTACTTGAAAAAATTTGGTTCAAGTGTGAACAGTCTTATTTGGAACGTCAATGCTGGAATCATCTACATCTTAAGCTATTATAAACACAGAACTTTATCTACAAAATTAGCTCTAATATTTTTTTGTCTGTACCGATCCCATTGATCACGTGGTCTAGGTTGTGGATCTGAAACTGCTCGCTTCCTGGATTTGAGAGTTCGAATCCCACTGTGGGAATATTTATCTGTCTCTTGTCATTGGTGTGTTTTTTCATGTATAGTTTTCTGCTACGGCTTTTCACTCTTCCAAAAGAGCCCTACCAAGCGCGGTGTACCTGAAACTGATCGTGAAGCCTCTTAATGAGAAGTCCCTGAACCCCCAGGATCTCTTGCGATTTGGAAAAATTAGTCTTTGTTTTTTGGTGAATGTTTTCTGCTTTTATAGCCAGAATACCTGAAGAAGTTTTGAAATTAAAATTATTAAGTTGAAATGAAGCCTCCTGACTTATAAATTTTCTATTCTGGAAGGTGATTAGTGTATTTTTATTGAATGGTTACATTTTTTACTGAAACTTAGTCTAATAGGAGTTCCAGGTTACTCTGTCACTTACTGCTGTTCATTTCATATAAATATTCCGACTGGTGAATTTTATATTTATTGGACCCTACATCTTCTTAATAGTTGAATAACGAGATACGAACTTGGTGTCACTTGCTTCATTATTTCTTTATTTAATGCCCAACATTTTTCGGATATTAATACATCCATCCCCAGGGGCTTGCAACTTATTTGCTGAGTTATTTCATGGGTTGTATTGTTCTGTAAGGATAGAGGTTAATGTATTAGTGTTCTTACTTAGTGGCAAGTGTTTAGTCGTGAATATTGCGTTGTTTTAGAAGGCGTGTTTCTGCCAATATTGGCTGCGGCGATGTCATCTGGTTATTGAGTATTCTATGTGTGTAGTATATTTTGATAATGTTCCTGAATATATTCTGATATTTGGAAATGATGGTAGTTCTAAAAGATCCGCAATACTGACTGTAAGATTCAGGGGCGAGATCAAATTTCTAACATAAAAGAGACAAATAATTTCATGGGATATGCAGCTAATATGAATTTGCTGGTTTTAATGGAGATAGAAGTTACATCACCCTAACTTTGGCCAATCAAACTAAATGCTTGTAAATATTATAAAGTTGCACGGCAAATTGGATATTTCGCAGGTAGGTTTATAAGTGATATTTTTACTGCCGTCAGTGGGATAGTTTTATTTACAAAAATTATTCGCTTTCCTCGATAATTGTATCCTTATTTTGAAATGATAATTTGAAACCAAATAAATATTTCTCTTATTTTCAAGCCCGTGCTAACACGCTGCTAAAATCTAAGCTTAAATCTCTGTCATGTTAATATGAGCTGCTTTTCTGATGAAATTTACAGAAAAATCCCAGGAGCTCTGGCCCGAATTTTGTTGTGAGAAGTTGTAAAATTTACTGAAGTTTATATTAAGTGATAACTGAAATTGACCCCAAAAGGAACAGGCATTATGCAGTTTGGGAGGAATGCTCTAATTTGTGGTAACAGAACGTTGTCATCCTTGCAGAAATGTGAGCAAAATCTAATTTCGTTTTCTTTTGAAGCTAATATGAACTGAGCCACGAATGACAGAGCAATTATGACATTGAACACCGGATTGTTGTCAGTGTGTGGGAACACGAGCTTCCAAAACAGGAATGAAATGAACCAGGTGCGTGAAATTTTCCAGCACAAATTCGAACAAGAAGCCCCTCCAAAACAGAAATACATGCAATGGAAAATAAACTCTCTGCAATATGCAATATAATGTATAAGCCAAGATCTGGAAGTCCATAAAAAACCTGGCAGTCAGAATTCGTAGGGGAATATGTAGCCAAGTCACGTCACATTTCGACCCGTAAACAACACATGGAATTTGACATACCGCGTTTGACAATGCAAAACGACACGGGGGTTGACTTTCATTTAAGTTAAATTGATAAACGGTGTGCTTTAAACCGAAGACTGGATGCACCTGCAAGGGCAACTCAGATATTTAACACGATCCCAATACACTGAAAATCCACCCGTAATATTGAGTGTATATTACACGGAAGTTTTCGATTAACGGAAGTTGCGTTTTGATCCTAGGAGAATTCGCATTATTTGGAGGAACTAGCACATAATTCTCAGCAAATTCTAATGTGGACTGGGATATAGAGTAATCATCTGTTTGGACAATATTTGTTGAAAATTCCTGTTAATCAGAACACGTACCTGGTCTTGCAGCAAAACTAGTTCAGTCCGCAAATGGAAACACCATAGTATTAAGAAAGATGTGTGATTCCTAGAGGATAAGTCACTGGCACTTTACACTCTCGGTATTAAGGAAAATGTGTGTGAAGTTTTAAAGGTCTGTGAATTAGCCGTGAGTTACCGTTCTTTTTGACTCACCACATAAACGCCCCGATTCGTCGTTCTGTCATAGATCAATTTTGAAATTTCCTAAAATTTAATGTTGAAAAGCAGAGCTACAAAATACTTGAAGCACTTCAACAAGCAGCAAGACGTGTTTTTAAACGTGTCACTCAAAACGTACTTCGAAAATTGTTGCTTACAATTTGACGCACACCTATAATACGCCATGAGACTGACTGAGCACAAACTAATCACCTGAAAAATTAATGTTCCTGTCATGTGTCGTACAATTTGTAAAAATACGTGAAATTACTGCAGTTGTATGGAGAATAACTTGTAAGACAAATATGAATATTTTCTAGAGAATAATAAGACAACCCTGTAGGTTAGCGTTCTGAACGTCCATCGAGCAGCTGATGCCCTTTAATTTTTAAAAACCTTTTTTTTATCACGGGTTTCATTCTAGCCTCATATATTTGAAAGAGTGACATTGCGTGTTCCAAATATATGTGAACATCGGCTCATAAATAAAATGCTATATATAAAATTGTTTAGTATCTTTCGTCTAACTAATTCAATGTTACGTAGCAATGCAAAAATTTTTGTAGTTCATAATTAGAGCTACGTGCGCTAATTTTTTTTTTTTTTTTTTGGAAACGGTTTATTGCTTACAGCGATCATCCTGCAGAATCACGATGCTATGTAATGTCAATTTCTGTGTTACCACATTACCTTAACATGCTGTTAATTTTACATCTGTTAAGTTAAACATATTTCTAAAAAGTTTCATCCCCAAATCAGAGCCGATTTTGGGCAGGGTATGAACTGTCAAACTAAAGATTTTATGACACAGAACGTGAATACGTGATTCAGTAAACTTCTACGACTACAGTGAGTAGGTAGTGGATTTCAGACACCCCCAAACCGACCCGCCCACACACACACTCACACACACACACACACATATATAAGAATTTCCATTCTTGTATTGAGCTATGAGTAAAGTACTACATATAAAAAGCATGCGTATTTTAATCTGGCAGTTCCTAGTAGTCTTGCGATCTAATGCGTGGAACGGAAGCCACATAATTTTTGGTAACAAGCGTTCGAATTCCTCTGCGTGCAGGTCGTTCGTCTCTTTTTTGTCTGGTGTTGTTTAGGTAATGGCCCGCTACTGACTGGTCACCTGTTTAAACCACTCCTATGGTTTGTGTGTATCTAAATATTTGTGTTACAGAATAATCTGAATAAAGGCTGCTTAGGGACGATTTCAGATGTAGCGCCACCAAAAAGAATTTAACTAAGTCTTTGTAATTTCTACTTACAGCGTAAAGTGACAATTTTTCTCTCTCCTATGGCGGGGTGGCCCATCGCGCGGTCATAGACTCCTAGTTCTTAATGTTACGAGATCACACACAACGACGCATCACATTCGATATAACTGCTCTAGACGAGTGATCAGCTCGTCGCAGAGACCTCTACCTCACAACACACAACACTCAAAACAGACAAACTTCCATGCCCACGTTGGATTCGAACCCACGATCTCAGCAGGCGAGCGGCCCCAGGCCTACGCCTTAGATCATGCGGACACTGGGTCCTTCAAAATAACAAGTTATTATATGGAAAGCACGATATTTATGTACGTATACGTATATATGCATAAGTGTTCCCCTGATGCATAAAGTGAGCAATATTTTGTGCCACGATTGCTTATTAAAATAATTATATATTGCAGGGATTGCCACATAAATAAAGAACTTCATTTTATCAGTATAAATTTCTCGGGGGAAAAATCATAGCCAACACAAATACCTCAAGGCAAATTTACTCCAATGAAACATTGATAACTTTTGTGTTCCACACTATGTTCTGTTACGTTACTTCAAATGCGTATTCTATCATTCCGTTGCTGCACGGTCAGAGACTTGGGGAATTATTGTTTGCA
>Ga0123355_10012069_pt1 | contig 13366 bp, 13 predicted proteins | sample TergutEmb28metaG_3_FD_89872 | JGI IMG/M metagenome (GOLD analysis project Ga0123355, IMG submission 89872) | Embiratermes neotenicus P1 segment gut microbial communities from Petit-Saut dam, French Guiana - Emb289 P1 | ecosystem: Host-associated > Arthropoda: Insects > Digestive system > Gut ...
AGTAACTTTCGTTTATTTGCTCTATCCGCTAAAAATCCACCGACAGGTGTTAAGGCAATAAATGGCAATGATGATAATGCTAAAACTGTACCCATTAGTGTTGGATCACCAGTCTCAACTAGCACATATAACGGTAAAATAAACTTTAATAGCTCGCTACCGATTAAGTTAAACTCCATACCCATAACGTATTTAATAAAATTATGATTCCAAATCTTTGTTTCAACAACTTCCATTTTGATTCCTCACTTTTTAAAATTTCAAAATTAAAACACCACATATTTTGTGATGTTTAACAAGTCTAATTTTAGCATATAGGGAAATAGTTGTATTGGTTGAAAACGACATTTTTATAAATCTGCCTTCTGATGTTTGTTTTCTAGTGCATCCACTTCATCTCTTAATTTTACAAACTGAACAGGCGTAATACCAAGATGTTTTTTAAATTCATTAATAAATTTTGACTGGTCGTAATAAAAATCAACAAGTTCATCTTTCTCAGACTCTTTATAAAGCAACTGTCTGACGCAATGAGTAAATTTCATAATGGCTAAGGTTGCCTGTGGTGTAAATCCGTAGTGTTTATGAAAAAGTCGTTGCACCTGTCTAGGGGTTAATTCCATATAATCATATAATTCATCTATGGTTTGAATGTTATCGTAGTAAATATCGTTAAACAAATCAATGTATTTTCTGGATTTTATTTGTTTCGCTAATTTAACGAAATAAGAAACTAGATAGTCCTTCATTTCTTCATATTCTAGTGTAAAAAAGTGCTCCTTATCAAAGCTAGGATCAATTTGTTCGATAGGTGTCATGATGTCTTTTATCACATTTTTATCCACGCCGGTTAATGCGGTAAAAACTCCTGGTCTAAATTTCATGCCAATATAATATTCACCGAGCGGAAATTCCATATTAAACTCCGATTTACTAAAATAACCCCAGACGATTTGTTTCCCAACAACGCTTACGACAAACTCTGCGCAAACATCCGGAATCTCAATGTCAACCGCTGTTCCTGTGATCCCTTCTTTGTAGCCTAACTCCCACATGTAAACTAACACATCGGATAGTTCAGGAATGACGGTTTCCTTGTAGTAAATTTTTTCTTGCAGAACTTTGTTCAACATATGATAAGGTTGAATTGGTTTGTACATCGAGCGGCTCTCCTTTTTAAATTACTCTAATATTTTGGTTTCAAATATAACTAATTATACCATATGAACCATTAGATTAGTAGCTTGAAAATCATACACCGTCGCAGGGCGACAAAGAAAAGGCGCCAGCGTCTATCATGTTCCGAAATGCGATTGCTTTGTTTGACATAGTACCAAAAAAACACTCAAAATCTATTGACTTTTGTTAGCAGGTTTTTGTTATAGTGAAAAAAAGTTTGCAAAGAAGCAAAGGGACTTTTTATTGTCCACTTGTTTCTTTGACAATTTGAATTATAGCAACTATAGATGGTTTTATTTGGCTTATAAGTAACTAAAAAGTGCAAGTTGGGTGGGTTTAAGTGCAACATAGTTCTGTTGGTGTGTCAAAATCTACGCTTTTTCGTTATAATTGTTTTGATTTCAGCCAGACTATTGGGAAGGAGTGATTTTGTGGAATGGAAGTTTTAATTGAAAAAGTAAAGGACAATAATTCATATGAAATTACAATCAGATGCCGCGAAATCCCGCTTTCGCTAATAGAAGTATTAAATAATCTACAAAAAGATACTTTTTTACCTGGATATACTCGGGAGGGGGGAGTTAACCATGTTTCCATTAAATCTATTTTATACTTTGAAACTGTCGACAAAAAAGTTTTTTTCTATACGGATGATCAAATTTTCTCCTCCAATCAAAAATTATATCAATTGGAAACACTTTTGATAAATGATTCTTTTATTCGCGTCAGCAAACAAGCGATTGTTAATTTGCACAAAGTTAAAAACATATCTTCTTACAACGGTGCACGCCTTTTATTAACACTTATTAATGATGAAAAGATTGTCGTAACACGAGGGTTTGTGTCATTATTGAAAGAGAGGCTCAATCTATGAAGTTAAAAAATTTGTTAATTTATACATTTATTATGTTTTGTATCATCACAACGGCACAAATGATATTTCGCGTATTTCATGTCATATTTTTCTTGGAGAGAGATTCCCACTATACTTCTGTACTTGTAATTGCACTTGCAAGCTCTTTACCTTTGCTTATCTTTACAAATAGTGACAATGATTCGAAAAAAAAATTCACGTTTCGATTGTTACTTCATTTCCTACTAACTGCCGTGATTGTAACAGGTCTCTTATTTCATTATCACCTCAACATGAGCCGAACGTGGGATATTCTCGGCGTAGCTATTGTCACATTGTTTTTTGTGATTTATGCCGTATGTTTTTTCGGGTATTTTTATTATCAAAAACGAGTGGCAAAGAAGTTAAATGCGCGTTTAATCGAGTTTCAGAAGGAAAATAAGTAGTCTAAATATTGTAAAGTTATATATTAACTCCAGAAAGTTGAATCTGAAATGGTTCGATGAAATGGAGTTTTTTTATGTGAGAAGCAAAGAGGAAGTGCAATTGGGTTGTATGTGGATGCAACCTAGTTCTGTGCCTCTTTTTTTAATGATTCGTTTACGTTATAATTGTTGGATATTTTCGGCACTCCTCGATGTGCAATTAAAATTTAGGAATGAGGCAAAGAGTACGAAATGTATCGGATATTTTTTAAACGCATATTTGATCTAATATTAGCAATGATTAGTTTGGTCGTTTTTCTACCAATCTTTATCCTCGTTTGCCTCTTTATTAAGTTGGATTCAAAAGGATCTATCTTTTTTAGGCAGACACGTATTGGGAGGGAGAAAAAAGAATTCACGCTTTTAAAGTTTAGAAGTATGGTTGTTGATACACCAGAAGAACCAACGTACATGTTGAGGAATGCAGAAAGTTATATTACGAGTGTAGGGAAAGTTTTGCGAAAAACCTCGTTAGACGAATTGCCACAACTTCTAAATATTATTGCTGGACACATGAGCGTTATTGGTCCGCGTCCAGTTGTACCAAAGGAACATGAGCTCATTGTAAAAAGGGATAAGCAAGGCGTTTATGCAGTGAGACCAGGTTTAACTGGCTGGGCACAAATAAATGGGCGCGATGAAGTTTTGATCGATGAAAAAGTTAAATATGATAAAGAGTATGTTGAGCAATTGTCATTCTGGTTTGATCTGAAATGTATTCTCAAGACAATTCCTTTAATCTTGACGGGTGATGGCATTTCGGAAGGTAAAAGGGGTGGCTAGGTTGAAAAAATACGATGTTTTAATTTTGTGCTTATTCTTTTATCCGGATCAAGTGACAGCTTCAAGACTTGCTTGTGAATTGGCACATGATTTAGTTGCTAAAGGTTTAAAAGTAAGGGTACTATGTGGGTTGTCAAAAAATGATGTGACAGAAATACCCGCGCCTAAAAAAGAGACAATAGATGGCATTGAAATACGAAGGTTAAAATATATTCAACTCCCTAGAACTTCGAAATTAGGTAGAATCATTAACTATTTTTCCTTCTTCCTCTCAGTCGTCTTCAATTGGCCAAGATTACTCAATAATAAATGCACCATTGTATATTCTGATCCACCGATTCTACCATTAGTTGCATCGATCAATAAAAGCTTGTTCAAGGTGAAATATCTATTCGTCAGTAATGACATTTATCCGGATATTGCTCTTGCAACGAAGCAGATCAAAGAAAATAGCTTTATCCATAAAATGATGAATAAAGTTAATAGGCGAATGGATAAAAATGTAGATCAAATTGTGGCACTTTCGCATGATATGAAAGCACATATTCTCAGAACTAGAGAAAAGATTAGTGAGGAGAAGATCACTGTCATTCCAAATTGGTATGATCATCGTCACATTAATTTTGAGGATCGCGTTAGAGAGGTTGAAATAGTAAAGTTGAGGGAAGTTTTTCCATTGATTGTTTTATACAGTGGCAATATGGGCATTGCTCAGGATCTACATACGATTCTTGAGACTGCTAAGGTTTTCAAAGAAAATCGAGATGTTTTATTTGTTTTTACTGGAAATGGGAAACACGCAGACATGGTTAAATCAGAGATTGAGAAACATCAACTAACGAATGCGAAGTTCTATGACTTTTTGACAGGAACTACGTATACAGACATGCTCAAAGCTGCTGATGCCCATATTGTAAGCTTAATGGAAGGATTAGAAGGTATGGCAGTTCCAAGTAAGACTTATAGCTATATGTCTGTTGGAAAGCCACTGATTGCGATTATGGCAGATCATACAGATATAGCAAAGGATATTGTAACAAATGACCTTGGTTGTGTGTTGCAACAGGGAGAAATTGAGAAGTTTTCTGAATACATTTTGTATCTGCTACACAACAAAGCAGAAATCGAAAAGATTGGAAAAAGGGTTCGTGAAGTTTTTAATGAGAATTACACGCGCGAAATGAGTGTAAATAAATATTACGAAGCAATTACGGAAATTATTAGATAAAAGGATTGATAAAGATATGTTTGCAGGAAAGACACTGTTAATTACAGGTGGTACAGGATCATTTGGAAATGCGGTTATGCGCCGATTTTTAGATACAGACGTTAAGGAGATTCGTATTTTTTCGCGCGATGAGAAGAAGCAGGATGATATGCGAAAATTATATGGAAATGACAAGTTAAAATTTCATATTGGAGATGTAAGAGACTTAACAAGTATAAAGCAAGCGATGTATGGCGTGGATTATGTGTTTCATGCAGCAGCTTTGAAACAAGTTCCTTCGTGTGAGTTTTTTCCTCTTGAGGCGGTCAATACGAATGTCATTGGAACTGACAACGTGTTAACCGCAGCGATTGATGTTGGTGTTGAGAAAGTGATTTGCTTATCAACGGATAAGGCTGCTTATCCTATTAATGCAATGGGTATTTCAAAAGCGATGATGGAAAAAGTTTTCGTTGCTAAGGCACGTGCGGTTGCAAGAAGTAGAACATTGATTTGTGGAACGCGTTATGGTAACGTGATGGCTTCTCGTGGATCGGTCATCCCGTTGTTTATTGAACAAATTAAAAACGGTCAGCCAATTACGGTCACCGATCCTAATATGACACGATTTTTAATGAGTTTAGAGGAAGCCGTTGAATTAGTTGTCTTCGCATTTAACAATGCAATTGCTGGCGACATCATGGTTCAGAAATCACCAGCATCGACGGTGAGAGATTTAGCTCAAGCCTTAAAAGAGTTATTCAATGCCGATAATGAAATAAGAATTATTGGAACACGCCATGGTGAAAAGCTCTATGAAACATTGCTCACAAAAGAAGAGCATTTTGTCTCGGATGATATGGGTGGCTTTTGTCGGGTGCCAGCGGATGTGAGAGATTTGAACTACGATAAATTCTTTGTGGATGGTGAACAAGAGTTATCAACCGAACAAGAATATAATTCTCATAACACCGAGCAATTAAGCGTCGAACAAGTGAAAGAAAAGTTATTGGAACTCGATTATGTACGATGCGAATTAGAAAGTTGGAATCGATGATGAAGATACTTGTTACAGGCGCAAAAGGCTTTGTCGGTAAGAACCTGATTGCTGAATTAAGAAATAGGAATTATACCAACATTTTTGAATTCGATTTTGATACAAAAGAAGAAATGTTGGAGATGTACTGTGAACAGGCAGATTTTGTATTTCACCTAGCCGGTATTAATCGACCTAAAGAGCAAGAGGAGTTTATGGAAGGAAATTTTGGTTTCACTTCTGTGCTTTTAGAAACACTTAAAAAGCATAACAACAACTGCCCGATTATGATTTCATCTTCTACGCAAGCTGCTTTAGATAATCCGTACGGTGAAAGCAAAAAAGCAGGTGAGCAATTGTTAGTAGATTATGGAAAAGAAACAGGTGCAAAAACGCTCATCTATCGCTTTTCGAATGTCTTTGGGAAATGGTGCAGACCAAATTATAACAGTGCTGTGGCAACGTTTTGTCATAACGTGGCGCGTGATCTTCCGATTACAGTCAATGATCCAAACGTTGTGATGAATCTGATTTATATCGATGATCTTGTTGAAGAATTAATCAATGCTTTGAACGGTCAAGAAAATAGAACAGGTGATTTTTGTGAAATTAAACCTGTGCATACTGCTTCACTTGGCGAGATAGTGAATTTAATCAAGTCATTCAAAAGAAGTCGTGCAGAGCTTTCGGTTCCAGACATGTCAGATGAATTTGCAAAGAAGTTGTACAGCACTTATTTAAGTTACCTTCCAGAAGATAATTTCAGTTACGAATTAAAAATGAACGAAGACGTACGAGGTTCATTTACAGAATTTATTAAAACGGCTGATCGTGGTCAAGTGTCCATCAATATTTCAAAACCAGAAATAACAAAAGGAAACCACTGGCATCATACGAAAAACGAGAAATTTCTTGTTGTAAGTGGTGAAGGTGTGATTCGATTTCGCAAGATTGATAGCGATAATGTTATTGAATACTTTGTTAGTGGGGATAAATTAGAAGTAGTAGATATCCCAGTCGGATACACGCACAACATTGAGAATTTAGGGATAACAGATATGGTGACGGTGATGTGGGTCAATGAAGTGTTTGACCCTGAGCAACCAGATACATATTTCGTGGAGGTATAGAAATGAAAAAACTAAGAGTCATGACAGTGGTTGGAACAAGACCAGAAATCATTCGTCTTTCAGCGGTTATCAATAAACTTGAGGCATCAGAGGCTATTGAGCATGTTCTTGTGCATACAGGACAAAACTATGCTTACGAGTTGAATGAAGTTTTCTTTGAGGATTTTAAACTTCGTAAGCCGGATTATTTTTTAAACGCAGCAGTGGGTACTGCTGTGGAAACCGTTGGAAATATTTTAATTAAGATTGATCCAATTCTTGAAGAGGTGAAGCCGGATGCTTTTTTGGTGTTGGGTGATACCAATAGTTGCTTGTGTGCCATTGCGGCGAAGCGGAGAAAGATTCCAATATTCCATATGGAAGCCGGAAATAGGTGTTTTGACCAACGTGTTCCAGAAGAAACAAACCGTAAGATCGTTGATCACGTTGCTGATATCAATTTAACATATAGTGATATTGCGCGTGAATACCTACTGAGAGAAGGTTTGCCAGCTGATAGAATCATTAAAACGGGTAGTCCGATGTTTGAAGTACTACAGTCTAGAAAAGAGGACATTGAAAGCTCAGATGTTCTGGAAAGATTAGAGCTCACTGCGGAAAATTATTTTCTAGTTTCTGCACATCGTGAAGAAAACATTAGTTCAGAAGTTAACTTTTTAGATTTGGTGGATACACTGAACGCAATCGCTGAGAAATATCATATGTCTGTTATTATCAGTGCGCATCCGAGAACAAAGAAGATGATTGAAGCGAAGGGTGTGAAATTTCATCCACTCGTTCAGACGTTGAAGCCGTTGGGATTCAACGATTATAACAAGTTGCAGTTAAAAGCAAAAGCAGTTCTTAGCGATAGTGGAACGATTAGTGAGGAGTCTTCGATTTTAGGGTTCAGAGCGTTGAATATTCGGCAGGCTCATGAGCGACCTGAAGCAATGGAAGAAGCATCGGTCATGATGGTTGGACTTGCAAAAGAACGCATTTTACAGAGCTTAGAAGTATTGGAAACGCAAGAGCCGAATACGCTACGCTTGGTGAGTGATTATAGTATGCCAAATGTTTCTGATAAAGTATTGAGGATTATTTTGAGTTATACGGATTATGTAAATCGTGTTGTTTGGAGCGAACACACATATGAAAGATAGAAATTTCAAAGTGTTAGTGGTAAGTAATAATCCTTTTAGCAAAACATCAAATAATGGCAAAACGCTAGCTTCTTTTTTTGAAAACTTCAATTCTGAAAATATTTTTCAACTTTATTTTAGTGCCGAATCACCAAACAAAAAAGGAAATTATTTTCAAATTACGGATTCAGCTGTTATCAAAACGGTTTTGAGAAAAGAAAAAGAGTGCGGAAGAAAACTTCAAATTTCAGATTTGGCATCGCAAAAAGAAGAGGATAGTAGCTTCATAGTAGCTTCTAAACTAAAAAAATCTGAACTTAGTCGCATTATTAGAGAGCTTTTCTGGAGAATTGGGACTTGGAAAAACGATTTACTCGATAGTTGGTTAAAAGAATGTGATCCCGATGTTATCTTTTTTTGTGCTGGAGATTCTGGCTTTGCATATGACGTTGTTAATTACATTCAGCAAAAAACAGCTGCTAAATCAGCTATCTATATTACGGATGATTATATTTTACCTCGAAGAACACTCAATTTGTTTTGGTGGTGGCGGAGAAATTTTATTTTTAAAAAAATGAAATTAGCGATTCATCAAAGTGATGGGTTTGCTACAATTTCAGAAAAGATGCGGGACGAATATAAGTCTTTGTTTGGAAAAGATAGTAAAGTGCTAGTAAACATGACACCTTCTTTGAAGATGGAGAAAGTAAGTGTGGCAGATGAGGATGTGAATAGCACAGTGAAATTAACATATGCAGGTGGTTTACATTTCAATAGAGATAAGGTTTTAGTTTCGTTGATTAATGAAATACAGTCAGTCAATGGGATTAGTGATAAAAAAATATTTTTAGATATTTATTCTGTTTACACGCTCAGCGACAAAACAGCGAACAAGCTAACTGTGTCAGGAGTTAGTTCTTTCAAAGGTAAACTTAATCCCGATGAGTTGAAAATTGCTTTAAATAAGAGTGACGTCCTTGTTCATGTGGAGTCATTTGATTCCAAGAGCATTGAATCAACACGGCTGTCCCTTTCGACTAAAATACCTGAATACTTGTCAATTGGAAAGCCTATTTTAGCGATTGGACCCCCGCAGCTTTCTTCTATGCAATATTTAGCAGATGTTGCAGTATGTGCCAACAGTAAATCACAAATTGAAGAAGCGTTAAAAACAATTATTTTTGATAGTGAGCAGTTGGAACAACTTTCCAAAAAATCGTTGCAGAAGTATGAAGCTTACCACTCTGTAGAGGATATGAGGCGTGATTTCAAAGCTTATCTGATGACTATTTACAGAGGTATGTACACTAAAGAATAGAAAGGGTGTTATTTTTGTGCAAAGAGCAATCGATATTTTATATTTAAGTGGTCTGTTTCCACCAGAGCTTGAAGAGGAAATTATTCGACTTTCAGTGAAATATGTTCAAAATGCCGCAAATGTATTGCAGCAAGAAATACTTTCTGGACTTGAATCACATTGTCCTGAGAAAGTCACTGTTTTAAACTCGCCTTTCATAGGTGCATGGCCATTTAGGTACAAGACTCCTTTCATTAAAAGCAGTACATTTTCTCACAATTCTAAAACACTGAACACCAATGTAGGCTATTTAAATGTTTTCGGTGTTAGCAAGTTAAGCCAGTACTATGTGTTAAAACGACACGTGAAATCTTGGGTTCGAAAACCTAGTCTAAATCCCAAAGTTGTTATCGCCTATGCTGCAACTACTGTATTTACGAAATTATTGACTTATATAAAGCAATTAGATTCAGAAATTGCAACAATCTTAATCGTTCCTGATTTACCTGAGTATTGGGATACGACAGGAAAGAAGAAGTTTTATCAGAAATTGATTGATTTAGAGGTTGAAAAGATATATGATCGGATCAAAAACATTGATGGGTTTGTTCTATTGACAGAGCATATGTCTAACCGTCTAAATATACAAGTGCCATATACGGTGGTGGAAGGAATTGCCCCTTCTAAACCTCTGACACAAACTAAAGTGTTAAATTCTGATAATGAAATTAGAACGGTATTGTATAGCGGGACATTAAGTAAGAAATACGGGATAGTTGATTTAATTGAAGCTTTCTTAAAATTACCAAATGAATGTTACCGGTTTGTGGTTTGTGGTTCTGGTGAGATGGCGGATTATATCGTGCAAGCAAGTCGAAATGACAATAGAATAGTATTTAACGGCTTGATACCACGCGATGAGGTTTTACAACTCCAAAAATCAGCAACTGTTTTAGTAAACCCCAGAAATAACAATGAGAGATATACAAAATTCAGCTTTCCATCTAAGATTATGGAGTATCTTGCTTCTGGAACGCCGGTGATTGCCTATCATTTAGATGGAATGCCAGCAGATTATCGAAAATATATGTATACAATAAATGAAGATGATAAAAATGCTCTATTTAACACTCTAAGCACTGTGTTAGAGAAATCTAATGAAGAATTAAGGTTAAAAGGTGAAATTGCTCAAAAATATGTTCTGGCAGAAAAGACGGCAACGAAACAAGTACATAAAATCATTAAATTGATGAATGAAATATTGTAGTTCAAAGGAGATTTTAAAATGTTCAACTTATCGAAAATTCTGACAAAGTATAGCTTATTTGTCTGGCTATTTCTTTCTATATTGCTATACTCTGCACCCAGATACTTGAATCTTACATATGGTGCTCTAATTCCGACTTTTATTTTATATGTGCCGTTTGCGATTCTTTTTGTTTTTGTCGGATACTTTACATATGTTGCCCTAAAGAAAGATAGTAAGTGGGATCGTTTGAACCTCTTTACAGCGATCGCTTTAATTCTTTTCGTGTTGTATTATACTGGTATATTTGCTTACCGTGCTCAAGCAGGAGTACTATCGTTTAATGATTTGCTATCATCCGTTCATTTTGCAGTCGTTTTCGTAGGTGGAGCCAGTACTTTTCTTTTTTCTCAAACGAAGGAAATATCGAGGGAATTATTACTTCAGAACTTGCTTTTGTTTATAGCAAGTTTAAATGTTTTATTACTTGTCGACAGTATAAGCAGAGGCAGTTTGCGGGATACACAAGTATTAGTTAACATTATTATTATTTGCTGCATACAATTGATTTATTTCGCAGTGTGCTACTTATATCTGACTGGTGAAAAAAGAAACTGGTTCTTTAGTGGGATTTGTTATTTGCATCTTATCTTAGCCAATATTTCTATCTGGCTTTCAGGTTCGCGCTTAATGTTAGCATTTGGCATAATGACGAATATTATATTTTTAATACTATCTTTTAAGCATCGAAGGCAATTTTTGCAAATGCTAGGATGTGCTTTGGCTGCTTTTTTGCTAGTAGGTGGGATGTATTTAGTTGATGCTTTTAATACGAGAGAGCTTGTTCAGCGTCAATTATTTAATATTCTGCCTAATAGAGAGAGCACATTATATGAATATGACCTACCAATTGATTTCAATTATGATGATGAAGATGTGCGATATGAATATGATCTATTAGCTGATCCAGCAACTGGTTATCGCGAGATGGCTCAATATCATATTGACAGGTCTGATAGCATGAGGGCGACGCTTTTAAGTCGTGGTCGTGAGGAAGTTAGAGAAAATTTCTGGTTTGGGACAGGAAATGTTATTTATGAGTATGTATTGGATGAAATACATATATTCCGTCAAGGTGCACATAACGCTATTTTAGAATCTATGGCAGCCTTTGGATTTATCGGCACTACTTTGATTTTATTAAGTCTAGGTGGAGTTCTATACGGTGTTATTAAGTCGCAACCGTCTTTAGATTGCAAAATTTTGATAATGTATGTAACTTTTGTTTTCTTAGCTTATTCTATGTTTCAACCAATATTCTTTAATATTATGACTTTTTCTCACACCATCCTAATTTTGACATTATTCAAAACAAAAGATGTGCTAGGAAAAGCATTAGGTGATAACACATGAAAAGAGAGAGAAAAAGCATCATTAATGCGATTGCAGCTGTTCTTTTAACATTAACCAATGGTTTATTAGGAATGCTTGTAATGAATATGGTAATAGCTACCTATGGATCTGATTTTAATGGCTTGAACTCGGTTGCTACTCAAGTAGTTGGAGTCGTATTATTGATGGAGGGTGGCATGACCGTTGCTACTAATTTTGCATTATTTAAACCGTTCTTTATGAAAGACTATCAAAAAGTTAATGGCATTTTGGCAGCAACGTATAAAAATTTCCTTAAGATAGGAACTGCTTTCTTTATAGTTAGTCTTTTGGTTGCAACAATATATACCCATTTTATAAATAGCTCTCTACCGAGAAGCCTTATTTTTTCTATTTTAATCATGTCGTTTTTCCCAGCAGGCGTTAATTTGTTTTATGCGGCAAAGTTTCGGATCGTTTTACAAGCGGACCAGAAAGAGTACGTTATTTCATTTATTTCGCTTGCCACTATCTCATTGGGGCATCTACTTAATATCTTTTTAATTTTTCAAGATGTCCCGATGGTCTCTATCCGCATAGTAACAATGGTGTTTTCGTTAGTTAATAGTTTTTTAATTGGCCGGTATGTTAAGAAGAAGTATTCGTTTTTAAATTTTGATGTTTTGCCAGATTTTGAAGCGATACAAGGTTCTAGAGATGTATTAATCCAAAGGATTACCGGTACTATTTACTTGCTGTTCCCCGTCATATTTATTTCGCTTTTATCCGAAGGGGGGACTGAGTTGGTGAGTGTATTCACTGTCTATAGTATGGTATTTGCTCTTTTAAGAGGTGTCATGCAAGGCTTGATTGATGCTCCGCGATTAGCATTCGGAGAAATGTTATCAGTCAATAAAAAAGAGTCTGTTTGGCCATTCTTTAGATTGTATCAGCTAATCGTATTCACTGCATTATTTAGCATTCTAGTCACAGTAGCGGTTTTGATAATGCCTTTCATCAATATATACGCGTCTGGAGTAGTGGAAATAAATTACGAAAGGCCTTTGATGGCGTTGTTGATGGTGGGAATTATGTTTTTTGAAATCATCCACATCCCAAGTGGACATATACTTAATATGTCTGGGAAATTCAAAATAAGTCGGACAATACAAGTGATTGCTGCTGTATTTCTAACTACGACAATGACTTTTGGTGTTGTTTTAAATGGTGTATATGGCATTTTACTCGCTGTACTTTCAACTGCACTATTGTTAGCCATTTTAGAGGTTGCATATATTCATTTGCGGTTTTTTGAAAAAAAAATAGTGTCTTTTTTGAAGCTCATTCTACCATTTGTAACGCTTGGAATAATTGTTGGGATAGGGCAGCATACAATTTTACCGCCTTTGTCAGGATACTTATCGTTCTTTTTTGCAGGGGCGATCTTGTTTTTAACGAATCTGTTGATCGCTATTGTAATTGGGATTCTATTTAACTGGGAAGACGTAGATATTTTTCTAAAAATCCAATGTCAAAAGAAGTAGAAAATTCTTGCAACAATGGATGTGAAATGATATAATTGACAAAACGGAAAGTAAAAGGCGGTTGCGGACATCACATCAAAATGAAAGGAGAAACTTTTGTCCAGTAATTTTGAC
>Ga0123355_10012070_pt1 | contig 13366 bp, 4 predicted proteins | sample TergutEmb28metaG_3_FD_89872 | JGI IMG/M metagenome (GOLD analysis project Ga0123355, IMG submission 89872) | Embiratermes neotenicus P1 segment gut microbial communities from Petit-Saut dam, French Guiana - Emb289 P1 | ecosystem: Host-associated > Arthropoda: Insects > Digestive system > Gut ...
GCCATATCCGTGGTACTGTTGTATAAAGATGGCCTCCCATGTGTTCATTACGTAACCTTTCCTACATTGCTTTATTAGCTCCAGGACCTTTTCATGGGGGCCATACTCATGTCTGTTGTTCAGTATTGCGCAGTATTTTCGTGCGTGAATTTTGAGTGGCAGCGCGTGCGCGCGAAATATTTGTCTTGGTTTTCATTCCATAGTACTGGATCTTATATATTAGCCTCTGTCAACAGAGATAAAGTGTACTGGACAGGAAGTTCCTCCTTCTATTGTATCAAAATTGTTAGCAATATTTTTCACATCAATGTCTATGTATCTCTTTCGTGTTAGACACAACTGCAGACTCTCTCTCTCTCTCTCTCTCTCTCTCTCTGTGTGTGCGTGTGTGCGTGCGTGCGTGCGTGTGTGTGTGTGTGTGTGAACCAGTAAGCATCCTGTATTAAATCTTGACAAAAATTACAATATATCCACAAATTTCAGTGGAACTCCTTCAAAAACCTCGCATAAACTGACTCGAGTTATTTCATGCTTACAGATGGGGAAGAAAAAATGAGCGTACTTGGCGGTCCGCAGGGTTGCCAACTGAGGTTCTGATAAAAATGTCAGGCGGTGACGGATTAACAGGTTAAAAAGCTTTGGTGTGAAACTGTTGATGTTCGATGAAAGCAGAATTATGCCTGTTCGGATAGAACTTGTCCAGAACGCCTCATGCAGATGGACCGTGGTGTGCAGCTTCTTGCGATATCAGACTCAAGAAAACGGAGTCTTAATTATCCGCAATATTTGCCTCGGAGTTACTGACAAGCGACATGTCTGCTGTGAGATTCGAGATACACGCCAATTACTTTTTTATTTGCTGTGATTGGACACCTTTAGGTGACAGAGCCACAATACAGCATTACTTACGTCAACCATTTTAAAGTTGTCCAATCCGTGCACTTCTGATCAATGTAATCGTTTATCATAACAACCAAATACACAATAAGAAAAAAACCACTTAAACAGTAAAGACACTACGCCGACATATTCCGGTGAAAACACGCCATCTTCTGGGAGTACTGTGTGTAAATATTAAGACCAGCAACAAATGGTGAAAAAACATTTCATATTTTTACCGGAACATGTCCGAGTAGTGTCTGTGATAATGTACATTCGGTTGGTAAGGTCAACGAATGCATTACGTAAGCAATGCCAGTACCATTTTTGAGCCGTACGTGTCCCGTCGTTTTGATTTGCATTGACCGAAACATTTCAGAGCTTATCAGAACTGAAAGGCGTAGTGCAATGATGATACATGAGGTGCACAGTGATAAAATTAACCAGCTTCAAATAAAACTGTTTCCTGGGATGTTACGAAGTGTACTGTGGTCTCTAGTTGCCAACATTTCAGAGACATGCCCTGAAGATGGAGGCAGTAGGATGCTCCAAACGTTGGCAACCAGCTAGTAGTTTGCAGTGTCACATGACACAAGACACCAACCAGTACGCACTGTGATCGCTACATACTTATGGCATGGCCAGTGAAGTAGACGTTATACTATGTCAGTAATCCTTCTCAAAATATGGGTAGGTGCACAGAATGACGGGGCAGGCGACAGACAAATTTCATGCTGGTCATGATTGTCAATAAAGGTAAAGCAATACCTATACAGATCTGGACAGGCACTGAGTATTCCAGGAGTTTGGTGCTCCCAGATTTCATGACAATCAGCACCTGAGTGTGGCAAGTCTGTCCGCCCCTACGCAGCGGCCGATACATAGGTGACTCAGGAGGACAGGTCAATACTTTGGGGAGTGACAGTATCTGTCACTGTGAGAAAAATTCATATTAACTTATGTCTAATTCTGAAAGGTTACCGAGACAGAGGTGTTTGAATCCACAGATACAAAAACGTTGTGAATGGCAGTAAAAAAAGAGAAATTACTGCGAATTTAATTTTAATTCAATATTTAAATGACAAATTTGTTACACAGAAACGACAAATTTGGCACAGTTCAAAATAAATGTTCGAAAATCCCACCGTCAATCTCCGTGCACTCTAATACTCGTGTGCGAAGATCGCGTGTTGTTCCTCTGAGTTGATCTTCACGTTTTTTTTATGCGGGCAGCAGCATCCGCAATGCGCGCGAGCAATTTGTCTTGTCTAACCACCTTCCTTTTGTAAACTTACCTCATCATCCTATCCCACAAGCAAAAATCCAACGGATTTAGGTGTGGAGATTCAAACAGCTATATTTCGACAACCATTCAGAATTAGACACATACTCACGTGAACGTCTTTTCTCATAATTACCAGTACTATAGCCTCACAAAGTAATGAACTTTCCTCTTGAATTACTCTGTATAGGCAGCATAACAGCTCTTATACACATAAAAAAGGCAATTGCATACCGTGCAGTTCCTTTTTTTTCCAGCAGAAGATACAAGTCAATAGGTTCATGTTCCGGCCGCTACACACCCGAGAGAAAGAAAGCTTCTGTTAGGCTCGGTGAACTCCAGAGAAATTCCGGGCACGGTGGCCTATGCGGAACCGAACCCCGAGTCTACAGTGCTCGCTATAAATTCTAAGCCTCTCGAAGTTGCTTCCCGCTCAAAAGTGTTGGGTGATTACTTCTGCAGAAGAACTTGCGAACATCGGATAAATTTTGTTAATCAGGAAGGCGTTTGGAAGTGTAAAACAGTCCTGATGTGGAGGAATGAAAGGCGGTGGCGAACAAATTGCATTCACTACAGACGGACACAGAGTTAATGAAAACGTTGATTGAATACGACTCGTGGCAGTGGAACTGAGCCTATCAAAATCACATATGACTGCAGACGGCTACCTGACACTCGCCACATGTCCTGGGACGATTGTTCAATTATCGACAATGCTCGCGAAACTCCATACGACAGACAGTGCTGCCACAATCCGAGGCTGCTGGATCGCGTCCCAACTGCCACTGTACTCCCGGTAATTACAACCGGCGGGCAACTTCCAGCAATGGAAGAAATAAAAAAAACGCTACGCCCAAAATGATACGGTCTTTATTTTTCCGGAGAAATAAGAGCAATAATTCCACACTATATTAATAACCATGTGATATTATAAGTTCTATATTTTTGTCAAAGTTTTAAGGCTTTCATTAATGGCCAGCATGTACAGCGTAATGAGGCATTTCTACACAAATTATTTTTTGTAGTAAAAAATAGAATTTAATTTTACGTTTCTGAATATGTGGGAAAAACACCAATTTTTACCGAATAAAACGGAAAGATGGTTATTGTTGCATCACCATTATCATCATCATCATCATCATCACTGTCGAAATTTGTCTCCTTTTGCTGCTTCAATGCATCTTATAGACACGTAATTCCGTGCAAAATGCATCGAGAAACATTTCCCACGAGTCCCCAGGTTACGTCCAGAAGTTCAATATCAGAACATAGCCGTTGGAAATCACAAAGAAAGTGTCTTTATATGAAGTATATATGTCTACACATTACACAAGTCCCAGAACACATAATATATTTGCTCAACTCTTCACTTGAAAACCACTTCATTTTCAGAAACTAATGCGTTTGGTATCTTCACCCCATATCCATCTTTGAATGTCCCTTATCTTTTTCTCATCCACATACCCTTGACCTTTTCTCCGGTGTTCCTTTCCCCCTCATTTCGTTTTCATCTTCATCAACAATCATCTTCCCTACTCTTATTCTTACTCTTCCCTTTTAGAAACTTTAGGCTGTTTGTCGGCTAATGTTGTGCCTCAGACACTGAGACAGGCACTAACACAGTTTACATCTCGCATTGTAAACTTCCGACGCACATAACATCGGCGGTACAATAGGGGACGGCAGGTATAGCCTAGGTACACAATTAGATGGAACATAACATGAAGTCCCTTCAGGACTGTACCTCTTTGCGAGTCGCGAGTAATTTAACAAATGGTACGTTCCTTCGAAATATCAGAAGGTGAAATTGCCTGAAACATAGCCTAACATCCCAGAAGACCCGAAACTCAATGTCCACACTGTCGAAACCTCAAATGTCGCAGAGTTTCATCAGTTTTCCGTGACAGTGTGAAAAGTGGTGTGTTGTTTTACTGCTATGCAGGTTGAACTTCAGGGAGCAGAGTCCCACATTCGACACAAACAGAACAGTCAGCGCATCACAATGACCACTTATGGCCGTGTAATAATTCAAATCATTACATGCTGGCTTAGCTGCTTAACAGCATACAGGCCAATTATAAACGCAATACAAACAGACAAATGCAACACGAACACATAAAAACACAAAACACAGCAGCAGAAAACACGACACGCATAACAAGATGAGAAGCACTAAATTTTTAATAAACGGCCTCATGTAGTTCCATTAAATTAGGTCCACAGGCCTTCTTGGTAGTACGTACCGAGTCAGCAACCACAGACGGTTGAAGAAGCGAAACGAGAGTAATAGAATATAAACACACAATAATAATAATAATAATAATAATATCAACCACCAAACACCATGAAGGCACAGAGGGTGATTAGAGGTACAGCTCTACTCTCTTTTTAAACTCTGCTCTACGTGGGAGTGGGCGGTCAAGGCTCCCCTACGACCGCTTTACCCCGGAAATGAACCGGTACCCACTGTAAAAAGGGCTTGGTGGGACCCAGGGTCAGTCTGGACGGTTGCGGAAAATCTCGCCCGTGCATGGGTTCGATCCCCGGACCGTCCAGCCTGCGCGTCGCTATACCGACTGAGCTATCCCGACCCACAACAAAAACAATAATTCAATTCAATTCTTTATTATTAGTGTGCTGTCACAACAGCCATAAGGCCCATTACAGAAGCAGCACAATTTCTTATCAAAGAGAATAAGGAAAGTAAAAAATTAAGCAAATGAATTACAAATATTGCACCTAAATTATAACTGTTTTATCTAGTAAAATTATTAATATCTAGCAAATCATTGAGACCGACCTTTCACTGAATATACCAATGAAACTGCCGATGGAATTTGGCGCCAAAGCGGATCGAGCGGAAGGAAAGTTGAGACGTTTGATTTCAATAGTAAACAAACCAAAGCCTCTGAAATTTCGACTCTGCACACGTAATGTGATACGCCTGCTAACCGTATGCCACTCCACATTTAAATTAAAAGCGCTTTTAAAGATATTTAAGCTAAAAGGCGTAGACATATGGTCTCTAGATTCCTACAACAACAACAACAACAACCAAATTACAAATCCCCTTCCTCCCCCCCCCCCCCAATTCCACTGTACCCCAGCCGTTATTCCGCGCACGTTGCACGGTAAAATGTTAGTACAATCTTCATACAATAATCAGAGCTTCATACATCACACGATTACATTTGTAGCTTTCTTTAACTAACAGACGAATGATGTCTGGTAATTTACATTGCCGCGTACGCCTTTGTAAATGCATTTGAGTGACTGTTGTGTTTGAACATCAGACAAAAGCGTAATATTTATGTTTTAAATAAAAGTGTTGAGGAGTGCCTGTGGTAATTGTGTCTGTAGACTGTTGTTTGTATGAATGGCCTGAGGGGGATCAGATACTTCGGAGGACCAATTCATGTTGTATAGTTATTTGATTTAGGGCAGTTTCGAAAACACTCCCATACTCTACGCACTGCCACTGCTGCATCCTATGTAAAAGTACTATTTGCATAAGGCTATCTTTGTGGTGTCGATTTTAATATAAGAGGGAAGACGAGACAAATAAGGATTCAAAATTTTGGCAAGCAGCAGAAAAGTTACATTTCAACCGGCCATATTCCTTATCAGCTCCACAACCCCAACACTTGTGTACCTTGCACAGCTTGTAAGGGTAATGAGACTAAACCGAAGCCCTACGTTCGAACTGACTGTTACTGTAACATGACGGGTCCATTGATAGCGCACTGAGAGAAGTTCGCTTTGTTCGCTAAGTGAAAGGGAGTACAAGACGAGAAAGATTTTCTTCAAACTGCAAATTAAGTCTCTAGATATGAAATCCACAAGTTATGTCCCATGTACGATGTTTGTGCCTCCATCTGCAGGATGAATACTCTTCGAAGATGGAGGCAGAACGGTCCTCGAAAACGTGAGAATTTATCACAGAGCACGGTATAAGAACCACGAAAAATTCACCCGTTAGCATTTTCGGCCCACACTGCGAAGCAAGACCTTATTACTCTGGTGGAGTACGTATGTCACAAATGCTTCAAAACTTGCACGAGACTACAGACTATCAGAAGGATTCTTTGCACTGACAGCCAGGCATGAAATGTCATTCCACGATGTCAGTGCCTTTAAAGTCTGGACAATGCAGTATTAGTCGAGAGCATAGCAACAGACAGCGACAGCTACTGAAAGTTGCCGATGCCAGACTTACATCGCCATAGGAATATTCTGCAAAGAAGCAACATTAAACAGCAAAGAACAGAATAGCAACAACGTACAGAACGCACCTAACTGGCTTGTGACTTTCAATACACATCAAGGAAGACAAACGGACAGCGTTGCTAACTGCTGGAGTTCGGAAAGGAAGTTTTCTGCCCAGGTGCCAAATCTGGCAATGCAGCACTCTACGTCAAGCGACAACTCTGTGTGGTGTCTGCTACAGCCAATCCAAATGTACAGTACGGAGTGCAACGTGCTAATTCAATAAGCGTATGTACTTTTATCTACCGTCCGAGTCATGTAATATTCAGATTGCATTCAACCACAATACAGTTGCTAAAAACTTTATATCATAAAGACACGTGGATACGTACCGAAGCTCTCACAAACTGTACTATTTTATACACTTTTCACGTTTTGAGATTCTGATCGTTAATGGGCTGATTCAGCCCAAGTCACAAATTTAAAGCGCTGTTTTGTCATTTGCCGCTGTATGCCTGTTTTATCTTCCGTGCGCCGAGCAAGGCTCACACAAATCCTCGGAAACTCGGACGGAGTTTGACAAGAGGTACTTTGTTACTAGACAAGTTTTAACTTCTCCCACTGTGCCTTTCAATACACATGCCAACAGCGCAGTTAACTTCCCTATTGTGGTAAGGAAGCTTTCAACACCTCATTTCTACCCAACGGGTGGGTGGAGCGGTAAATCCCTGCACTTGCATTCGGGAGATGCTTGCTTCAAGTTTCGACCAGATCATCCGACAATTTGAGTTTCAATTTTTTTTTTCAGTCGCCGCAAGCAAATTCTGAGATAATATCAACATTACCCCATAATCGAGTACCTTCAGCTTGCGCGATTTAAGGTTTCCACTGCGATATAAATAAGATCTTCGCTCTTTTGCGATGTTACGCAGCGTAGATTGTTACCGACGTTCCAGTCCCATCTTCAAGGGTCAAGCAGCGCTTCATCTTTGAAGAGTGGACCGGCAGGTTGTCCCGAAACGTCAGTAACTAACTACCAACTTACGCTCGGTTACATCCAAGAAGAGCGAAGATTTCACCTCACTTTCAAGTTTTTAATTCAACAACCATCCCACCATTTACTGAAATATAATATCAGTTACTAATATCGTCGTCAAATAAACAAGAAAAGATTTCAGTTCAAATTCCTTTCTCTCATAGCACGGCGACTAGGCTACGGACTGTAAATCGAGGAATTGTGGTTCGAATTCCCGACAGAGGCAAAAGAATTTTTCCCCTTTATAAAAGCACCGATCCAAGCCGCCCGCCGAGCAAGCACCGGGGCCTCTTTGGGCGAAACGTGAGGATGACCACCTCACATCTATTGCTGAGGTTAAGAATAAGAGCAGCTCCACCCCCTCTCCCTCCATACGCCTTCAAGGGATGCACACGCGTATCTGTAATCTCTTGTTAAAATCGTATCGCACTCACAGTATACCTCGATGACGGACTGCAAATGCTGCACTCTGTGACGCAGTACACAGGCCTTAGCCAGGCGTTCTTTGCTTACAGAACACCGCAGTCTTTCACGGTTCAATCGTAAATGCAGTTTTGCAGTTTAATTTACTGCCATAAGGAAAGTCTCACATTCTGGACGCCGATTTTCGCAACAGTCACAACTCCTAGATAGCCTTTTACAAAGAAGTTATACGCCGAATTTGGTCAAGATCGGTCAAACGATTTAGTCACTGACACAAAGCAGCAGACGGACTGACACGGTGTCTACAGAAGGCGTTCGTTTTCCGCTTCGTAACAGCCTCTGGCAATGACAGTGACGTCACTTATAGAATAAAGTACACGAGAATGCCATTGCGAATTTAAATTATTGATAATATACGCGCCAGCATTTGATTTGTGTTTGGGTTTGACGCAATGAGGTATGGACTGGACGTAAGGTTGTGAGGAATAACAGCAGATCGGCAGAAATTTCATTAACGTCCAAAACCATAGTAGGCTCTTGTGTATAACAATCCTGCAGCTTCATATGTAGCGCGTTCTCTCGTACATGCTAGGTGCCTCGTGGTGGGATATGACTGCTATGGTACAAGTGACCATCGGCTGCATTAATGACCACTGCCCTTAAAAACTTGAAATTAACAACATATTTATCAAACACTGATTTCAGTACTAATTGAGCATTAATGTTTAAATCTGCCAAGCCACAGCTCCCACTGATATAGACCAAAATGTTTTGACTTGACCCACCAAAGACAGCATAAGCGATCTTCAATTCAAGCCCCAACTAACTACGGTCGAGCCCGTTATAACGACATCCGTTGATGCAACACCTCATACATAACGTCATGTATTCTGTGATACCAATTAATTCCTCACGTTAACCATAAAAACATCTGATCTCAGTGACCGTGCGGTCTAAACAGTGGGTGTACGGCCGCTTCCTGGCTGGGACTACGGGTTCGTATCCCGCCGGCGGCATGGCAGTCTGCCTGTTGTGAGTGTTTTGTGTTGTCAGGTAGAGGCCTACGCAGCGAGTCGATCACTCGTCCAGAGGAGTCCTATCGGGTGTGGTGTGTCCAAGCGTGGTCGCGAAACCTTGATAATGAGAAGCCCCTGGCCCACTAGGGTTTTCGGGCAACGAAAACAAAGAAGACACTCAATACACGTATAATCGTAACTGAGGCGCGGCGCCTTCCCAAAACAATTCTTGCCGTGTAAAAGCAACAACTGGAATATATTGTGTGTGTGTATCCTTAATTATCCAGCATCCAAAGCACGTGCGCCGTATTATGCTGTCATCTGCGGCCTGTCTTGCTGTACGATATTTTCCCTTACTATTTCTCAAATTGAACTATTTTCGCAAAAAGAGTTATTGAGCAATAAATACGTGTTAGGTTTCCTTTACAACTTTTATTTGAAAGGTTTCTCATTCTCAGAAGAATTCGGCGAGATATTATCATAAATATACACATGTCCTCGTGTAAAGTACTCGTTATTCTTGCCAGATTTTAAATAATTTGAATTTTCAAAACGGTTTTCGAAAAATCCTCAAATATCAAATTTCATGAAAATCCATCCAGTCGGAGCCGAGGTGCTCGATGAGGACGGATGGACGTACAGATAGGCAGGCATGACGAAGCTAAGAGTCACTTTTCGAAATTTAGCGAATTCGCCTAAAAACCAACCAGCTAATGTTGCATAGGGAAATAATCGCTGTTTATACGGACATCTATACAAAACACATGAATACACAGGGCGGGCAGTAAACAGACTGTCTTAACGTTAACCTTGGTAGTATATGAAACAACTACTGATCGTTACGGGATTAAAAATAAGATCGAAGTAAATATAATAATAATTCATCTGTCCGAAAAGAAATATTGTTTCCCTTACATATGATTTGAAAGCGTTACTTACAAGCTTTATGGGACAAATCAAACGGTTTGGACCATTGATTTCCTATGCATTTTGTCAGCAAGGAGAAACACTTGATAGCACTGCTTACACGTATAACAAAAAAGAAGTCTGAAATATAATTTCAAACAATAGTATGCCTTTACGTCATGTACCGTGTTGTTTGTAGACAGAAAATTAAGTTTTCATGTAAATAAATCCACAATATATTCTTCTGGAAAGAACTTAACACGGAGCGAAGCATGCACTCTGCAATGTTATGCGCGTTCTCCTTTCAAAGCACCCGAATTTCGTGCTTCGGTAATCACGCCTGCTGTCACAGAATAAATATGACAGCTTTAACAGCCAGGTGTCTCTGGAGGTTGAGTGCGCTTTGTGTTCGGAGCCCCACAGATAGCAAACACTGTCATCTCTTCTCATTAACGCCAGTTCCAGCACACTAGCATCCTTTATACCAGCGTCTCACATCTTCCAACCTAAATGCATATAGGGCCTTAGAACGCCTGAAGGGTAGAGACGCTTGGAAGACACAGGCTTCAACGAAGGATAATGTTAACACGAATGTTAAAGAAAGAGGACTGGAGGGCATGGAGTGAATTAAAATGGTTCACATTAAATACAGGTGACCAGATGTTGTGAAAAAGGCAATGAATTTTCCGGTTCCATAAAATGCGGATAATTTCTTAAGTGATTAAGGAACAATCAGCTTCTCCAGAATAACTGTCCCATGTAGTTAGTTAAGTTAAAATATGAACACTGAGGTATATAAAACTCTGACTTGAACTGCGATTTTGTATAGTTGTGAAACGTGGCCGCTCGCCCTAGAAAATGGTAAGTGCTGTGAAGATTACGTGGCTGACAATGCAGAAAGTCTCATTTAGGGGTTAAGTTACTTTCCAATACAAATTAAAGTGACCACAGAAAGGATTATAAGTTGGTAAGCACGTATATTATGCACAAAGACACGTAAAATTGAAACCTACTTAGGAGAACTAGGCGTAAATGGTGGGCTGATATTAAGATTAATTTTAAACATCGCGGTTTTTGAGGTTCAGGGATGGATTTAGGTGATTAGTGAGAGGCCAGGAATTAGATCGCAACATTAAGACGTAAGACCGTTGGGAAAGACCTGATGCCTGTGCTTTGGCACCCCCCTTCCCCGGCAGCGCCTCCGATTTCGATGTCTGTGTCTGCCCGAGAGGAGTCGAAGTGAAATGTAAGAAACGGGCTGCTTGTACGGTGTTCAGGGTGTTTTGTGTGGCCTATCAACATATTAAACAGGGCAACAGGCACCTTAACATACGGAGAGATAAGCTGCCGCCCCCTACAGGCACGTCCAGCCGGTCACACGCTACGAAACACACACACACACACACACACACCGCATAATGAAGAAGATATACACCCCACTGCTATTGTGGAAATTTTGTTAACGAAAATTGACCTTGAGAATATGAGGCAAATGTGTTGTTAAGTTTCAGTTATTCTGGCATGTTACGCTGTGTAGACTGGTATGGTCAACAGCGGCCGACATTTCGAATGAGTACAGTGCCTTCAACTTCAGGGTTACGCAGTCCAAGAACAGAATCTGTTTGACCCTGAATATAAAGACAATATACTTCGAAATGTCGGCAATGTTTACCACTCTGCATGGAATAGGACCGTAGAATATTTGAAACTTCGGCAATATCGCAGTGGGAACTCCAGACCACCAGGTTATTAAATACTATGTCGCCACACTTCTCTGAGCATGACGTTTTACTAAACGGAAGGTACGTACACTGCTACATTTGTAACAATATGTCTCTTTCGTAAAGGATATTGTATTCCAGGAAGTGATTATATTTGCCGCAGTAATCTGCTACCGTTTCGAAGAAGTCTGTTGCCTCGGCGGTCTGGGTTAACGATTGTAGGAAGCACAAGTTTCTCGAAACACTTTGCAAACATCCTTGAGACTACATAACGTCACACCGTAAAAGAAAGCACTGTTCACAGCAGAACAACAATAACAAAAAAGTTCACATCTGTACGGCATTTAATGCCTGTATGGACAATTCGTCTGAAAAGCGTGAAAAAGTTTGCGAAGAAGTTAGAATGTCAGAAACGAAATGGTGAGCAATGCGCGAAACGACGAACTTTACAAAAGGCGCCTTGAAATTTAAGTTCCGTAAATACACAAGACAAAATGTATCGGCATAAAAATGAGACAAGACAATAGGAAAAATAGTCATAACGAAGTGGCGGAAAGAGATAGCAGTAACAAAAGGGATGAACATGGGAAAGGGAAGAAACACATCCGTAGACAACAGCAATAAAAGCAGAGAAAAATAATACAAGAAATAACATGTTCTATGTTCCGTAACTCCTCTGTTTTTTACACGTTTCTTTAAGGCTGCATCACCAACCACCATAAAGCACAACATTGTTACAATCCCGGACTTTCAGAACTTTTTTCTCTGTGTATAGAAATCGCTTTGCGAAATTTGATGCCTCACTGCATCAGCAGAAGAATCGAGCGAGGCCAGTAAATCCCGCAGCCTCTGAGCTGCTAACTTGCTACTGCTTTCGTTGTTACAATAAAACTGCAGACTGCCTCTTGAAATGCTGCATTTATATATGACACGAACTGCCATGAAATATCAGGGTTCGACACCCACCTTGAACTTTGTTATTTCAGTATTATACATTTCAAATAATCTCCAGTCATCACTTTGCAGGCAGCAGCGGGTAAAAAATCGTTTGGAAGACGAAACTTAATGGCTACAATGTAACAACCATGATAAAATCTGTAGAAAATTCGGATAATATAATAAATTAAAGAAATTGATAAAACTGCCTATACGATATGAATGGTAAAAATGCAGAAAAAGTCAACATGGAAGACACAGACGTAGGTGGAAAGACAAAACTGTGACTAAGTAACGCCATCGACCAGAACTCCCTTCTGGTCGAGAAACTCCCTACTTTTATGGAACATGAAGATTTATTACAGCATTTACAAGAGCCACATCCAGTCCATGCCCCAACCCCACCCCACCCTCCATCCCGCTTCTTGAAGATCAATTTTAATATTATCTTCCCATCTACCTCTGGGCCTTCCAAGTGGCCTCTTTCACTCAGGTTTCCCCATCAAAACTCTGTATGCACCTTTCCCCTCCCCTGTGTTCCGCTCATATCATTCTTCTTGATTTGATCACCCGAATAACGTTTGGTGATCAGTACAGATCATAAAGCTGCTCGTTATGCATTCTTCCCCTTTACTTCGTCCCTTTTGTGCCTAGATATGTTATTCAACACACTATTCTCGAACACCCTCAGCTTATGTTTCTTCCTGAATGTGAGCGACCAAGTTTCACTACCACATAAAACAACAGGCAAATTTATAGGTCTGTATACCTTGCTCTTTTTATTTTTGGGTAGCAAAATAGAGGACAGAAGATTCTACACCGAACGATAACAAGCATTATAATAAGTGTTACTGCAAAGCAGTGGGGAGGAGGGGGGGGGGGGGGGGGGTCGGGTAGTCTGCTTTTTTTCAATCGACCATGACCCATGAATTGACGTCTCTCTTGATCAAAGTGAACATAC
>Ga0123355_10012072_pt1 | contig 13365 bp, 9 predicted proteins | sample TergutEmb28metaG_3_FD_89872 | JGI IMG/M metagenome (GOLD analysis project Ga0123355, IMG submission 89872) | Embiratermes neotenicus P1 segment gut microbial communities from Petit-Saut dam, French Guiana - Emb289 P1 | ecosystem: Host-associated > Arthropoda: Insects > Digestive system > Gut ...
AGATCGCCACCCCAGCTCCCACCCCTCGCGAGCCCTTGCTCCCGTCTGTGTAGATCTGGATTGTATGATCATTGGAGCCGTTGGTTTCTATAATGTTTTCAAATTCAGCAGGGTGCGGCCATCGGTTGATTTTGACTTCATGGTCGATGTTTTGTGAGTTCGATCCGTGTCCTTTCCAGACGTCGTAGCGCCTGGCTGCTTCCTCAGCTTTGATTGCGATCGGTGTGGTTCCAGCCAGTATGCGTAACGCTTCGCTGGACGTAGTGCGATATGCCTTGGCGATCAGAAGATTCATTAGTCCTACTTGTGTGCAGAGAACAAGACAAATATATACGATAGGCTGGCGTCGTTGTTAAATTTACTACGATTCTCTGGTGGACTCAGGAAGTTTTATTGGGGTTGAGGGTGTCCATGTAATAGCACCCCAGGACTACTCCAATGTACCATATACCTATTAAACTCGATTTTCTGTTTCTCCAGGTTTTTGAGTTTAGTCTGACCGATACGGAATTCGGAATGCCGGTGCACAAGTGTGACACTGTAGTCGTATTCTCGTACAGAGCATGCTGGATTAACCTTATGTCTGGAGAAACTAGGCACGCTAACGTGCAGATTGCAACGTAGAAATACGAAGCTGGATCAGAAGGTAAGCTTACAGTACCCCTAAATCAAAGGCAAGATCCTAATATAGGAACCTGACAAAGCCCAATGACGGTGTCACTGGTACGCTATTTTTAATTTTTTATTTTTTAGTCCACTTGATGTGTGAGGCATTTGTCACAGCGTGTGAAAAGTTTGTCCATCTCGGGCGGGTAGAAAGTGTATCCCTGTTAGTTCAGCCAATGATTATAGCGTGTTTGACGTCTTCATCGCGGGTGGAACGATGGCCTGGCCAGTGCTCCAACAAGGAAGGAAAATGGTGAAAATCGTTTGGTGCCAAATCCCGACTGTACGTGAGACAGTGAAGCGTTTTCCAACTGAAATTTTGCAGCAAGTTCCGAGCCTGCTAGGCCGTGTGCGACCTGGCACAGGAGAACCACGCCATATTGCGCAGGGTTTTCAGCGCGGCGCAGTAGCTGTCGTCGTTAACTGTGCGTCCATGTTCGCACCAGACGAGTCCCAAAAGACGCTGGCCAACACTTAGCCAGCAGATAGCGTCACTGTACACTTCTTCGTCGCGGGTGAACAGAGTGTTCCCATGCCGTGGTAGATCCATTGCTGGTGGGAGTGTAATGATCGATCCATGTCTCATCACAAGTTAATGACTCGACGCAGACAGTTGTCTCCCTCTACTGCATAACGTTGCAGGAAACTGAGACAGGCCACAATTCTTGCCGCTTTTTTGTCGTCTGTTAATGCACGAGGCACCTATTTCGGGCAGACCTTGCAGTAGTGTAAGGATGCTCTCACACTGGACAATACTTCAGACACGTCGGCGATACGATTGGCTTGCGATTGATTCTATCCTTGGTTCCAAATGGGATCTTGGGATTTCGCCCTTTAAAAATAACATAACAACGATATGTTTAAACAGGCCGATACGAAACCATAATTATTTTCGGTGTCGTTTATCGCTCAGCGTAAACATATCGGCACAGATATGTGAAATGTCACAGAAGGCGGAAGTATCGCGGAATTTACAGTGCTGTGTTAGATTATGTACGCATGGGTGAGGAAAAAAATGTTTAAACTCGTGTAGCTTGTTTGGGAACCCTCCATGTTTGTAGGATTGGAAGGTTCGTGGTTATACAGGAAAGGACAAAGTTTGGAAAAACACCGGGGAATGATTAAATAAAGTCTCCGCTTTTCTGGGACGTTACGCAGCACAGATTCGTAGTTAGTTACCGACGTTTCGGGATACCTTCTGCGCTGCATATAACATCCCAGAGGAGCGAAGATCTCATTTACCCCGCGGCGGAACCCTGAAATCACGCAACATGAAATGCATCAAGTAATATGATTTATTGACGAATATATTGTAATTTAATTTAAAAATATAATGTACGTAGGCGTGCTATCATGTGTTGTCAAATACTGTTTCGGTTACAATTTATGACATGTTCATTCTGAAACACTGCATGTTGTCTGAAGGGATCATCACCAGTCTGCGAGGTCCATATCATGTTATATGTATCGTAGAATAATTGAATTTCCATCATATGGAAAAAAATATCGAAAAAGTAGTGTCTTGTATGAGAGGTAGACTCCAGCACTGGAAATTACTTTAAGATGTGACGTCGATAAAATTTCGATGCGATAACCTTGCGCAGGGCTGCTCTAACCGTGCCTTCAAACTGGACCTCGCACACTGAAGCCATCACTAGAACAATTTGTTTACGACAGCCGATACGATACGATGATGACTCAATATGCTGTGTCGTTTATCGCTCAGTCGTAAACATGTCGCTGCAGATGTATGATCTGTGCCACAGAAGGCGGACGTATCACGAAGTCTGCAGTGCTGTGTTAGGTTATGTAAGCACGAGTGCGGGAGCAAATATTGAAGTCGTGGAGCTTGTTGCGAAACAATCTAATTTCTATGACTGGAAATTTTGTGGTTATACAAGCAAGGACGTAGTCGATCTAGTGTGGGGAAATATCGGAAAAGGCTTAAATAAATCAGGTAAGGTAATTTATTGCTGAATATTCTGCACTTGATTTAAAAATTTAATGTAGGCTTACCGTAATATTTACTCAAATATCGTCACTGTTACAATTTATGACAATGTTCATACTGAAGCAGTGAGCAGCGCATGTCGTGCTGAGTTGATCGCCGCCAGTGTTCGAGACATACAATGTCGTGTGTATCGTATCATTGCATTGCAATCGTAATGCAAGTAACTTTCTGTGTGAGAGCAGCCTAACACAGCCACTACGATATGCAGCATACTGCTGTTGGATAAAGCAAGGTCAAATGCCATTAGCCACAAAGTCACGCGTCTCTCCGTGTGAATGGGGTCCTGCAGTGTTGACTTCTGGTTGCGAGGAGCTTCGTGGTCCACTTCGCTTGTCGTCGGTCACATTGACCCTGCCCGATGCAAACGTGTGGCATCGCATGACGAAGTGTTGCCTGGGTATCACACCATTGCAGTACACTTTCATTGACTGTAGATGGATATCGGCTGCAGACACTCTCCTTTCCCACAAACAGCGTATAACTGTTTGGAATTCAAAGCGAGACCAGTTTTCCAAGTTGGTCACCATCTTAGAACTGCCACAACTGTTCTGTACTCATTTGGCATATGACTCAAATTACACTGGCGTGAAAACTAGAACCCTCTGTCATCTATGTGAGCATCATTAGAATTTTCTGTGAGCTCCTTGGGGTCAGGAATAATAGCACTTGTAAACTTGTTTTGATCCACCCTCATATTACAAAACCTAATTCACTAATCAAAAAGGGGTAAGGAGGTGACAAGGGAAGATGCTGACTAAAATCTTGTCATCTCCCTCGAACAGAGCACGACATTGTTGAGGTCATTAGCTTGTGAATATCCCGTAGGACTCTACTAGAACATTACGAAGTTAGTTGATAACTTAAGTCAATTTTGTCCATTTTTGGCAGCACACTGTGTTAACTACAATTTACACAAAGGGTTAAATATTTTATTTTATCTATATTAGGAATAATTTTCTGTACCAAATACTCATCTGCAATCGATGCTATATGTCTAGAGGTTATACATAAATTCTCTTCAGTCTCAGTTTACTGCCTTTCATGGCAGAAACTACATCTATATCTAAGTATGTTAACTGCTCACTGAAGCTTTATATGCCTTTGCTTTTTCAGCCATAATTTCATACATGAGAGTTAATCACATTTCCACTCATCAGAAACAGAGTATAGCATATGCACAAAGCATACCTTTTTACGTTAGTAAATTATTTTATCACTGTTACAGGTAACACAAAAGTGAGACAAAATTGTGTTCAGTATTGGCAGAACTTAATATTGATTACCATTCAACTTAACAATTTTGTAATACATAAAAACCACATAAGTAGATAAAGAGTTTAAAGAATTGTTGACATCTTGTAGCTGCATTCAATAAGAATACATGGCAAAGGACCAGACAAAGGCTCAAACCTCTCCTTTAGGAAAAAATTTTTTTGAATATGAGGTAATTTTATGCATGTTATGAGTTACAGAAAACAAGAAATTCTGACCTATGACTTCTGGTTTCTTTAACATAGTTATGTTTATACTGGGAGATTAGCATGATACATGACTTAATAATCATGTTATTTTATGATATATTTATGCACATAATTTCTATGTTTGTAGTCTTGACAACCTTAAATTTGTCAGATATAGGCCAAATCTAACAATTACTTTTCATTTTGTGATTTTAAAATCTAAACAGTGTTGTTAGGTGATATACAATGTGCCTTTGAGCAGTACCTAAGCTCACATGCCTAACTACAACAGATCACTAATGATTGTCTTCACACTTAAAGCTAAACACCTATTGTGCACAGCCAACATGTTGCGTTTTAGATCCTACAAAAATTTACCTTGGCAAAGTTTGTATTTTTGTCTCAGTGATAGTATGAAATATAACTTGAGAAACTTACAGAGTGGGTCTTAACTCAGATGTTCACTTTACTGGATAATAGACAGACACACAAACATTACGAGCTTCTTATAAATCAGGGGCATGACATTGCTAAAAGAAAGAACAACATATCTAAGAACATGAATATTTTTAGTATGATACCTGCTAATGAAACCTTATGAAATGAAAGTTCAATTTATTTTTCTCATATAAAAGAATAAATATATATAGTTATATACACACGAAACGTACGCCTGTCTTTTCTTTCTCTAAGTAGTGTGCACAGCTTAATACTGACTTTACTTTTGGTTTCAGTCAGATCATTACCTACAGAACTTGTCATTGACTTAGCTAGAATGTTGCAAACCTCTGAAATCAAGTATCTTTGCAGGTTTAGTGAGTGAGTGTTACTCAAATAATCATCATTCTTGCCAGTACACAACCTCATTAGCAACTTCAGTACAGTTTACACATATTTGCAGCTTTTTTTCCTAAGGTGAGATATGTTGTATTGATCCTTCCTTCCAAAATATTTGTTTCCACATATTCAACCAGCAGTTTTTGTCTCTAGTTTCTGTTTCTTCCAGTGTATTGTATATGTATCCCAGAAATAAATAAGTGTACATGGCCCTTTCATACATAGATAGATTTTAGGCTTAAAATAAAATGAAATTCATATCTCAAAGCATATCTTAGACAAAGTGTGTGTGTGTGTAATGGTACAACTCCACTGAATTAGGCCAGGAAAAGTACTGGTGGTAGGGTGATGTGAAGACAGAAATGAAACTTCATTTCCCATAAGACACAGGAATTCCTTGACTAGCTGAAGTATTCTTTCACTTCTCAATTTGCTAGAATGGATGGTCAAGTACTAAAGTTGCCAGACATTCAGACAATAACATCACAGGAAAACAGGAGCAAATGTAAACTGATTTTAAAAATTTATTATTTACCAAGAAAATGCAAATATAAATTGCATGGATAACACAAAACCATAAAAAGCAGACGCTGGACCTAATCAGCAAGAACACATAACAACCCTTTATTGATTTTAAAAACAACTTATGACTACCTCACCAGTACATCAGGCAGTGAAGTACTGGAGTTAAAGTAAGGGTTTTAACAATTTTTAGACGAACAGCAGTTGTGACCTATGTTAGGTACGAGAGAAACTAAGGAAAGCAATAAAAACATATCCGTCAGAATACTCAAGGTCTGAACACAGGACTTGTTGAATACAATACATGAGTGCTGGCTACCACACAATGATACTTAATGACCTACCTGTGAAGGCAGAAGAAGAATTATGATGAGTACAATGCAAGAAGTCGTAGTCACTTATGCTGCCAAATGAGTTCAGCTTGTTTCACATGAACAGAAGAATAAAAAGCTGCTCAAATACATACCCATTAATATAAGCTATGGGACAAACATAATACTGAACTGTCATTCCACCAAACATTCATTTAGATATTGACAGTGTCACTTAATAAACTACACAAAAATTGAAGAATAAAAAACCAACTAGATGCTACTTATTATTTTATTGTAGTTCTTATAGTCTCAGCATGATTTGGGTGCTACTATGCCCATCATCAGGAGCTTGCGACTATAATGTTGATTACCACACTGGTCGTTTCATTCTTGGTTTGCTGTATGTTGGAGGTTAGGTGTGGTTATGCTGGAGTAGTGTCCGGGCTACAGGCAGCCTGGACACTACTCCAGCCCAACCGCACCTAACCTCCAACATACAGCAAATCAAGAACGAAACGACCAATGTGGTAATCAACATTATAGTTGTGAGTTCCTGATAATGCGCATAGTAGCGCCCAAACATGCTGAGACTATAAGAAGTACAATAAAATAATAAGTAGCATCTAGTTGGTTTTTTATTCTTCAGTTATCACAATGATGCACGGTCCAGTAAACATCAGATACAGAAAAATCCATTTGCATATGCAATGCTCTTCAAATGCAGGCTGGGTGTGAACTTAACAACTCTCCTCCATACAGTGCCAAGGTTAAGACTGAGTGGAGCATTACCTCTTCTCCCTCTGTATGCCTTCATGTCAAGAATAAGGAAACCTTTATCTTTTGTACTTCGCACATTAAGTGTGATACCCATAAAATACAACAGAAAATGGAAAGTCATCACTAGTGAGATAAAATTAAAAAAAAAAAAAAATGACACAAAGAGACATTTAATTAATATTTTAGATATGCTAATATTATATGTGAACCTTCATCAAAATGTCACCGTGTCATATTCTTGTATTGCTCCTATCAGACCTCATACATTATTCAAGCAAAAGCATTATGCAGATGGTGCCTGCTTAAACAAGAAAACAGAACAACACTTTTTGTAGAGCATGCTAATGATGCAATAATTTATTCAGGAGATAGAAAGAAGAGGCCATGTATATCACTTGTAAATGTAGGAAATGTGTGTAAGTGATATGTGGTGAAAGCAACTTGACACTTTTAAATAATTTTATATACACTATTGGTGAAATCAATCTAAGGAATATTCATTTATTTATTTTTGACATTTGGCTACCCTTGTGTAATTTAATAAAAAGTGTAATTTGAGTTGGTTAATAGTTCATTCTAATGGTTTTCTCAGTCTGTCTAGGCTAAGGTTGAGTTACTTTATACTTAATCATAACTAATGCTTTTCATAAATGTACTTCTAAGTTCTTTATTTACAACCATTCCATCATGAATTATGATGCACTGCATGCAGCTGATGAAATGCTGCTTGTAATGTGATAGATCATACAAATGAAGCCATGAGCAAAATGTAGTCAAAAGTACTGAAGCCAAAATTGACTTGTCTGTGGTCCATTGACCGCTGATTTTCTGGTACTTTATGTGCAACAATTTAAAATAAATGCTAAAACACCACAACAGCTCACATCATTTTCCAGATACAGACTGATGTCTGTTCCTTTTTGCATCTTTTCATTTGGCTCTCTAAATTAACATTGAACTTTGAGCAGTACATTTCATGACACTTCACCGAAACAAACTAAATGGAAAGCAAGCATTTCTATCTCATAATCTGTCAATGACAGAGCTTCAGGATGCTTAATGAGAAAATGTGAATCTCAACATATCTTTCCGAAAATTTATTGAGAAAATTCAATAAATATATGAAGTCTAACCATACATGTATATTGACAAAGACAAAGGAAATTCAGAACCTGCTCTACTGATAGAGAGACAGTACACATAAAGGGAAGCAAATTTTAATACAAAATAGCACTTAACTCTGGAGGAACAGAAATGCAGTGTTTGTTATTCATTAACTATTTAAGCTTCGGTAACTTTTACTTCATATCAGTAATTCTGACTTCAATATTAAATCTGTGATACTCTAGTTTAACAATACATTTATTTGTTACACAAATATTGTAGTTTAAATATTACATGTACTATAATGAACCAGTAGTTTGAGAGGAATTTCTGCCTTATTAATATTCTTCATCACCTAAATCATGAAATAGGAAATAACGTAGCGTATAGTGGTAATTCTTTACCGACGTTTCCGGATAACTTGTCGGTCCCCTCTTCAAGGATCAAAAATCCAAACAAGAAATTCTAATAGTTAACACTTCCAGCTGTGGGGTATCTATAGTGTGTGGCATGCAGGTTTCGCTTTACGAGTCCAGTTTAAAAAAAAAAAAAAAAAAAAACCTGACTGTAAGTCTAACTTCTGTTGTAGCTGGGACTTAGAATAGATTCTAGTCCACGAACAACGGTCAAGATTTCACAGTTCAGAAACTGTTGTACCACGTCTGAAATTAGATTTTCTTCTTCCCCCTTCCAATACAATTCAATTCTTAGATTTATTTATAAAATACAGGTTCAAATGTTTATTTTCGTAACTGCACAATAAACCCGTTTAATTTAAGAATGGAAAAAAAACTAATATATCAACCAAGTAATGTTTAAAAAATATCGTCCACCTTCTGTAAAATCTACACGACAGAACAAAGAACAGTTAAAGAGGATAGACAAATATATTTTATACCTTGGTAATACCGGACATGTTAAAACTAACACGAAAACCGTAGTTCGCGATCGAGTTGTTAGCATTCCCCGCTGCATATTCGAAAGATCCCATGTTCAAACCTTGGCTCGTTAATCGATAATTATGAGATATTTATTAGATACTTCTTTACCAAAGCACAAGGCCTTACAACCCAGAGGGCAGCAATATTTGTGGTTTCCGTCGTAAGAACCCAACAGATCATGATTATTCTATGGTTCGTCGTGGGTTTTCTTAGTCCCTCCAGAAAAATGCCAATATGTTAACTGAAATTAATCCAAAGTAGATTCTTTCCGCGTCCTTCTCAGTTCATTATGTATTACCCACGTCACTTGAAACCATATTATCTTATCAACTGAAAACGTCTTTAAATAGAACAATAATAAGCAAAATGAAAAGTCCCACGAATAAATTTTAAATATTTCATGACCATGCACATATGATTCACTGTGACGATTAAACCAACAAGTGCATATGAAAATATATGAATTTATTACATTAAAATCGTTAACCTCTTACATGTTTCGGTTACCTTTTGTGGCTATCTTTAGGGAGGTGCTTGGTTGGTTGATTGGTTGACTTTGTAATTTATCCTTCTTGTTTGTCTTTTTAACACTTACTTCGAAAAAACACCCGCTGGAGATGGCCATAGAAGGTGACCGAAACACGTAGGAGTTTTACAACGATTATAATATAATAAATTCATAAATTTTCATACGCATTTCTTGGTTTAATTCTCACAGCGCACGCACGAATAAAGTTGTAGCAATTCTCAAGCATTACTTATTTCAAAGTCCTCAACAGTTTTATTTTGGTCAAAAGATTTGGATTTTTAAATTAGATTTTTTTAAATCTGTGTTATTTCTTCAACAATCATTTTAGATCCGCCGTTTAAATCAGCCGATGCTACATGCATACAATATTTGTCACAGACTCAAGTTTTGTAAAATCGATAATGTGTGCTCGAATATCCAAATTTTAAGCCAGATTTCAGTTGTAGTGCCTAGGAAGGAAAGTCGGACGCAGATGTGGTTCATAAACGAGGATAACTTGGTTTATTTTTTGAATACTTAATCATACGCAGTTCCGCGAGGCTATTTTTGTCGAAATTGGACTACTTCTCCGAGACCATTTCGCTTGGTAGCTGGGTTAACGAACGATTTGACTTCTTACTTTCACTTGAACGTTACGTTTAGATAATCTGTTTTTGTCTGTCGGTGATATGACATTGTAACACACTCTCTGGCCTATTATTACATGACACACAATGTCTGTATCGGAGGCGAATTCTCATTAAACATCCATATATTCTTGCTGTTGGCACTGACTGGATTGAGACATACTGAAAGAATTAGTGGTTTCCTCCTCCTTGAGCCTGCTTCTGTAATGGTAATATCACGTCCTTTACAATTCCTCATTCACTGTAATCCTACCCTTCAATCTTTTAACACAGTAATTTAAGAATTATCATTAAAATTGTGCAACTGACAAAGTGTAAACGCTAATGAACACGGCGGATAACAGAAGTTACTTCAGACCTCGCTAAGGTATGGACTGAACAACCAAGGAATCGTGGTTCGATTTCTGGGAGAGCAAGAGATTTTTTTCTTTTCCAAGACTTCCACACTGGTTCTGGGTCCCCACAAACCTTCTATTCAATAGGTACAAGAGTAGGTTCTTTCACCTGGGGGAAAAGCGTTCGGGACGTGAAGCTGACCACTCAATTCCACCTAGTGCCGAGATTAAGAATGTGTGAAAATATACCTTCACTCCCCCATGGGCCCTCATGGCACGCATAGGACAACTTTACGTTTCCCTACTTTTCTTTCTTTTTCAAGTGGTTCATTTACCAAAGAAGTCACATAGACCAAATAAGACTGTTTCATCTGTTGTGCTTCTACGATTGTTGGGGAGTGTTGTGACCGAAATCATCACCATATATTCATTCCTGTTTTTACAAACATTAGTGTATACACCTTAAAGCAAATTATAAAGGAATAGGATTGGAAGGTGTGGACTGCATTAACCCTTTAAAGACAAATGTCAGACCGCTTTATTTAAAGGTCCAGTCCGTACCGCGCTGTAAAAACTTTTCATCGCGGTTATAAAAACCAATCAGTTTATGCTGTAAGTGGCACAAGTCGCTGTTTTTTCTCAGATAAATACAAAACACATAAATACAGCGTGAACAGAGCGTACAGTTGTTGGATGTTAAACCTGTTGGTGCATCACGTAACCAGTAGGCTTTAAAAGGTTATTCTGGCTCAGGATACGGTAAGTGGCCGGCTTTTATGAACACCGTAAATGAACCTCTGGGTTCCATAAACTGCAGAGAGTTTTTTTATGCCTGAGGAACTATGACCATGTCAAGAAGGACTCTGGTCCTTGGAGTTTGTTGGGTAGTTACTGTAGACACCTTTAAATTTAACAAACTACAAGTGGGTACACTCTTTTCAATTCTATTATTAACAACTGACCTCCTGTAATATTTAAGGACCCTGTATTTTTAGCACAAATTTTACTTATCAATGCCGTATAATCCTCGAAATCTGCAGCTTTTAACTCCCTAAACAACATTAACAATTCTGACCGTATAATGGACACGGACTCGGTTATCTGTGAGGTCGGAACTAAGTTTATTTGTATTGTTTCGACGAAATTCAGTCTTCAAAGTGTTAACCTTCTTGAAAAAAGACGAACCTTCTTCTACATTAATTACATATTTATTATTAAGTGTGTCATTATTGGCAAACTGATTTTGCTTATAGGAACCGCGTAGAGAAGATCATCACTCGAGAACCTATCACAGACTGAAGTCAGGCGTCCGCTGCAAGAATTCTTTCTTAACCACGATGTCACAAAGTGACGTATGTGGAATGTTAGTTTATATCATTAAACAACACTTAGAAATAGATAAGTGGCCCACCCAACCTCCTTGAATAAAGTGTAATGGGGCTTCTTTTCCTGGGAGTAAGGAGGCAGGTGTGTAAAATTTTCCATATTGCGTGCAGCTATACGTCTGTTTGGTCTTTATATCTTGACGTCTTTGAGTGGGACAACTTTACCCTTTTTTAACATTTACAATTACTTATGCCATGTCGAATATCTTCTTATCTTCTAGCAACACTTTTGTTTATATGGACTGATGGACGAAAATATTCCAGTCTCCGTGTTTTTCTACAATCTTTCCTTTTCATTTTCCTGTCTGCCGTTTCCTCTCTGCTTATTGTTTTCCAATACCTAACTAAACCTTCTTCTTCTGGGATGTCCGTGTCTGTCTCTTTCATTCTGGTGCCCTTGTCTGTCCGTTCTGTTCACGTGACCGAGCAATAGAAATCGTTTCTGTTCTAACTCCATCAACCAAGTACGAATTCTTCATTCTTCCCCTGGAGTTTTAACTTCTAATTCCTCCATCACTTCTCTTTCTTCAATACTTTGTATCGGTTTAACATGTTTTTGTATGTTGCTGTTGTTGTTCTTTTGCCCAGTTTTCGGTTATATCTTTTTCAAAATATGCATTGTATAATTTCACATAATTTAAAATTATTTGTACAAATTTATTGAATTTTTCTTTGTTGATATTCCCCCTCTGAGCTCCACGTCATAGAATATTAATTCAATTTATGCAAAACACTGCATTTAATTCCTCAATTATGAAAACGGGATGGTTAGGGATTACGAATTAAAACCTGTCAGATGACGAGTGCTGAAGAGAAGGTTAGATACGAACGTCAAGAAAATATTATATTATAGTCTTAGTTCCTTTGCAGATAATTGTGCTGATGAGAACGTGTGTTAACTTACTGAGACTGCACCTCTTTGGCGTGGAGGATTATGTAAAGATCGATATTAACGAGAGACTGCGAGAGACATGTGGTTAACTGGTAGTGGTACAGTACTATTCGGCACTCATGGAGAAAAAAAAATTGTCTGGCTGTACTGAATGCTGTAAATAACGGAGGAAATACACAACAATACAGGCAATGTACATATAACGTAACCCTGAGTCGCTTTCATGCAAACATTGTTGTTGTGGAAAATCAGTAAGTATTACTTATTCCGATTGTGTTTTTGTGGACTTAGGTGTTCAGCATGCAATGCGCATGCGCCATATTGTCATCTGTGGCCTTCCTGACTCTACGATATTTTTCTACATTTTCTCATAAAAGCAGGATTTTCGAAAAAAAAGTTACTGAACATAAAATGTGTGTGTTGGTTTCCTCTGCAACTTTTGTCTGAGCGAGATATGATCAAAAAATGTATACTGGTCTTAATGTAAAGTACCCGTTATTCTTGTCCGATTTTATTAAAACTTGAAATTTCTGGGCAGATTGTCGAAAAATACTCTAAATAAAATTTCTTGAAAATCCGTCCTGATGGAGCCGAGTTCCATGCGGACAGGTAGACGGACGGACAGACGGACAGGCACACATGACGATGCTAATAGTCACTTTTCGCAATTTTGCGCACGCGCCTAAAAGGCTCATTTAGAACCCATAATAAGGAGTTGTAAGGACACCCCCCTCTCCTCACCCATACGCTGGGCATTTGGCGCGTATGGGTGAGGAGAGGGGGGTGTGTAGGTTTTTGGTGGGGAAACCGGAATGAAAGAAACCCCTGGGGAGACCTGGGCGTAGATGGGTGGATAATATTAGGACGGATCTCCAGGAGGTGGGATGTGGGTATATGGACTGGATTGGGCTGGCCCAGGATAGAGACAGGTAGCGGACGCTTGTGAGTGCGGTAATGAACCTTCGG
>Ga0123355_10012073_pt1 | contig 13365 bp, 9 predicted proteins | sample TergutEmb28metaG_3_FD_89872 | JGI IMG/M metagenome (GOLD analysis project Ga0123355, IMG submission 89872) | Embiratermes neotenicus P1 segment gut microbial communities from Petit-Saut dam, French Guiana - Emb289 P1 | ecosystem: Host-associated > Arthropoda: Insects > Digestive system > Gut ...
AGAGCTATGTCGAGAAGAAGACGGAGAAGAAGGGCCCGCTGGACCAGGAGAGCCAAGCGACAGCTCACTGGGTTGATTGTATTCTTACTAATTGTCGCGGCGGTGCCTCTGGCCTATTTTGGGATTGACTATGTCCTCAATTCGCCAGACGGCTGGTTTGCCTCAGCCCCCCAGGAGGGCGGACAGCAGACTCCCGGGCCGAGCCCCACACCGGGACAGACCCCCGCCCCCAACGATCCAGACCCCACCCCGGAACCTGAGCCGGAGCCCACCCCAGAGCCCACAACGCCGCCCTGGGAATTGTTCCACCCCCACAGCCTGCCCGGCACGGATCCCAACACCAACCTGGGATTCCAGTGGCGGACAGAAATTGTAGGAGACTTAGGGGAGATGTGGTTCGGCATGCCCGAGGACTACGCGGCCTTAGCGGGTGTTACCACCTTCCGGAGCAATAACTTCCGCCAAAACGCATCCTGGGGCACGGCAACAGTGGAGCGGGAAGAACTCCGCATTAACTATGAGCTCACTGTGGGCAGCTTGGCCGGCTGGCCGGGCATCGGCTGGTCGGGACAGCCCGCCATCGTCCAATGGGACTTCGAAGTCCAGCAGATGATGAACATCGTCCCCGAGTTCCGCGACCGCCGCGATCTGGTTGAGGTGATCCAAGTCGCTCTAGACGGGAATATCTACTTCTTTGAGGCGGAGACCGGTGTACGCACACGCCCCCCCATCAACGCGGGGGCGCCCCTTAAGGGCGGGGCGGTCATCGATCCCCGGGGTTATCCGATTTTGTACGTGGGCCACGGGATTCAGAACGGGCCGCGCTTTGGGTACTTCATCTTCTCCCTCATCGACGGGTCAGAGCTGTTTTTCTTGAGTGGAGCCGATCCCTTCGCCCCCCGTAACTGGCCAGCCTTTGACTCGAATCCCCTCATCGACGGGGTGGCCGACCGTATGCTCCTCTGCGGCGAAAACGGTGTAATTTACAATATCCTGCTCAACACGCGCTTTGATCGGACGGCGGGCACGGTCTCTCTTGACCCCGTGGTATCCCGCTTCCGCTACACCACGAACCCCCACAGACGGGTATATGGCATCGAGAGTTCCCCCGCCGCTTTTGGACATTACCTCTTCACTGCGGACAACAGCGGCATCATTCTCTGTATGGATCTGCGCACCTTCGAGCCCGTCTGGGTCTTTGACGCCCGAGACGACACAGACGCCACCCTGGTACTCGACTGGGAAGAGGAGTACGAGCGCCTGGTCATCTTCACCGGAACACAGGTGGACTTACAGGGCCCGGGGGGCATCGCTATGATCCGCAAGCTCGACGCCTCTAATGGCGAGGTGCTCTGGGAGTGGTCGATTCCCTGCCGCCACGTGGCCCTGGTAAACGGCGGTGTCATGGCAACCCCCATCCTGGGGCAAGGTGATATCTCCGACCTGGTCATCTTCAACGTGGCCAAGACCCTAGGCATCGACGCCGACGGCCTGCTCATCGCCTTTGACCGTATGACCGGTGACGTAGTCTGGGAGGTGCCCCTGCCCCGTTACGCTTGGAGCTCCCCGGTGGCAGTTTACACAGAAGACGGCACCAGCTATATCCTCATGGCCGACTCCGTGGGAATGATGCGCCTCTTCCGGGGCACAACCGGGGAAGTGCTCTACCGCCTGAACCTGCATACGAATGTAGAGGCTTCTCCCGCGGTATTCGGCAACATGGTCGTGGTGGGAACCAGGGGCCAGCGGATCTTTGGAATTGAGATTTTGTAGTAGGAGTGACGCATATGAAGGCTTGTATTTTAATGGGAAGTCCACAGAAAAACGGAAACACGGCAGAGCTAATAAAGCCTTTTGTGTCCCAGCTAGAGCAGGCGGGTTCAGACCTCACGTATATCACCCTGTCGGATAAGCACATCCAGCCCTGCACAGGTTGTTTTGCCTGTCAAAACGTGGCGGGGGAGTATGGCTGTGTGTTAAAAGACGATGTGGCGGAGATCATAGATGAAATGCTAAGAAGCGACTGCATCGTCTTCGCCACACCCATCTACACCTGGTTTTGTACGGCCCCCATGAAGGCCCTGCTAGACCGCCATTTCGGGCTCAACAAATTCTACGGAAAAGCCCAAGGCTCCCTGTGGGAGGGGAAGCAGATAGCAATCCTAGCCACCCACGGCTATGAGACCAGTTTCGCCACCGAGCCCTTTGAGCTGGCCATCAGGCGTCTATGTGAACACTCCAAGCTACACTATCGGGGAATGTACACGGTGCGAAATAAAAAAGGCCTAACCTCGTTTCAGACGGAAGAGGCCACGGCGGGTGTGCGGGAGTTTGCCCTGCGATTGTTGGGTGGATGAGTGTTTGACGTGTAAAAAAGAAGTGCGATGTCACGAAGGGGTGATCTCGCACTTCTTGTTGTTTCTATGGTTGTTGTACCGAGGCTTATACTGTACGATCAATCTTTATTTCCAGTTTTCGCTTCCTCGTCCTAAAAAACAATATCAAAGCAAGTGTGATAATGGCTAATTCCATGACGAAAGACCAATGCAAAACAAATGAAAGAATCCAATGGCTATACATTGCGGGTATTTCTATAAGTTGAAAACTGTGGTTGCTCAGTGGGTAGAGCCAAAAAATGCGCTCGGTAAATGTATCCAATACTAAATGCAACAGCCAATTCACGAAAAACAGTACATAATATATTCGCATTTTTTCAAAAAACTTCATGTGATATAGCGGAAGTGTAACAAGAAAGGCTAATGCCATTACAACTGGCAGATGCGGGAAAAAATGGCGGTGGATTATACTTCTGTCAAACAAATAGAAATAGATTAAACCCAAGTCAGGCCACACGCTGAAAATCATACTGCTAATAACTACGGATTTCTCCTCTTGCTTAAAGGCTTTCGCTACAATATAGCCAGTAGGTATATGTGCAATTAACACTTCTTCACCTTCTTTGATTTCGCAAAGTATAAATTCCTTGTATCTTCAACTTTCCAATCGCCGCACGATTTTTTGTTTATTTTGGCGTGTTTTAAACGTTGTCATCGCAAATGCCAAGCCAAGGCGTTTCTTATCCAAACCTTTCAACAAAATCCGCCACAGGGCACGAAATTCCTATTCTTGTGATTCGATGTTGGTCACCTGAGTCACGGCAGAAAAGAAACCCCATTCTGCATATTCTCAAGTCCCCGAGACTCTTCCCCTCTTCATCTGAAAGCCTTATCAGCAAAAGTGGGTAGGTATCAACCCCATCCCATGGACGTGGTCTATATTCTACTAAGCTCCAAGCGTTTAGATGGCTTACAATTTCCTCGATTTCATCCCTGCCGTCTATCTCATGTCGGGAAACCCAACCGTCACCCCAAGTAATGAGGTAAACTTCATTTGGATCAATTTCTAAGCTGTAGCTATTTCCACCTAGCCACCAAAATAAAAACACCACAGATATAACTAACATAGCGACTATTATCGCAAGCGATATACGCTTTCTATATTTCATGTATTGCCCTCTGCACTTCGCTAAATATAAATTATCACCATTTATACAATCGCAAAAAATAGTATCCCATCTGAGCCTATAACCCCACTCTCCAAATCTCAGCCACACATTCCACATGGGCGCAGCGCGGAAACATGTCCACCGGGGTGACTTCTCGCGTCCGATAACCCAGCGCCGTGAAACGGGCCAGATCCCGGGCCAGGGTAGCCGGGTCACAGGAGACATAGACAACGCGCCGGGGGGCCATCGCGGCGATCTGGCTGATCACCTGCTCAGCCAGACCCTTACGAGGTGGGTCTACGACGACCACGTCAGGGGAGAGGTGGGTGATATCGGCCGCGTCCGCCAAGCGGAATTCAGCGTTTTCTATGCCATTTATGCGGGCGTTTTCCCGGGCGTCTAAGACGGCCTGCTCCACCACCTCGGCCCCGATGGCATACTTTGCCCGACCCGCCATGATCAGCGTAATAGTACCCGTGCCGCAATAGAGGTCGAGTACAGTTTCCGCACCCGTGAGATCGGCATAATCCAGGGCCTTGGCATACAACCGCTCCGCCTGGGCGGGGTTCACTTGAAAGAAGGAGCGGGGCGAGAGCCGGAACCGAAGCCCCGCCAGCGTATCGACCAAATGATCATCGCCCCAGAGGGTGGAAAAGCGACCCCGGAGGACGACATTACCCGTCTCTTGATTCACGCAGAGCATGATACTCGACACCGTAGGGCAGTGACGGCGGATGGCCGCAATCAGGGCCTCTGTCTGTGGGAGGTCGGCCCGTGTCACGACAATGCAGACGGCGGATTTTCCCATCCCCCGCGCCTCGCGCACAAAGAGGTGGCGGATGATACCAGTTTGGCTACCTTCATCGTAAGCCGCCACATCGTAGGCGGCCATCCACTCCCGAAGCGCAGTAGCGGCACAATTTGCGGCCTCGCCCTGGATGCGGCAGGCGGTGACGGGGAAAATCTGATGACTGCGTCGCCGATAAAACCCGGTGACAGGCGTCCCATCCGCCCCCTGGCCCACGGCGAAAATGGCCTTGTTGCGGTAGGAATCCTGCCGTTCTGCGGCGATGATCTCGCCCACGGGAATGTCCAGGTCACCCACCCGGGCCAGGGCATCTATGACGCGCTGCCGCTTGAGGCGGAGCTCTTCCTCGTAAGTCATGTGCTGAAAGTCACAGCCGCCGCAGGGGCCAAAGGCGGGACACACCGGTGTGATCCGCTGTGGGGAGGGGCTGATGATCGTCTCGATCTTCGCCCAGGCCATCTGTTTCGCCACGCGCAGGATGCGAATCTCACAGGTCTCGCCATCCATGGCACCTTTGACGAAGACAACCTGGCCATCGATGCGCGCCACCCCGGCCCCGTCGCTGGCGTAGCCTTTGATTGTTACAGTATGCAGTTGATTTTTGTCGAGTGGCATTTTGTGTACGTCCTTGGGAGTTTGTATTGGGGTATTGTATCACAATGTGGGGGAATTGTCATTTCAACTTCAATCTATCTTTATAACTCGGCATGCCTGCCGGCGGCGATACTTTTTTCACCTGGCGACCCGCCCTAGGCCCCGCCTATGGCGGGACTGAAGGCGGGTAGGCCATGCATTAACTCGACTAAGCATTTGCGGGAAGGGCACCCGCAAACGCAAGTCTCGTAGTATGCTATCGCCCAAAAAAAGTACCCAAAAAAATGCGACTTGGGGGCGGAGCCCCCAAGACCCCCAAAGGACTTGCACGCTACAGGTTGGGAGAGTCGGTTCTGGGGTGGGCTTGGATTTTGGAAGTTCGGTGGAGATAGTTTCTTAGTTTTTCAAGTCGGTAATGCAATAACATTGCCCACTGCAATAAAAAAGTGGCTCCACCCAAAGCAATACATGCAGGGGTGCCTTTCTGTGCCGCACACCCTTTCCGCCTAAAACGGCAAGCCCTTCATCAAAGGGGGTCTCGGGGGCGAAGCCCCAGAGTCGCATTTTTGCATACTTTTTGGGCGAGAGCAAAAAGTATGGCCGCCGGCAGGCATGCCGAGATCAAAATTATGCTTTAACATAAAAATGATAAACCTCGATTAACAAAAAACGATAAGCCCCATGCAATGGTCTACGCCTGTACACCGCCGCATACCGTATACGGAGGAGGTGTGCAATGTGCAGATGAGATACGGCGCTTACCGGCGGCCGCAGAGAACCCACAGAGAACAATCGAATTGGCGCCAGACCCGCAGGGCGTTGCGGCTGGCGGTCTGCTTGGCGATGTTAGGCCTTGTCCTCCTGCTGCGCGCCTGTTTTCCGGCCACAGTGGAAGCCATGCGCGAGACGGTACTACCCGTCATGGAGGAGAACATTGACTACAGGGGAGCCATTGCCGCCATCGGTGAGGGCTTAGCGGGGGAACTGTCTATCATGGAGGTTCTAGGCGATCTCACCGTCCGGGCCTTCGGCGGCGTCCCCGCTGAAGACGTGGAGGTCACCGGCCAAACCGAGGAGCCTCAACCCCTACCATTCCCGCCGCCTACAGTTGTAAATCCTCCCATCGCGGAGGTTATTCCCATGCCAGAGGCCCTGCCCGGCGATCTCGCCCGCCCCCTCACAGAGCCGGATGAGCTGGAAGAGGCGGATGAGCCGGCTGAACCCGAGGCAGTGGCGGTCTTCTTGGCGCGGCAGGAGGAGTTTACGGGCCACGTGATGCCCGCCAGTGTTGTGTATACTTACGTCCCCCTGGGGATGGACTTTGTCTCGCCCACTACGGGCCGGGTATCGTCCCCCTTCGGTTTTCGGAGGCATCCCATCAGAGGGGAAGTCCTCTTCCACTTTGGTACCGACGTGGCAGCGGATACCGGAACCCCCATTGTCGCCGTCGCCGATGGGACTGTACTGGCCGCCAGGGAATGTGCCGCCTGGGGCCTATATATCCTCCTCGATCACGGCGGCGGCATCGTCACCCGCTATGCCCATGCCAGTGTGCTCTATGTCCGGGCGGGGGATGTAGTCGAGAGGGGCCAGCGAATCGCCCGCGTAGGCCAGACGGGAGCCGTCACAGGCCCCCACCTGCATTTTGAGATCACCCTAGACGGTATGCACAAGAACCCGGAGTTCTACATAGAGTTTATGGCATAGGATATGCGGACGGCAAAAACCTGCGACCTTATTGTAGGGGCGACCGCCCCCGGTCGCCCGGCCCTTGACCTGTTTTGACAGGCAACGGGTGGCAGATTGTTGCCCCTAGGGCGTGCTTTGAAACGGTTGGAATGCCGGAAAAATTAGGCGTTTTAACGGTGTTTCCACGGTTTCAAAACACACCCTATTAGTGATAGATAGAGAGAAACAAACCGGGCCCAGACCGTGACCGCCACGTCTTTTGGTCGAAAAGGTCACACAGCGAGCCCGGCAGAGAGGCGGGGTTGGATGCGGCTTGGACGGATCACCGTCACAGGTGGTTTTTTTGTGATGGCGGCGCTGTTCACACTCTTTGACCGGAACGGCTTTGTACCCTTCGTAATCCTGGCCGCCCTGGTGCATGAGCTGGGGCATTTCATTGCCATCTACGCCATGGGGGGGAGGGTATTACGCTTACATCTGGGACTTGTAGGTCTGCGGATCGACTACGAGGGACGGCGGATCGGGTATCTGGGGGAAGTGATCATCGCCCTGGCAGGGCCTTTTGTAAACTTGGCCTTTGCCTATGGCGTATCCCTCTTAGGGCAACACATGGGCGGGGAGGCGGCATTTTTTCTGGCGGGGATCAACTTCGGCGCGGCCCTGTTTAACCTTCTGCCCATCTATCAGCTAGACGGCGGGCGGGCCCTGTACTGCATCTTAGCTCTGGTGACAGACAGTGAACGGGCCGGGCGGGTGCTCTGTGTCACCAGTTGTGTGGCCATTTTCGCCCTCTTAGTGGCGGGGGCCTTCCTCTTCCTCTGGTCGGCTTGGAACTTTACACTCTTAGCCGCCGCCATTTGGCTTCTGGTCAGCTATTGTAAAAATGGGGGGAATGCGGTAAAATACGCTGTGACTGAATATTAGGATGTGACAGCCAATGGACGCAAAACTACAAAGAATCTTGCCTCGAGTGCAAAAGCCCGCCAGATACGTGGGCGGCGAATACGGCCAGGTGGTCAAAGACCCCCAAGAAGTGCGCCTGCGCCTAGGGCTCTGCTTCCCCGACACCTACGAGATCGGTATGAGCAACTTGGGCCTCCAAATCCTCTATGGCGTGTTTAACGAGATGGAGGAGCTTTGGTGTGAGCGCATCTTTGCCCCCTGGGGGGACATGGAGGCGGAGATGCGCGCCGCCGGAATCAATCTCTATGGCTTAGAGAGCGGAGACCCGGCGGGGGCGTTTGACCTCCTGGGTTTCTCCATAGGCTATGAGATGGCCTACACTACGGTGCTCAACATGCTGGATATGATGGGATTACCCATCTTAGCGGCGGAGCGCCACGATCTCGCGCCCCTGGTGTTCGCCGGGGGGAGCAGTTGCTATAACCCGGCACCCATGGCGGATTTCATCGATCTCTTCGTCATCGGCGAGGGGGAAGAGGTGGGGCCGGACTTGGTGCGGCTCTACGACGAAGCTAAGGCGCAGGGCTTGACCAAGGCGGCGTTCCTCAAACTGGCGGCGGAGATTCCCGGGGTCTATGTACCCGATAGATCAGGACAGGTGCAAAAGCGCATCATCCGTGACTTGGACAAGTCCTATTTCCCCCAGAAGGCCATCGTGCCCAGCACCGAGATCGTCCATGACCGGGTGGCCCTGGAACTCTTCCGCGGTTGCATCCGGGGTTGCCGCTTTTGCCAGGCCGGGTATATCTATCGCCCCGTCCGTGAGCGCTCTGAGGACGTGCTTATCCGGCAGGGTTGCTCTGCCCTGGAACACACGGGCCATCAAGAGATCACTCTACTCAGCCTGAGTAGTAGCGACTACAGCGCCCTAGGCCCCCTCTGCGACGGGCTCCTGGATTGGTGTGAACCCCGGAAGACCAGCCTATCCCTGCCCAGTCTCCGGGCGGACAACTTCTCCATGGAACTCATGGAACGAGTCCAGAAGGTGCGCAAAAGTTCCCTCACCTTCGCCCCCGAGGCGGGGAGCCAGCGGCTCAGAGACGCCATCAACAAAAATGTGACGGAAGAGGCCCTCTTAGAGAGCCTCCGCGTAGCCTTCTCCGGCGGGTGGAGCGCTGTGAAGCTCTACTTCATGTTAGGCCTGCCCACGGAGACCGATGAGGATGTCGTCGCCATCGCCGAACTGGTCAATCAGGTCGTACGGACTTGGCGGGATCACGCCAGCAATAAGAACCGAGGCCTCAAGATCACCGTGAGCACATCTTGCTTTGTGCCCAAGCCCCATACCCCCTTCCAGTGGGAGGCACAGGTGACCATGGAGGAATACCTCCGCCGGGTGAAACTCCTCAAGGAACACATGCTGGCAAAGGCCGCCACCTATAACTGGCACGCCCCAGAGAGCAGCTTCATCGAGGCCGTCCTCGCCCGGGGAGACCGGGCTCTAGGGCCGGTAATCGCCGAAGTCTGGCGGCAGGGCGGACGGTTAGAACCTTGGAGTGAATATTTCTCTTTAGAACGCTGGATGGAGGCATTCAACACCTGTGGAGTCGATCCCCATCTCTACGCCACCCGGGAACGGGAGGCCGACGAGGCCTTCCCCTGGGACATGATCGACACAGGGGTGGATCGGGCCTATCTTCGGCGAGAGCGGGACGCGGCCTATGCCCATCGCCTCTCCCCGGATTGCCGCAAGCAGTGTACAAACTGCGGCGTAACACGAATCGCAGAGGGGGTGGACTGCCGTGGCTAGACACAGATTGCATTTTTCAAAGACTGGCAGAGCCCAATACCTCTCTCATCTTGACCTCATGCGAACCATGCAACGGGCATTCCTCCGCGCCGGTGTGGGGATTCGACACACTGAGGGATTTAACCCCCACGCCTACATCTCCGTAGCCCTGCCCCTCTCCGTGGGGATGGAGAGTATCTGCGAGCTCTTGGATTTCGAAGTGGTGGACGGCACGTCCATCTTGTCCTTGCCGGCTTTGCTAAACGCCCAAATGCCAGAGGGTATCGCCGTACAAGCCGCCTATGAGACAGAGCGTAAGGTAAAAGAAATCGCCTGGCTCCGCCTCTGCGGGGTTCTCGAATACGACGCCTTGGCGGACACAGCGGAGATGGCGAGGCAACTCACGGCCTTTTTCGCCACAAGCCCCCTTATGGTTACCAAATTGACCAAGAAAAAAGAGCCCACCCAGGTGGACATCGCCCCCCTGATCCGGGAGATCGCGTTTACTGCTGACGGTGCTAACAAGATCGGGATAGCGGCCGTAGTGGCGGCACAGAACCCGGGGCTTAGTCCCAATCTGCTCATGGAGGCGATTAAACAGCGCGCCCCGACTCTCACGCCTGATTTCGCTCGGTTTTCTCGGGTGGAGGTCTATGATAGTGGGATGGGTGTGTTTCGGTAAGTGCTATTTGTCGTTTTTTTGTTAAAGCTTGATTTATAACTCGGCATGCCTGCCGGCGGCCATACTTTTTGCTCTCGCCCAAAAAGTATGCAAAAATGCGACCTAGGGGGCAAAGCCCCCTAGGCACCCCCTTTGATGAAGGGCTTGCCGTTTTAGGCGGCAAGGGTAAGCGGCACAAAAGGGTGTTCCTGCATGTATTGCTTTGGGTGGAGCCACTTTTTTATTGCAATGGGCAATGTCACCTGCATTATCAATCCGGGAGAACTAAGAAACTACCTCAGCCGAACTTCCAAAATCCAAGCCCAACTTAGAACCAACATACCCAACCTATAGTGTGCAAGCCCTTTGGGGTTCCTAGGGGCTTTGCCCCTAGGTCGTTTTTTGCTTCCTTTTTGTCGACACAAAAAGGAAGGCCGCCGGCAGGCATGCCGAGTTAAAAGTAAGATTGAACTAAAAATGATAGACAGAAAAACAAACCCTATAAAACCCCACCAATCCGAGCAAGCGCCTCATCCAAAGCCCCCCGGGGACATCCGGCGTTCAAACGCACAAACCCCGCCCCGGTGGCCCCGAATAGATCCCCTCGATTGAGCCAAACCCCGGCCCCATGCAATAGCTTATCATCCAAAGCCTCAGGAGACAAACCGAGCTGCCGACAATCCAGCCAGGCCAGATAAGTCCCCTCCGGCGGCACCAGCCGGACGAGAGACAACTCCGCCCGGAGAAAGGCGTCAATCCGCTCCATATTCCCCCGGAGATAGACGAGCAGGGCCTCCAGCCAAGAGGCACCCTCGGAATAGGCGGCCTGACAGGCCACCAGACCCAGGGTATTGGCGTGGGAGAGCCCACCGGCGTGGAGCCCCCGCAGAAAAGCCTTCCGCAGATCAGGATCAGAGATGAAGATGTTGGACACCTGCAAACCCGGTAGGTTAAACGTCTTGCTCGGCGCTGTGGCCAGAATCATACGCCCCGCCTCCTCGGATACGAGGGTAGGGAGGAGGTGGTGTGTATGCCCGGGGAAGACAAAATCACAATGGATCTCATCGGACAGGATCAGCACATCATGCTTGGCGCAGATGCGCACCATCTCCTGTAGCTCATCCTCCCGCCAGACCCGGCCCACGGGATTGTGGGGGCTACAGAGGATAAAGAGCTTCACCCCATGCTCCACAATCTGCCTCTCAAAGTCGGCAAAATCAATGGTGTACTTGCCGCCGACAAAGCGAAGCGTATTCACCGCCAGCCTTCGGCCGTTAGCGTGGATGGTCTGGCGGAAGGGGTAGTAGACCGGCTCCTGGATGAGCACCGCGTCCCCAGGCGCTGTAAAGGCGCGGAGGGCGATAGAGATAGCGTTTACCACCCCGGGGGTGATCACCACCCACTCGGGGTCAAATGTATAGCCGAAGCGCCCGGTGAACCAGGTCACCAGCGCGTCGAAATAGGGGGCGCTAGGCTCGGTGTAGCCAAAGATCCCATGCCGCACCCGCTCCTGTAGGGCCAGGAGCACCGGTTCCGGGGCGGAAAAGTCCATGTCCGCCACCCAGAGGGGCAGGATATCCGCCGGTTTTCCGCGTTTTTCGCCGCTGTCGAACTTGAGGCTATCCGTGCCGCGCCGCTCAATGATACGGTCGAAGTCAAAACCCATTACGAGACCTCCAATGCCTGCGCCAGATCGGCGATGAGATCATCGGCATCCTCTAAGCCCACCGATAGGCGGAGCAGACAGTCGTCAATGCCCAGAGCGGCCTTCCGCTCCTCCGGCACCTCGGCGTGAGTAGAGACATGGGGGCAGTTCATCAGAGACTCGACCCCGCCCAGACTCTCGGCATAGCTGATGAGTTGTAGGCGACTGAGAATCCGCCGCGCCGTATCCGCCTCGTCGACCCGGAAGGAGAGCATGGCCCCAAATCCATCCGCCTGGCGCTGACTGATGGCATAACCCGGATGATCGGGGAAGCCGCAATAGTTCACCTGAGCGATCTGCGGCTGTTCTCTCAGCCAGGCCGCAATCTGATGAGCCGAGGCCTCCTGTTGCCGCATCCGCACCGCCAGGGTCTTGATCCCCCGGAGGATGAGCCAACTGTCAAAGGGAGAGAGCCCCGCCCCCGTCGTCTTGAGGAGGTAGCGCAAGCGCTCAGCCAGCTCCGCCTCATCCACCACGAGGAAACCCGCCATGGTGTCGTTGTGGCCCCCTAGATACTTCGTACCGCTGTGTACCACCACATCTGCCCCCAGAGATAGGGGCCGCTGGAGATAGGGGGTGAGGAAGGTATTGTCCACGATGAGCAAGATATCCCGCGCTTTAGTGAGCTCCGCCACTGCGGCGATATCCGTGACCAGCATCATAGGATTAGATGGCGTCTCAAGGAACACCGCCTTGGTATTCGGTCGAATCATGGCTTCCAGCGCCGCCAGATCCCCGGTGTCCAGGTAGCTGAACTCCAAGCCGTACGACGCGTATACATGCCCAAAGAGGCGCGATGTGCCGCCGTAGAGATCCTCTGTGGCCACAATGTGATCCCCGGGGGAGAAGAGTTTCATCAACATGGCCTCAGCCGCCACCCCCGTGGTAAAGGCCAGGGCATCCGAGCCCCCTTCCAGGGCGGCAACCGTCCGCTCTAAGTGTTCCCGCGTGGGATTTTGCACCCGGCTGTATGCATAGGCATTCAGATCATCCACCCCGGGATGCATAAACGTCGCCGACTGGTAGATGGGAAAACTCACGGCCCCTGTGGCGGCGTCTGTGTATTTCGCCGCCCCGTGGACACATTTGGTGTCGAGATTCATAAAAAAACACGCCCCTTTCAAACTGGCCTATCAAGTATACGTCCCCCAGGGACGGCTTGTCAACTGAATTGCATGTTGTTTGTAGGGGACGCCCCCTGGGCGTCCCGGTCCTTCCATTATCCAGAGCCTCCGGGACGCTGAGCCCAAACTGCGGGCGGGGATGGAACCCCGCCCCTACGGTTACGAGCGCCATTGGCCAACCCCGTCCGAAAAGGAAATTGACAGGAGGATAATTTCGTGTTAGAATAACGCTTGATCTGCGGACGTGATGGAATTGGTAGACATGCAAGATTTAGGTTCTTGTGCTTCACGGCGTGGGGGTTCGAGTCCCTTCGTCCGCACCAGTGGAGATGTTGTTAGGGGATTTGATAATCTTCATTAACAACATCTTTTCTTTTTTAGCCGTGGCAAGCAAGGTGCGTGGTGCACCACGGCGGCATTTTAAGCTGCTATGCGTCTGCTGTGTGGTATTAGTAAACGGAGTGAATTTATAATAGCGAAGGATAATAGTATGAAAATAGGAAAACTTGAAAGTGTTGAATTGCGTGAAATATGGCAACACGAAGCAAGTGATTTTACACCGTGGTTAGCGTTGCCAGAAAATTTAG
>Ga0123355_10012074_pt1 | contig 13365 bp, 13 predicted proteins | sample TergutEmb28metaG_3_FD_89872 | JGI IMG/M metagenome (GOLD analysis project Ga0123355, IMG submission 89872) | Embiratermes neotenicus P1 segment gut microbial communities from Petit-Saut dam, French Guiana - Emb289 P1 | ecosystem: Host-associated > Arthropoda: Insects > Digestive system > Gut ...
CGGCAATGCCCTCCGCTTGGCGAGAAAGTATGCTTTCGCGCTCCAAGGTCGCGACCGCGCCGAACACTGTCAACATGAATTTTCCCGTTGGCGTTGTGGTGTCGATACACTCCTTCTTGGAAATGAAATCAACGCCTTTTGCGGTTAGCCGTTCGACCAGGTCCAGCAGGTCGCGCGTGTTGCGGGCAAAACGGCTGATGTCACTCACGATTATGGCATCGCCCTCGCGGACGAACTCCAATAGCTCTTGCAGTTGGGGGCGGTCTGCATTTTTGCCGCTGGCGATGTCAACGAAAACACGCTCAACGCCCAATTCTTGCATCAAAACTTCTTGGCGAGCCGTGTTTTGTCCCGCACTGCTGATTCTCACGTAACCTATTTTCATGCCGCGCCCTCCGTTTCCGCGATAATTTCGTTGATGATGGCAAGTTTTTGCTTAGTTTCGTCAAAGTGCAACTCGTGCCCGCGCTTGCTGGCTTTGAGCATGAAGTCGGCGGCGTGTTGCGTGAGCCGAAACGTGTAGTAATCGTGCAAGTCCAGCAGTAGTCCCATTTTAGTTATGTTCATGGCGTTTCTCCCTTTCCATTTTCTATAATATTATTATAACATACTAACGCTAGTATCGCAAGATGGAATGTTGCACAAAGTTTGTATGATGATTTTGTGCACTATTATACTTGCGTTAGTATTGTTCGTGTGTTATAATTATAGATGGAAAAGGAGCGTGATTTTTTGGGGAAAACATCAACAACATCAAAGGCAAAATACAACGCAAAAGCATACGATAGGCTATATATAACCGTCCATGCGGGCAAAAAAGAAGAAATTCAGGATTTTGCCACCGCGCGGGGCGAGAGCTTGAATGGCTTTATCAACCGTGCCATTGTGGAAGCGATGGAGCGGGAGAGCGCAACGCAAGAGAAATAGTGTGTCAATAGGGTCGCCTTTCGCGCTGCAACATGTCAAAACACGAAAAGGGAGTCTATTGAAATGCAATAGACCCCTGTTTATTTTGTTGCATTAGAGTACAGGCTAGTGAAAGAGGTTAGCCAATCCCCTTGGCTTGCTGGAATGTTTTCAGGATCGCTTCAGCTACGTAATTGCTTACCCGAAATGAACGCACGCCAAATCCGTGTTCAGTGGTTTTTATGGTTAACACGCAATTGCCTGTTTTTTTATCGTATGTTGAAGATGTTGCTGCCCCGAACATTGCCCACCCCGTTCCGCCCAACAATTGGCCAGTGACCGCTCTTTTTACCATATCGTTTTTTTCCTCTCACTTCGTATTCAATCATAATATCATTCAGCAAACTGAGGGGATATACTCTGCCCGAAGTGCCATAAGCCCATTTCCCTCGACTTATATCAATCGCAAAAACCCCAAACTCTGGCAATGTTTCGGCGCAATTAGCATCAAAGGCTTCGCCGCTTTTTTTACTTAAAAATTCTGAGGTAGATTGTTCTCTTTCCTGTTTTTTTATTCTGTCCAATTGAAGAAAGCAACCAATGCCCAACAAAACTGCGCTCATCATAAGTAGAAACATCCAGGCAAAGGAAATATCAGCAAAGAGAATACCTATGATAAACAATCCAACAGCCCCAAATATCCCAAGAATAGCAAGAATTCTTAGGTTGCGATTTTTACTTTGGGCTGCTTGTGTAATAGGAATGTTTGAAGTGCTTTGAGTTGTTTTACTGTTTTGAATTTGCGTTTCCTGAATCTTTGGAAGCAATTTTATGGCGTGTTCGTTGTATTGAGCTGCGGATTTTTCGATCCAATAACGCGCTTTGCCAAGGTCAACAGGCGTTCCACGGCCACTATAATACAGGCTGCCCAAGTTAAATTGTGCGCTATCAAGTCCAAGCTCGGCTGCCGCTGTAAAATATTCAATTGCCTTAGCATAATCGCCAGAGTCTATATATGCCATTCCTGCAAAGTTATATGTTACACCATCTCGAAAGCCTTTTTCTATCGCGGCTTCAAACCAACGAAGAGCTACTTCATAGTTTTTCTCTACATTATAGTAGTAAACGCCCGTATTACTAGCGGCCTTGGCGCTGCCCTTGTCAAATGCCAGTTGATAAAACTTCAGAGCATCTTGATACTCTCCCTGATTAAAGCAATTTAAGCCCATGAAATTGAATGCTTCGCCTGCAAGCTCGTTATCGGGGCAATGTTCAGCGACTAAGGCTAGATTTTCCCTTTGACGAAGAATTGTTCTCCAATCAATATCGCAATTAAGCGCAATTTTATCCTCGAAAGACAACGAGTATGCGCAATTGGGACAAGCGGCGGCTTTATCTGAAAATTGCTTTGTGCATTCGGGGCAGTTGATAAGAGCCATGTGCATTCTCCCTTAGTAAAATCTTTTCCACTATTATAACACCTGATTCCACTTAAGTCAAGAAAAATTCCACCAACCGCAACCTTTTGTTTCGTATAATGGAACAAAGGAGGCGATTGAGTGGAATTTGGCGATAAAGTTAAGAAATTGCGCACGGACAGAGGGCTGAACCAAACCGTGCTCGCCGAGCGTTTGGGCGTTCGCAAGTCCATCATTTCGGCTTATGAGAGCCAAATGCGGATGCCATCGCTGGACATGCTGGTGAAAATCGCACTTGAGTTCTCGGTGTCGGTTGACTGGCTGCTTGGGCTAGAACGCACCAAGAGCATTGACGTTGCCGGGGTGACGGATGAACAGGTTGCGTTGCTTGCGGGGCTGGTGGAGGAGTTTAGGCGGGTGAATAGGCGGTAGACCGGGCGGGTATACGAAATTGTGAGTTGGGTAGAATGATGAAAGCAGTGCCATAGGATTGGCACTGCTAGGTTCTCTGTCGGTTTGTGAAGGGGGGCAGCTTAGATAGTAATGGAAATATCACTAGATACTTTAATGTTACTATGCCAAAAGTTAAATGCATTCAGCCCTTGAGTCACTTCATCATAGACAGGTGTTTTGCGTTCGGGATCTCTTATCGTTATTATTAGGCAAACCTCTTGACTTGGAGTAAAGCGCTCTAATACTGCTCGTTGTTCAATATGCTCTCTGTATAGTCCTCGCAAATAAAGATACCACTGTTTTTCTGCTGTAGCGTGTCTAAGTTTATTTGCCTCAGATAATTCTGCTAAATCAACAGCATATTTCTTCACCGGATAATATTTATCGCCATATTTTATTAACTGGCGCTCCCTTAATGAAAAATCGCTTTGACTAGTCTTCATTATTTTTTTGCTGTAAAGTGAATCATGTAGTAAATTTTTCGGGCCGCCACGGCCTATTGGATTGAGAATATTCCTCTTGCTTATATCTCTATCCGTTTTTTCATCATATGATCCAAATTTAATGTCTACATTAGATTGGCAATATTCTGCTCCTTGCGTTGGGTCAAGAATGGGATCATATACGAGAGTCGCAGTAATTTGTCCTGTATAAAAGCCGTTTCTAATGAGTGATTTTGGCATTGGAAAATCCATGATATCTATGTACTGACCCTTCGAAATAGTGTCCCGTAAAATCAAAGTTGCTTCATGCGCGTCATTGTAAATAATTTCTGAAATATTTTTCGGTACACCAAATCCTAGTTGCTTTGTTCTTTCTGCCTCAGGGATTACTAGCTTCTTGGAATAGGAAGCTGAATGAACAATAAGCGCCTTAAGAAGTAGTGGGTCAAAATCTTCATCTAACTCCTGATATAACGCCGTAGCAAGAGAAGCTATGCGAGGAGTTGAGAAGCTGGTTCCGACATTATAAGACAATTCGCCATTTGCTGAAAAAGATTTAACGCCTGTAGCGACAAGTTTCCCTTGCTCATTAAGGCCAGCGTTACCGCCATAATGCGATATTTCAGGTTTTATTATGTATTCAGGTCCAGGACCTAATCGCGAAAATGGAGAAGGATTATCAATTTCAGAACGGTCATAAACATCCTTTTTGTGTGCCACAGAACCAACAACTAAGGAGCGTACAGAATCTGCTCCTTCGTGAATTCGTCCTTTGGGTTGTCCATGTTCAAAGTTTCTGCAATTTCCTGCGGATTTGCATATCAAAACATTATATTTTTCTTGCAATGCGTCAAGCGCAATAGCAAAATCAGAAAATTTTTCATCACTAACTGGGCGGGAGATACTAATAGATAAATTCCATACTTTCACTTTTTCATGATTAGACGCTATCGCCTCTTGTATATTCGCAATAAGCTCATCTTCTGTTAGGCCATCTTCTGAGACCTTAGGAAATACAGTTGCATCAAATAATTTTATGCCTTTGTGTCCAACCCATTTCTCATTTTCGCAAACATCCCCATACAACGCCACTCCTGCGACAAAAGTACCGTGTGTTGGGCTAATGTGCGTTTGAGGGTAAACTGTCCATCTTTCTTCGTCAATCCACGGAGTTAAGTGAGGAATAGAAGCAATACCATTGTCAAGGATACCTAACGTTTCATAACGTTGCTCCGGAACAGGCATTAACACACGAATTGTTTCATTGCTATCCATTGAATCCAATCCAATAAAATATTTAGGCATCGGTTCAATCGAAAAAAGCATATCAAACTCGCTATCATTTTGAAACTCATCAAGAGTTTCTCGTGAGATATTGCTTATTCTATAAATAGGAAACTGACTCGCATAATAACTTTTTTGGTAAACTACTTTCCTTGCTCTCAATGCATTTTCAAACATATGCTGAGCAGCCATATTCATTTCATAATCCTTGAAATCTATGAGTCTAGCTTTATAAATTAATTCGTCATCTTGCGCTTGTATTAAAGCTTGAAAACTCCAAAATATCTCGAAACTTGAAATAGCTTTTTCGTATTTCTTATAGTTTTGAATCCGTTTCGAAATTTCCTTTGCTTGCGAAATAGAATCAAGTTTAACAATGAGCTCATCACTCCCCGAAAGCCCTATCACGTTACTATTTTCAGAAAATTGAAATAACGAAACGATGTCTTTTCTATGAGATTTTGCTGTTGAGCCATCGCACATTTTCGCTAAAAATACCACGGGTATTACAGAATTTCGCTCTACTCGTTTTTGTAAAATCTCTGTGAATTGATCCAAAGCCGTTAATAGTTCCGAAGATCGGTCAGCAAGCTCATCGCCCCTTAGTAGCCATTTGGGGTCGACTTTATTGCCGCCTGCTTCTACCTTCAATTCATCTATTTCCCTTTTGGCAAAGAATTTTATCGGAAGTCGTTCGTTCGCCATAAATCAAGACTCCTTATTGTGAAATATCTTTTGAAATACTTTGTATCTTGCGAAGAGGAAGTCCTAAATCTTCATTTACTTCCTTATGGGTTGCGCCGTTTTGAAGTAAATATTTTATTAACTCATCTTCACTATCAATAACATGGTTCCTATGAAAGAAAATTTCTTTTAGAAGGTCACAGCTTGTTAAGCAGCTTTTTCCAGAAAGCACGATGTTACGCATGGCACCAAAAACAATTGTTTTAATATCTGAGGGACTTAATCCGAATAATGCGTTTTCAACGCTTTCAATTTTTTTGACATTGGACAAAAAAGCTGTCTCTTTATCTTCAAGAAGATCTTGGAGCAGGCGTCTGATTTCTTCTCTTTGAGGATTATCTAACATCACAACGGAAGTGAAACGCCGCCATATTGCTGGATCAAGCAATTCGTGATGATTGGTTGCTGCGATGAGAATGCTGTCATTACTAAACGCATCAATATTTTGAATCAAGCTATTTACAACTCTTTTGAGTTCGCCTAACTCATTTTTATCGTCTCTCAACTTTGCGATAACATCGAACTCATCTAAAAATAAAATACACTCTCTTTTTGAAGCATAATCAAAAATCTTCCTTATATTCTTTGCTGTGCTTCCAAGCAAAGAAGATACTAATCCATCTAGCCTTGCTGTAACTAGAGGGATGCCTGTGATACTGGAAATATATTGCGCTACCGTAGTTTTTCCGCACCCGGGAGGTCCATACAGCAGCAGTGAATTGGAAGCATCAAGACCTGATTTTAGCAATACATCTCTTCTTTTGTAGCTCTCGACAAAGCTATCTATTGCTTCCTGACAGTATTTGCTTAATATAACTTGGCTAGGGTCGATTTGCGGCATAGTAACTTCAACGATATCCAGTCGACTTTCTGTATCGACTGGTTTTGTTGCAAAACTATCCAAAGTAGCTAATGTGCCCGTTTTTTTATTCAAAACTGTTCTAATCCGTTTTGCTAAAGGTGTTTCCCCTTCTTTTTCTAGATTAGTTGCTAAAACAGAAGCATAGCTAGCGACCTTTTCTTTGTCGCTAGCTAGCCCACCCTCAATAATTTTAATTATTTCTGTATACATATAGCACCTCTCTTTGCGTTATCATTATATCATTTTTTGTTATTGATGTCAAGTAATTTTAAAAATATTTTTCAATAGCGTTATTGAAGCGATATTTTTTGTTATTGTTAAAGTCTTTTCCACGAGTTTCGCTTAACCCGAGCAAGAGATGTGTCTTGATATTTCACCTATCCATTGTATCAACTTTTATAAATATAGGATATCCGACTCCTGCATAGACATAGCCCAGACAAGGTGCGCCTGTGAAAAATTGCGCTTGACTAGTTGACAAACTCCCAAAAATTTGCTATAATTGAACATAGCGAGGACAACCTAATCTATCGCACAACCTATAGGCGAGTCTGTAGCCCTCACAAGTGGGAAACAGCGCAAAGCGTTGTGCGACCAAGGCAAAAACGCTTTAGTTATAGCAGATTAGGCAACTTCATGCGACAATTCAACAACGCGGATTTTCTCGTTCGACGGCCCGTACATTTGTGCAAGCAACTGTAAATCTGCCGTCAACGACTTCAGTGGTTCGAATCCACTCACTCCCACCACCTGCGGTGGGGCACCCTCGCGTGCTTCACCGCATATATTTTTGTTCAGCGGCACGCGATATGCGTGCATTTTTTTATTCCATGCTGGTCGGTGATGGCATAGGGCATTTTATTTCGCACAAAAAACACTTGACTATTTCCTCCAAATGGGGTACAATAAGAGAAGTAAATACAAGGAGGCCAACCCATGAACGATGAACTGTTCCGTCAAGGCGATGCTGCTGAGGAGTTCGACGCCGATGTGCTGGACGAACTGGGCGGAGATATTATCAGCGTGGTGGACGAAGACGGCAAAGAGCACGTGTTCGAGGAGCTCGACCGCGCGGATGTTGGCGAGTATACCTATGTTGCGCTGGCACCGCTGGTGGGCAGCGAAGAAGACGAAGAAGGCGACGATGAGCTGATTTTGCTGCGTGTGGAAGAAGAGGACGGCGAAATCTACCTGTCCATCATCGAAGACGAAGCGGAGTTTGACTCCGTTGGCCGCGCGTTCAGCGAGCGGCTGGGCATTCCATTTGAATAAACAACAATAGCTGCGGCTAGTCGTCGCTTGTCGAGCGGCTGCTCATCGCAGGTGCCCTGCGGGGTGCGATAACTATGCAAGAATGACCCTACAACGTTTATAATCGGGAGCTTGGCTCCGACGAAGGATTGCAGACCTCCCGGCTGGGCTCGTGCAAACGGTGCACAGTTGGACGAAGGGAGCGTGAGCGCGTTGGGCGGCACCCACCTGCTATTTGTGGGCAGGTCATTTCATGCATAGCGGCTCAATGGGGCATTCTCATCGCTTCGCTGTGGTCTGTTACAGCAAGCAAAAGATGATGCAGCAAGCGAAAAATTCTAGCACTTAGGAACTATCATGATACTCCATAGCATGGCGCAGCAGGTCGTTGACTTTGCTGCCACCGAACAAGCAATTGCATACATTCGGCAGGATACGAGAATGGATGGTTCTGTTTTCGCATCCTTTCATTTTGTTGACTGTGGAACCATGCAGACCCGCCCCATTTCCGAGGGCGCATACCTGCAAGTGAAGTTCGGCGACTTGGGTCCCTACTTGGCCGACAGCCTGGCCGAGCCCTACGCTTGCCGCACTGCGCGGCTGCCGAGCGGCGGCTGTGCCGTGTTGCGCAGCGATGCCATGCTGTGCCTGTATGAACCCGACGGCAGCCACGGCGCGGAGTTCTTCTTGGGCTACCGCGACGCCCCTGCGCACGACATTGCTGCCACCGACGAAGGCCTGTGGTTCACCGTGCCGGCACGCAACGCCATTTGCCTGTTTTCGCTGGAAAAATGCGAAATGGTGCTGCGCGTGGGTGGCTCGGGCGTGTTTAACAAGCCGCTGGGCATTGCCTGTTACAGCGAACGCCTGCTGGTGAGTTGCGCGGGCTCGACCATGGTGCGCACGCTGCAATTGCCCGGCTACGACCTGCGCGACAGCATTGACATCGCGCGAACCTTTGAGAAATATTTTGTGGTGCAGGGCAGGCGCTTTGTGTTCAACAACGGCGAGCTGTTCGCCGCGGAGGTGTACTGATGTTTAAAAGCAGCCATTCTGTGGCGATGGGGCCCAATGGTGAAATCACCTTTCCCTCTGCGGTGCGGCGCGAAACCCAGCGCCAATGGGGGCAAAACCCCGCATTGATGGCCTTTGGTGTGCAGTTTTTGTACATCTGTCACGTGGACGCAGCCGAGGAATTGTTCCTGCGTATACATACCCGCTTGTGCGCCGCCTTTGGCGCAAACGACCCACAAGTGCGCGACTATCTGCATGCCGTGGAGCGCAGCATGGCCAAGCTCGAAACGCTGCCCAACGGGCGCTTTGCCCTGCCGCCGCAGTCGCGCGCGTTGCTTAACTCGCCCAAAGATGGCCTGCTCACCCTGCTGGGCATTGACGACCATTTTGAGCTGTGGAACCGCACTGAGCTGGACACACAAGTGCGGCTGCTGCAACGCAAAAGCGACGACGAACCCCGTGCGCTGCTGGAAACAAACATCTGCCTGCACAACGAGCATTGCTCGCTGATAAAAAACGGCGTGGCCGTGCCCAAGCGCTGCGGGCAATGCCTATACCTACGTTTGCCTTAGGTGACACAGCTCGCGCTTTAACGATTTAAAACGATGTTTCACGTGAAACATTTTGCACAAGGAGAAGCATATGAACGTATTAGTCATCAACGCAGGCAGTTCGTCGCTGAAGTACCAGCTGCTGAACATGAACAACGAAACCCTGCTGGCTGGCGGCGGCGTGGAGCGCGTGACGGATTATCTGCAAGCGCTTGACCAAGTGCGCCGCGAGCTCACCGACCCCGTGCATGCCGTGGGGCATCGCGTGGTGCACGGCGGCGAAAGCCTTAAGCAAAGCGTGGTCATCACCGACGACGTGCTGGCGCAAATCGAAGCCTGCAATCACTTTGCACCATTGCACAACCCCGTGAACGTGGCGGGCATTCGAGCCTGCCAAACAATTTTTGGCGCAGACGTGCCCAACATTGCGGTGTTCGACACCGCCTTTCATGCCAACATGCCGCAAGAGGCGTATATGTTCGCGCTGCCCTATGAATACTATGAGCAGTACGGCATCCGCCGCTATGGCTTCCACGGCACGTCGCACAAGTTTGTGAGCCAACGCTGCGCCGAGCTGATGGGCAAGCCCAAAGAGCAGCTGAAGATTATCACTTGCCACTTGGGTCAAGGTTGCTCGATTGCTGCGGTGGACGGCGGTACATCGATTGACACCAGCATGGGCTTCACCCCATTGGATGGTTTCATGATGGGCACGCGCAGCGGCGGTGTTGACCCCTCGGCGGTGCTGTATCTGATGGAGCGGGAGGGCTGGAGCCCCGCGCAAGCCAGTGATGTGCTCAACAAGAAGTCGGGCGCGCTGGGTATCAGCGGCGTGAGCAACGACGAGCGCGACATCAAAGTGGCAGCCGAAGAGCAAGGCAATAAGCGCGCGCAACTTTCCCGCGCGATGTTGCGTTATCAAATTCGCAAGTTCATCGGTGCCTATGCTGCGGCACTCAATGGCGTGGATGGCATTGTGTTCACCGGCGGCATTGGCGAAAACAATTGGGACACCCGCGAGGCCATCTGCGAAGGACTGACCTACCTCGGTGTGGACATTGACACGACCGTGAACGCAGTGCGTTGCAAAAACAACCTGCGTATTAGCACGGATAATTCGCGCGTGGCGGTGTGGGTGATTCCCACGAACGAAGAGCTGCTCATCGCGCGTGAAACCGCACAATTGATTGCATAGAAATGGAGTGAAACGATGAAAAGAGTATTGATTTTGGCCATGGCACTGCTGCTGGGGGTTGCCTTGGTGGCCTGCGGCACCACCGAGTCTACCCAACCGCCTGCCGACGAACCCACCCACGTGTTTGCGTTCCGCGGCGTGGAGATTGTCATGGGTGCACATCCGGACACTGTGCTGCTTGCACTGGGTCCTGCGCTGGACGAAATGCGTCAACCCAACTGCGCCATTGACGGCGAAGATGTGTCGCTGCGCTTCCCCGGCATGCTGTTGGAATTTACCTATCCCGCCGACGGCAGTGCGCCGTTTATCGGTGTGGTGCGTCTGATGGACGACAGCGTGGCCACCCCCGAAGGCTTGTATATCGGCGCGTCAGCCGATATGGTTGCGCAACTTTATGGGCAATATGACCGCGAGGTCAACGGGTTCTATTACTTCTACCAAGGCCGCAGTGCCCTCGAAATTGCTGTGGAAGACGGCGTGGTTGTGCAAATCACCTATCAGTTTTTATTCTTGGATTAACGTGCTGCGCTGGTGACAGCGGTCAACTTCATGTTTCCCAAAAGACAAGCGGGCGGATGATAATCATCCGCCCGTGTTTTTATTGTGCCTGCAAGGCATTGCGCAGCAAAATGCTGTGATATACCCGCCCAGTTTCGGCGATTTCCGCCTCCTGCGCAGCTTGCCACGCGCGATAGTTTCGCCCGAGCTGCGCCCACTGGGCATCCAGCTGCAGGTCGCCGCGGCGGTCGCTGAGCGACGGTGCGTTGTCCATCAGCCATGGGGCAAGATAGCGCGTGAGCCGTTCTGCACCGGCTAAGTTCAGGTTTAATCCTGCATTGAAGGTGTGATATTGATGGTCAATCGTGTCCGTCATGGTGATGGCGTTGAAGTAGGGCAGGTCATGCCGCTCGGCGAAATCGACCACCCAGGCATCCCATTCGTCGTGCCAGTGGGGCAGCAGGCTGGGGGCCTTGAAGAGAATCAGCTCAATGCCGTGTTCCTGTGTAATTGCCAAAATGTCGTACAGCGCGTCAATCGCCTGTTGGCCAAAGCTATAGTCGGGCAGGCGAGCGGGCGGCGGCAGCCAACCGGCGGGCAGCACATCGGCGCGCATGACAAAACCGTTGATGGAAACCGGCTCGCGCCGCCAAAAGAACGTGAAGTCTTCGCGGCTCAGCTCCTGCCAGCGCGAGTGAAAGCGCAGTAGCGGGAACACATACGACAGCAGCGATTCCTCGGGTGTCATGGACTCACGCACGGCGCGCAGCATGGGCAGGCTCAGGCGCATGCCGTCAAACACCATGCGGTTGTAGGGCTCGCCGTCGTGCGGCGGCGAGGGGTACATCAACGCTTGGATGCTTAGTAGCACGGCGCGCGGGGTTTCGTGCCGCAGGGTGTCTTCCAGCATCGCGCGGCTGTGCCACATCAGCTGCTGCGGGTTGCCGCGGATGAACGCCGGCACGCCGAACTCCTCCCACAGCACCACGGGCGAGATATTCGAGTAGACCTCGCATGAGCCAATGATAATCAGGTCGTGATTGAAATTGCTTTGATAATATTCCGCCGTGAGTGCGCCCTCGAAGGGGTTGGTCATATATTTGGGCACAAGCAGCCGCTGCACCGCCCAAAAGGCTGTGCAGAAGAAAACCAGTGCTAGCAAGATAGAGAGAATTCGCTTCATAGTTGCTCCCAATTATCATAGAGAATCGCGAAGCGGCTGCTCGCCGCAGGCGCGGCTAAAATTGCATATAAAAGAAATCTTGCAGGTCAAAGCCGAGGCCGTAAATGCCGAAGATGAGAATGGCCAGCACCAGCAGTGCCCAAAAAATCGCGGGCGGGCGTTTGGTGGGGGCATCTCCGCGTGCTTCGCGGCGGAACCACGGCACGGCAATCAGCACAGCAATGCCCAGTGCGGCAACAAGCCACTCGGCGGGTGCAAGGCCGAACCACACGGCGTTTTCGCCAAAGTAGCGGAAAAACGCGCCCAACTGCGGGTTGGTGATGAACGACGCGAAATGTCGAAACGTCAGCGGCACGTCGAAGTAAATGTCAAACGAGCGAATGAGCGTGAGCAGTAGGAAAGTACGCAGCACCGCAAATGCCGCATAAGCTTTGCTTTGTGTGAATTTGAACTTGGCGTTGAACTTCGCATACAGCGGTTTAAGTTCCTGCGAGATCATAATGACCACGCCATTGGCCATGCCCCAGGCAATGAAGTTCCAGGCCACGCCGTGCCAAATGCCCGTGGTGAACCATGTGACCGCCGTGGCCAGGTGAATCTTGAGGCGAGTGGGCCATTTTTGCATGAACTTTGCCACCGAAAGCGGGTAGAACACGTAATCGCGAAACCATGTGCCCATGGTGATGTGCCAACGTCGCCAGTAGTCGAAGATATCGCGTGCGCGGAAGGGCGACACGAAGTTTTCTTCCAGCTTAATGCCTAGACACTGTGCGATACCAATCGAAATATCAATCGCGCCGCTGAACTCGGCATAGAGGAACGCGCCCCACACCAGCATGGTGAAAAATGCAAACGCACCGCTATATTCTCCTGGCGTGGCACTGAGATGTTGGATGGAAAGGAATAAGCGGTAGCCTATCACCATCACTTTGAAAAAACCCCAAATGATGCGCTGCAAGCCGCGGCCAAACAAGTCCCAGTTGATGCGTTTTGGGCGCAGCAAAGCCTCGTGCACGTTGCCGTAGCGGCTGATGGGGCCCATCATGGCATAGGGGAAGAAGATGGTGAACAGCGCGAGCTTGAAGGGATTGCGCTGCACCTCAATCTTGCCCCAAAACACATCGATGAGATATCCAGAAATGCGGAACATGTAGTAGCTGATGCCCACGAAGAAAATCATGTTGGGGATTAGCTCGTTGCGGTAGAGCGCTTCGCCGATTTTTACGGCAGCAAGCAAGCCAAAGTTAAACAGCAGCCCAGCAATGAGCCAGCCGCGTTGTCGCCGTTTTTGCGCGGCGTTGTAGGCCTTGCGTTCGTCGCGGGTCATGGTGTTGCGGTGCTGGGCAACGTGGTTTTTTTGCGCGATTTTCAGCTTGCCCATATGCATGGCAATGCCATAGCTCACCGCCACGGTCACCAGCATGGCAGCAAGCGCCGCCCAGCCTGCCAGGGCGTAAAAGCCCAAGCTGGCCAGCAGCAACAGCGGCCATTGTGCGCGTTTTGGCAGGGTGTAATACAACCCAAACAGCACAGCAAGACCACCCAAAAACCACGGCGAGATAA
>Ga0123355_10012075_pt1 | contig 13364 bp, 13 predicted proteins | sample TergutEmb28metaG_3_FD_89872 | JGI IMG/M metagenome (GOLD analysis project Ga0123355, IMG submission 89872) | Embiratermes neotenicus P1 segment gut microbial communities from Petit-Saut dam, French Guiana - Emb289 P1 | ecosystem: Host-associated > Arthropoda: Insects > Digestive system > Gut ...
AATATCTTGACGATGTCATTTCGAGAAATTTGCAATACAATTCACGGGAGCATTTTGATTTTGACATTTTTCGTTTCCTTTGCGTTTTTTTCCTATTCTATCACGTATGCGCGAAACTCGTGAATATTTAAAGTGCATCTCTACTCCTTTGGCTGATGCAGCCGGGTCATTTGTCAATGCCGATATCCGTTCCTTTGCTTGTGTGGTAGGGGTAGGTGCTACGTTATCAGCATTTGATAGATACTTGGAAGCGGCGAAACAGGTTGCGCTATATATTGAAGAAACCCCGTATAACATATATGCCGGCTATGATGACTTGGTTGCTTGTGAATATTCATTTTATATGAATCGGACCGATGCCGCTAGGAATCATGCTCATAGTGCAATCGTTAAAGCTCGCGGTAATAAACAGTACAGCATTGCTATGACGGCAGAGAAGTATTTGCTGGATATAGCAATGTACGAGGGTAACGCAGCTTTAGCAAAGGAAGCATTAAAGCAAATGCACAGCTTCTTAGATAACTCCGATTTCTGGAACCGCCAGTTGTATTATGACCTATATACCGGGGTGTTTTATGCACAGCTAGGGCTTCTGGAGATGGTGCCGCAATGGTTTTTTTTTGATGAGAGGGAACTCGGTTCAGCGTTTCGTCTCCCTATAAGGGAATTGATTATAAATGTTATTGTACTCATCGTCTCAAAAAAGTATGAGCAGGCCCTAATGGTGTTATGTAACTCTTACCCCAGGGAACCATACGAACAATTTTTGTTTGGCGAGTTATGCCTTTCTTTATTAAGTGCTGTAGTACGGATGCATGTTGGTGATACCTCAGGAGCGATGACTGACTTTGACAAAGCATATGAACTTTCATATTGTGGAGTATTCGAGACATTCTTTATTAGGCTTGGCAAAGAATTGAACCCATTAGTTGTGGAAGCCTTAAAGAAACCAGATTGCCGCATACCAAAGGAATGGCTCAATACCATCAACCGAAAGGCTTCTATTTACGCAAAGAAAGTCACAGTTGTAGCAAGCGCTTTTAGAAGGGAAATGAAAATCAAAGAACCAATAATCTTAACAGAACGGGAGAGGGAAGTTTTAACCGACCTGTATCATGGGCTGACTCGTGAGGAAATAGCGGATAATCTGCATATTTCCATTAACACGGTTAAAACAATACTTCAATCTATATACACCAAGCTGGATGCAAACAACAATGTCATCGCGGTTCGTGTTGCTCTTGAGCAAAATTTGATATAGAGGTACACACCCTATTCCGACATATCATAATATAAATGAGAAAGTAAAGCTTTCCGTTAGGGTGATGATGTATGTATTCTGATATATTTATTCAAAAGTGTAAGAGGGTTATTATTGCCGTCGCCGGGGCGGATCGTTCTTCTTTCAACCACGCATTTACTGACAATATTAAAACGTTTATTTACGAAAACCCAGATGACACAGTGCATGTAATACAGGGTTGGACATTTTACAACAATAATGAGCTAATGAATGCAATTATTAATATGTCACATAAAGTTGGTGGCATCGATTCCTTGGTAATAGAAAGTCACGCAACATCTAATGTGCTATCTATTATTCCAAGAACTGACACCGGTGCAAGGCTTTGGCTAACACCTTCTGACAATTGGGGCGGAATAAATTTTCACGAACATGCTAACATACGATTTACCGGCTGTAATGCAGGCGGAAATAATGGTATTGCTTCGCCCAGCTCAATTGCGCAGCAAGTTGCAAACCAAACGCAGCGTATAGTCCTTGCTTTTGTGAACAACACATCTCAAATAGGCCGTGACGCGCCCGGTAACATTGTAGGGGATTGGCGGAAAGCGAGTAGCTTTCGCCAAGAACCGGTGCAAATGTTTTGGATGCAAAAAGTTGTGCGGCATTATACAAGATTTTGCCCTGCAATGCCGCTGAAGGAGTCTCTTTAGAAGGCAATTGATTATCTATGCTGAAGGGTTATATAATATTGCCAAGAAACAAAACAAGAGGGAGCGCGCTTCGACATTAAGTAAAATACAAAAGTTGTGCGAGTGCTATTCTCAAAGTGAAGAAATAAAATCTGTATTTTAGGACGCAATGCGGTTATAAATAGACCTTCCTTTATGCGGCGCTATGGCATATCACACAGGATTCTTAGCAATAGAATAAAAATGATTATAGTCGTTTCGATTGAAATTGAGCTTCCGACTGCGCTTGAAAATGCCCAACTGCCGGCATTTTCAAGCTTGCTTTCAAACGTAAGACTATACATCAAATTAATCGAGTTTTATCCGAGCAAGCAAAAAAACGAGATCGCTCTCGTTTTTTTGCTTGACATGACAAACGCTTAAATCTATTCACCTACATATGCCATCCTAAGCGCCGCAGTAACAGCCTCATGCAAAATCCCGGTTGTAACGGGATAATCCGTCTGGGGGCTAATATGCACCGACTGATAGCGCAAGACTTCTGCCGCTAAGTCTTGCATGCGCGGTTCAACAAGCGGGTAAAACGTCCGCTGAACATCGTCCATCCCAGACAGATAAACCATCAGGATATCTTCAGCGGAAACGGTAACACGCACTTGCACCGGCTCATTGTTAAGGACAATTGTAGACACATATGTACCCGGTATAAACCGGTCAGACGAGTACACGGCTTGGTCGTCCTCCGGAGCAGCGCCACGCCCTCTTGGCACCAGTAGCACCAGCAGCAAAATTACCAGCGCCAGCCCCAGCAATGTAAATATACCTATCCTTATCAAATCTTTCATCTGTAGCACAAAAATCTTCGTACCACCCATTACTGTACATCCTTTCTCCCATAAACTTACATTAAATGTATGAGAGACCTTGAATGATTATGCAAATCACCCTTTATATACCCGATATTTACGTACGGCATCAAAAATCGCGACTATATTTTCCAAAGGATAATCACCGCCAAGCTCAATTTTTAACGCCAGTCCACCCTCGGGTAAGTACAGCGTTTCAACGCATTCCCGCACATGATCGTCAATCTGAGAGGGTGTTGCTACAGGAAACAGCTGTCTATCCAAGTCTAAGTCAATTGGGATTTTGCCTTTGCACAGCCGGGCAAGATTTTCAAGGCCGTTGGCTCTGTATTGTGGGTTTACTATATCTACTCCGCATTCCACAAGATCGGGTATAATATCAATAATGTATCCGTCTGTATGCATATAGACATGACATCCCTTAGCCTTTACCGGCGCATATATACGGGTAAACGCCGGTTTTAGGTATTTGCGCCATTTGTCCACCCCTATGGCTAACCCATGTTGCATACCCAAGTCATCACCAAAAATTATTAGGTCACCCGGCTTATACCTAGGCAAGATTACTTCAACTTGCAAGCGGTTATATTCCGCCACTTTGTCGATTAGGATTTGCAGCTCGTCACATTCTTCGGCGAAGTCAATCATAGCTTCTTCAAAACCACGCAAATCCAATAGACGTAAGTACATAAAGCCGTGTGGGATGTTGCCGTCCCGGTTTTTAGGGATTTCTAAAGTAAGAATATCTTCGCGGCGTGGCAATGGGTGCCCTGTTACCATCCCTATAATACCTTCTTGGATATTGCTCCATACACAACCCCATTCGTCTGTATATTCACCACTACGATAGTTGCCTTGGATTAAGGTTTCAGGATTTTCGTAATCCGGTACTCCGGAGATAAATTCCGGATACTCCTTTGCCAAAGCAGCTAGGTTAGCGCCATGCTCCGCCCATGTCGAGGGTACCGCCCAGCAACTAACCGGGATTTCGTCGGGATGTTCATACATCATGGCTTGTTTCAATCTTGTTTGATAACCGCTCATTTAATTCTCCCTTCAATACAAATTGCTACAGAATAAGTCGCCACAGAATAAATCGCTACAGATGTTAAGACTGAGTATGTACACAAAAATGCAAACTTGTACTATAATCATCCAGCAACAGATGTAGCACAGTAATTATAACAGCAATTTATGATATATCAAAAAATAAAGCAAACCCAAGGAGAGCATAAATGAGCCTGGCAATAGCATTTGACATGGATGGCGTCATAATAGACAGCCAGCCCCTGCACTATGAAATAGACATAGCAGTTTTAAAAACCTGTGGTTATCCGGCAAATACAGAAACCGTAACCCCTTACACCGGTATCTCAAACCCAGACCGCTGGCCGCGGTATAAGCAGACCTTGTCTCTTTCCCAGTCAGTACACGAGCTAATAAGTCTGCAAAACAAAATACAAAACGAGATTTTTACAACGGCAAATCTATTCCCGATTGATGGTATCCCCGCTTTGTTAAAATACCTAAAATCCCTAAACATCCCCTGTGCGGTAGCATCGTCTTCATCCTATGAGCTTATCGATTTAGTGCTTACAAGATGCCAAATAGGGCATTATTTCACCCATCTGATATCAGGTGAGGGTGTAAAAGCCGGCAAGCCCGCCCCGGATATATATTTAAAGGCGGCTAAAGCACTTGGTCTGCCGCCAGAAAAATGTATCGCAATAGAGGATTCCCCCATAGGCATTCTATCTGCCAAAAATGCAGGGTTTACTTGTATCGGTTATAAAAACTCCGGCACCCATGACCAAGACTTTACTCATGCAGACCATGTAGTAACCCACTATGACCAATGCCATGAGATAATTAAAAATCAATGGGGACAATCATGATGCTGCAACCGACAGACTGGCAAGATTACGCTTTACTGGATGCCGGTAACGGCGAAAAATTAGAGCGCTGGGGTCAAGTAAAAACCATCCGCCCCGACCCACAGGCCATTTGGCCCCGCGTCAACCCTGCTGCCTGGGAAAATCCTCATATGTATTATCATCGCAGTAAAGCCGGGGGAGGACATTGGGAAAAGCACCTTCCAATCCCAGAAACATGGGATATCTCCTACGGCCAGCTGTGCTTTAAAATACGACCCACCAGCTTCAAGCATATGGGTTTGTTTCCTGAGCAGGCCATAAATTGGCGCTGGATGATAGATAAAATCAAATCGGCCGGCAGGCCGGTAAAAATCCTAAACTTATTCGCATATACCGGTGGCGCAACTGTGGCATGTTTAAGTGCCGGTGCAAGTGTCACGCATATAGACGCTGCAAAGGGCATGAATGCCCAAGCCAAGGACAATGTAATTTTATCCGGGTTAGGGGATACCTCGCATCGTATACTGGCCGACGATGTAGTGAAGTTTGTGCAAAGAGAAGGCCGTCGCGGTAGCCGCTACGATGGGATAATAATGGACCCGCCGGTATACGGACGCGGCCCAAAAGGTGAAATGTGGAAACTTGAAGACCGGTTGTACGAACTTGTCATAGCCGCAGCCGCAATCCTGGCAAACAATCCGCTGTTTTTCCTGATAAACGCATACACGGCCGGGTTATCCCCGACCGTGTACGGCAACATACTAAAACTGGTGATGGACAAACATGGCGGACACATCAGCTATGGGGAAGTAGGGCTAAACGCTAAAAGCGGTATTATCCTCCCCTGTGGTATGTACACCAGATGGGAAAACTAGATGGCTTGTCTGAGCAGTTTTGCTTGTTGTGATTCAGGGCAAAACCATTCTTCAACCATCTCAAGCAATACGCAGGGCGTTACCGTGCCTGCTGCAAAAGCTTCAGCCAGGACTGTGACTTCATGCAAGGAGCCTGTTAGCGCTTCTGTTTCTTCCCGCTCGATTAAATCTCCACCGGGGTGACGCTTGTCTACCCTTAACCCATACAGGATCTCGCCTTCCGGGCCGGTAAAACATCGTAAGAAGTACTCCAGAGCTGCTAACTCGCCACCCTCCGGGTGTATTGTTGCCTGAGCTACCGCGATTACATTGCTTACTCTTGACATGTGTTATCCTCCTTTTCTGCCGGCTTTTTACCAGCGACAACTACACGACATGTTTTTATTCAACCAGCAAATTTACTGGCGATTACTTTTTATTTGTCACATTGCACCCTATAAAAAAGGACTGTGTGCTTTAGAGCTGACAGTCCCTTGTTGATTATTTTGTGGTCGACAAATCCATTTCGGAGGGCCGACAATTTGCCTCAAATGAGTTGTGGCGATAGTTGTTTCGAGAGGTGCGGCAGCTGTATCCAGACACGAATTGTGTAAGACAATCATGGTTACCGCATCCAACAAACACGGTTGAAAAAACATAGCTATGCTTCTCCATTACGCAGGGCTCCTTTTTACAAAGCTCAAATATATCAAGATACCAAACTACACACACCGTAATTTACTGCGTCAGGACTTGCTTGCCGCTCTACAACTACATGCGTTTTTACTCAGCTTCATGTTGCGTTGTTAGATGTCATTATATGATTTGATATGGTATTGTCAATCCAGTGGGCATTGATTTAAAAGCACTGATTTTCAGACATTTATCAGACAAAACTGCATATTTTCGACAGCTTGCTGCTTTTTAGTGCATATATGGGATAAATCTCTGAAAACCACATTAAAATAAAAAATATGGAGCTTGCCTCAGTTCGTTTCAAAGCAAACGATTATATAGCAAATTAATTCGCTATATTAACGAACAATAAAACTATCCAACCTCCCGACAATCTCTGACGTTGCATATATCTCCATATAGGTACCGTTATCTTTGTGTTCTGATATCAGCACTTCGCAAGTACCATGTACTTGACTGACTAAGCCTCCTTCGTTGTATGGGATTAACACTTTAATTTTTTTGCGCATGGACTGCAATACTTTTTCCAGTATAATCAGCAGTTCCTGCAAATTTTCTCCGGTTGTTGCCGATACAGACAGTGTTTGCAGAGCGTTTACATCAGAGGTCAGTATTGAGTCTGCACTTTCCGGGTTATTATTTAGAGTCCGCAAGTCGGACTTATTTAAAACAGTGACAATGGGTTTATCCATGCATTCCAGCTTTTGCAGGGTTTCGTATACTACGGACATCTGGCCGCGATATGAAAGGTTAGACGAGTCCACAACGTGTAACAGAATATCCGCATACTGAAGTTCTTCAAGGGTTGCGCGGAATGCACGTACCAGATGGTGGGGCAACTTGTTAATAAAACCCACCGTATCGCTAAACAGCACTTCTGTGCCGCCTTCTAAGGCGGCTTTTCTTGTTGTGGTATCCAGTGTGGCGAAAAGCTTGTCTTCCGCCAATGCATCGGCACCGGTTAAACTGTTTAATAGTGTGGACTTGCCTGCGTTAGTATAGCCTACCAAAGCAATAACCGGCTGGCCTGTACGTATACGCTTTTTGCGCAGGGTGGCACGGTTTTCCCGTATTTCGGCCAATTCCTTGTTTAGTTGATCTATGCGATTGCGAATGTGGCGACGATCCAGTTCCAGCTTTTTTTCGCCAGGGCCGCGATTACCCACTCCCCCATGAGCCGCTGTCCCGGCTTGCCGTGAGAGTTGAATGCCTAGGCCTGTCAAATGAGATAGGCGATATCTTAGCAAGGCAAGCTCGACCTGGGATTTACCCTCAGCCGATTGAGCGCGCTGGGCGAAGATATCCAGGATTATCATGGTGCGATCCATAACTTTAACGCCCGTGCGCTGGGCCAGGTTGCGCTGTTGAGCCGGTGAAAGCTCATCATCGGTTACAATACCGTCTGCACCAAGTTCTTCTACCAAGTCCATGACTTCATCCACTTTTCCCTTGCCAATATATAGGCCGGGATGTATTGCTTCCCGTTTTTGTATTATCACACCTACCGGCTCGGCACCGGCGGTTTCTACCAATAATGCTAATTCATTCAGATCAGACTCGGCGTCTAAACCATCTTTTTCCACTGCCACCAGTACTAAGCGTTCTTTTCTTTCTTCTGTATCATACATTAATCTATCCGCTCCTTTTTTTCATCGTTTACATCGCCTCTTTCTCGTACCGCAATAAAAACCATCAGTAGAGACGGGCCAATAATCAACCCCGAAAGCCCAAATACCCTTAACCCAATAAAAATTGACATAAGGCTGGCCAAGGGGTGTGCGCCCATTTGAGCCCCTAAAATCTTAGGCTGCAGCACCTGCCTTGTGATAGTGATTACACCGTAAATCACCCCAAGACCAATTGCCATATGGAAATCCCCCACCATCAAAGAAATCAGTGCCCATGGCAATAAAATAATCGCGGGCCCCAGTATAGGTACAAAGTCCACCGCTGCCAACAGCAGCCCCAGAAGCAACGGATACGGGCTGCGCAGTATCAGCAGTCCGGTAATACTTATAATCCCGACCATAGCCATCAAAATATATTGAGCACGAAAATACCCGCCCACAGCACGGCTTAACCCGGCCCTTGTCTGGCTCATATGACCGATAAGCCAAGGTGGACAGCTGTTGCGTACAGTCTTAAAAATTAGCCAGCGGTCAGCCATAAAAAAGTATGCACTAACAAGGGCCAAAACCAGTCCCACAAGAAAGTTGGGCACACCTGTCGCAAAAATCAGTGCTTGATCCAGCATTTCGCCGCCAAACAAAGTTGTTATTGCCGGGACTATCATTTCCTGCATGTCAGGCATCTGCCAGGCTTCAGGCAAGATTTCGTCGAGGCGTGCCATCCAGGTAGCTGTGGCATCGTTTACACGGGATACCATTTCTTCTACATGTACGGGAGCAGATGTGACAAAAGCTGTCATTTGACGGATAAGCGTACTTATTATCCACACGCCAAGGCTGCCGGTGGCAATTATAAATAACAGTAAGCATAACAACGATGCAACCCATCTTTTCCATTTCAGTTTATCCACCATCAGCCGTATCAGGGGTTCCATTATCAGTGCGATTAATAACCCAAAGAAAAACGGAGCAAGCAGACCAAATAACAATGTAAAAAACAGATAAACGGCCACCGTTATAAGTGCAAAAAAAGCAGCCCTGTCTATAAGCTGCTTATGGTCATCAAAAAATTCTCGCATATTGCACTTCCTTTCGTTTGTCGCAACTAGGCGTGGTTTGGCGTTAAAAATTCTTACGTAACTTCAATAATCTGCAAATAAATACCATTTAACCATGTTAGGCTTGTACCCAGCCATTAAACTACAAAGGACGGGGAGACTATGAGCGATTTTACATTACCTACCAATATAAAGCAAATTGGCAGTATTGGTGACGGGTTACGTATTTATGTGGAGGATTATGTTTGTACATTTTTACATCAATACGCGGAAGCGGGAGGATATGGCGAGCGGTTAGCATTTCTGGTTGGGCGGCATTTGATGATAGACGGTCAGCCAATCCTGTTTATAAACGGTGCAATCCATGGCAAACATGCAGAAGAGTATGAAGGATTTCTGCGATTTTCCGAAAAAAGCCGCGATTACGCCGAAACAGTACTGGATGAACATTTCCCTATGATGGAAATTGTGGGATGGATGCAATCCCAACCCAGTTATGGCACATACCTCAACCAACATTACGCGTCGTATCACTTGCGCCAGTTTCGCAAGGCATATCAAGTGATGTTTGTACTGGATCCCATAGAGAGAAGCAATGCCTTCTACGCACCAGATCCAGACGCACGCACCCCCTCTGAGCGCATGGCGGAGACAAGTGGGTATTTTATTTATTATGAGAAAAATACAAACATGCACGAGTACATGCTGGCCAACAAGGCCATAGATTATACTGCCACAAATCCCACAATAGTTGAAAAAACACCATTGGCTTTCACAGGCTCTGAAGATGAGCCGGAAGATGCCCATGCCTATGACGGTTACGAGGAAGATGCCCCCTACGCAGACTACTCCCAAGGCTCAAGACATAGCATAGAGCCGGAAGAAATAATCCGGAGGCACCAGTCCGAAAAAGCCCGGCGTAAGGCCCCGGCTGAAAACCGCCGTGCATTAAACATGGTGGCATGCCTATGCGCAGTGTTGTTTGTTGTAACCTTTGTTATGGGCGTTGGGTTTGTCCGCAACCAGGACCGCATTAATGATTTAGAACAGCAGATACGGCTTTTAAACACGGGATACCGCAATCTGTTTGCGCAAATGCATGCCGGAGAATTGACTCCCGTTTTTGCAGAGCAGGATCTTCCACCTCAAGAAGACTATACCGAGCTGCCAACCCCCGAGCCTACAGAGCCTCCGGCAGAAGTGACCCCTACCCCGTCCCCACAAGCGACCCCTGTCCCTGAAGACACTCCCCCTGTTGCCCACGCACCTGAGACCTATACAATCCAATACGGCGACAGCCTGATAAGTATCAGTATAAGATTTTTTGACACAGCCGATATGGTCGAAGCCATTATGGCTTTAAACGACATAGAAAACCCACACCACATAGTAGCCGGGCGCACCATAGCCCTGCCAAGGAGATGACCAACCACATGACCTTTGAACGGCTGATAAACACACATCATCATACGGCAGACGTGAAGCAAAATTGTCAAAACGAAAACTTAAGCGAATTAGCCGCCGCTTTAGCTCATGAGATAAAAAACCCGGCTGCTTTAGCCTTAGCCCATGTCTCCCTTCTACGTAAGCGAGCTGACTTACACGGGATTGGTGATGCTTGTGACCACATAGAAGAAGCATTGGAAAAAATTTGCAATCTTGTGCAGGAAATGTTGTTTGCAACTTACGGAGCGGCTCCGGCCTATGAATTTGATATGGCAGATAATCTGATGGATATGCTGGAAACTTACCAAGCGGCGTGGCCCAATTGTTGTTTTAGTTTAGAAGCGCCGTCTGAGGGGCTGACATACCATGGCGAAGAAACATACGTGAATATAATAGTCTCAAACCTGCTAAAAAACGCAGTAGAGGCCACCGGCGGCACCGGACACGTGATGATGAACTTATGTCTGACACCAAGGCATGTGGCGGTTTCAATTAAGGACAGCGGCAGCAAAAACGGGGTCTTAAAACCCCACGCAAGCGGGATGGGACTTGCAATATGTAAGTGGCTGCTTAACCGGATAGGCGGGCGGTTGGAGTTGCATGACCCTGCAAACGGCGGATGTGAAGCTCATGTATTACTTCCTCTAACGTAACTCTTTGTCCAAATCGTGCATAGTATGTACCATAAATAAGTTCGGGATATTCAAAACCCGGGCACAAAGGAGGACAACTATGCCACACGAGTTTTTTCCAGGGCGTCGCATGTTTATGCGCAGGCGGTTTGCAAGGCCGTTTTATGATGAACGATTCTCACCGCTATTTCATCGCTTCCATCGCCACTTCCCGTGGAGACGGACGTTTTGGTAAATATGTCAGCGATACAGGGGTGCCAAAAAGGCACCCCTTTTTGCACTCATTGCCAAAAACATGGTATAATGCGCTTACAATTCGGAAATAAACCAGCGGAAACAGTACGAGAGGACTTTGCCATGTACCAAGCAGGAGAAAAAATCGTCCACCCACTGTATGGGGCCGGGATTATTGAAAATCTCGAAGAAAAAGAAATCGAAGGTACCATGCAAACATATTATGTATTGCAGATACCGGTGGGCAACCTCAAGATAATGATTTCCGCCGCAAAAGCGGAAACCCAGGGTATACGCGGCATTCACCACAAGGATGAAATTGTTGCAATTGTGTCAAGTATCACAAGTGCCGAAGTAGACATGCCCGACAATTGGAACCAGCGCTATAAGGAAAATATGGAGCGGATCAAATCCGGGCAACTGGCGGAAGTATCACTGGTGTATCGCAATCTGCTACTTAGGGAAAGGGAGCGAGGCCTATCCACAGCAGAGAAGAAGCTTATGACCACCGCCAAACAGATTATCCTCTCGGAGCTTATTCTCTCAAAAGATATCGACCGCGCGGAAGCTGAAATTCTACTGGAAGGCATATTCGGGTAAAGCCATGTATTTCGACACACATGTACACAGCGCTGCCTCGCCTGACTCGGAAATGGATCCCATTGATGCTATCACGGCGCTTAAATCAAGAGGGCTTGGTATAACATTTACAGAGCACGTGGACTTTGTAACTCCGGTTGCCGGCCGGGATACTACCGCTACTGATGCACCAAAAGCAGCCGTGGATTTTGTTTGCGATTTTGACGTTTATCCGGCCGATTACCGTCATCTAAGAAGTGACTCGGTGTTAATTGGTTTAGAAATTGGCCTTACCGCAGCGTATCTTGCGCTTAACACGCAAGTTGCCGACAATGATTACGACTTTATCCTGGGTTCTATTCACTATGTAGAGGGTATTGATTTGTATAGCAGCACATCTAAAATGGAAGCAGAATCTTTCTGCCGCCGCTATTTGACCTATTCGCTGGAAATGGTCGAGATTAGCGGCTTTTTTGATTCGTTCGCTCACATAGATTATATCACTAGATACAGCGAGAAGACCAGGAAATTTTTCCATTATAAAAACTACCCAAAGGAGTTTGATGCTCTACTTAAGGCTTTGGCAGACAGAGACCTGGCTATAGAGATAAACACCGCACAGTTTGGTAATGATAGGGTGGTGGGACAACTACTGCCAATCTATAAGCGGTTTAAAGATTTGGGCGGAAAATATGTGACCATAGGCTCGGATTCACACGACCTGTGGGCACTGGGACGCTATCATGATAAAGGTGTAGGCTTAGCCAGAATGGCCGGGCTTACGCCTGTTTACTATAAGAATCGAGAGCGCCTGATTTGCAAACCATTATGAAGGAAGTGATATATAATGTTAAGAAATTTCACAATCTATGTAGAAAAAGATTACCCCACAATGAGCCAAAAGGCCGCGGAAATTTTCGCTGACACCGTAACTGCAAGCCCTCACGATGCATATGGCTTTGCTACCGGATCAACCCCTATTGGCATGTATGAAGCTTTAGTACAAATGCATAAAAGCGGTAAAGTAAACCTATCCAACATAACCGCCTTTAACCTGGACGAATACTACCCCATCAGCCAAAGCGACCCACAAAGCTACCGTTTTTACATGAGCAAATACCTGTTTGACGCAGTAAACCTGCCTCATTTAAACATTAATATCCCAAACGGTGCAGCAAAAGATCCTATAGCCGAATGCGCCGCCTACGAAGAAAAAATCGCAAAAGCCGGCGGCATAAACATGCAAATCCTTGGTATTGGCCAAAACGGCCACATAGGCTTTAACGAACCGGCCCGGGAACTAGCGGCGCTAACCGGCCATACACCTTTGGCTGAGGATACTATTAACGCCAACGCTCACAATTTTACATCGCAGGCTGATGTTCCGCGTCATGCCCTTACTATGGGTATGCACAGCATTATGATGGCACGGCAAATAATATTGCTTGCCAGTGGCAAAAGCAAGGCTGAAATTTTGAAAAAAACCCTGTATGGGCCTATTACCACTTATGTGCCGGCATCCCTTCTACAGCTGCATCGCGATGTGATCATAGTTGCCGATA
>Ga0123355_10012076_pt1 | contig 13363 bp, 8 predicted proteins | sample TergutEmb28metaG_3_FD_89872 | JGI IMG/M metagenome (GOLD analysis project Ga0123355, IMG submission 89872) | Embiratermes neotenicus P1 segment gut microbial communities from Petit-Saut dam, French Guiana - Emb289 P1 | ecosystem: Host-associated > Arthropoda: Insects > Digestive system > Gut ...
TGTACTTAACATCAAACTAACTTGTGAGTGACATAAAGCCATTAAATTGAACTAAAAAAACACTCGCACTCATGTCATAGTTGTCCTTAGGGTTCCAAGCACTATACATGACAAATGACTTCCCAGCGGTGACGTAACAAGGCTGACCGCGCATTCCGGTATAAGCCTAGCGTGAGCTGAACTTCTGTCATATGACACCACACTAAAGGACGGACATGGATAAGATTATCAGGTACAGGTACAGTGCGTGGACCCGCAAGAAGACCACACTATTCTATGGCCATTATCTCCTTAACCGTTCAACTTTGGTCAGAGGTGTTTTGGGTTATATCGGTATACTTTAACATAAGGAACACCCTCCCGAAGTCTGGCACATTCCTCCTGGGACACCCTGTATATATGTGTGTATATGTGTGTGTGTGTATATATATATATATATATATATATAGCCTGTTTGTTTATGGATGTGGAAATTTGTTCAGAATATTCAAAAAGATAACAGTTTGAGAAGTTTCAAGAACTGGCCTTGATGAAAATACTTACACGTGAGTGACAGATAAGTCAAGAAAGTTAGGAGGTGCGTTTCACACCAAGTGGGGTAATATAATTTTACTTTTGTTCAAATATTGTTAAGGTGATCGTTTCAAGAAGAATGTAGTTTTAGAGAAATTTAAGGCCCTGCAAACTACTTGGAACAACGAGACCAGTTGCAGTTTAAGCTAAGATGTGAGGAAAATACCGACATGGATATTAAATGGGTTTCTCTTATGTGGATGTGATTCGTTTCGATCTAGGTATGGCCCACTGAGGAGCTTCTGTTAAAATGGCAGTTGATCAGATTCCGCACAGCGCAGGGAATTTCTTCACCGGAAGGATGACTAATATATTCTCACAAATGATTCAGCTACATGCAGTTCGGTGCGGAATAATGCCATAACGCATGTATCGGGGCTGGATACGACAGATATCACTTATTATGGACAGGATATGTTTTCTCCTACTTGTTACAAAAACTAAGGGTGTTAATTACTGATTTATCTTGTTACCAGCAGAGAATGTCCCGCTAAAAGACGGTATTTATCTACAATATACTGACTGTGACTGGGTAAAACATTGTGTACGCCACTACAGGTAATATACACAGGGTCTTATACGTGGCGAAGGCACTCATCTCTCATACTTTGACTACATAATTGTTTGAACTTCACAATATATACAGTGAAATGTTTGAAGAGATGGTAGGAATATATTTTCTTTGCGTCAGGAATTTGGCGTTTTTTATCACTAGACTTATTGTGAGACATTAAGTCTGTCGTTAATGAGTATAAACTACGAAGTCACCACTGTGTAAATTTTAACACAACGTGAAATCATGGGGAAGTTGAGGTGAGAATCCACACAATCACAGTTTTTCACTAGAAAGATGCCTGTGTTCGCGGTTATATTAATTATCCCATGAGATTACTGTGGCTAGTTTTCAAGCATTATGATGTTCGTAGCTCAGTAAGCATAGGAACAATCTCTGGAATTGACGGCCGGTGTTCACTTCCTGTCAGAGGCAAGGGTTTACATCATCACAAGAATTTCCAAACCAGCTTTAAAGCACATACTCCCTTGTATCAACTTTCCTTTCGTCAAACAAATATTTTTTAAAATGTTTTTAATCACAGTTTTCTTGCAGATTAAATTTAATTTCTCTAATTAATTGTCACTAAAGTTAGTGCAGATATAAAATATAATCTGAGACCATGGCTATTTTAAAAATAATTACAAATATTTCATACCAAATTTGATATCTCAGTTATTATGAACAGCGTGTAATGTAATGGACAGTCGTGAGGTAGACACATTGTAATGTAATGGACAGTCGTGAGGTAGATGCATTGTAAAGAATTAACTAATCTTTCTTTCTTTCTCAGAAGCTCTTCACTTTATGTTCTGAAAGGATGCGCAATAGTGTAGTAGTTCATTCTTGTTTGCAAGATAACAGACGCACGCAGCATTGCCTTATCATAAATCAAGTAGGGAGTTGGCCCAATATTTCGCGAATATGACATTTTCTACAAAATATCCATCTAAATCGTTTTGTTAGTAAGCACGTATTTACCAACTCGGTAAGAAAATACATAACAGTACTCTTTCGTATATTTAACTACTCACTCCATCATGCAATCGCTTTCGATTCCTCTTGCATTTGGAATATTTTATTTACTTTTTTCAATAATTCATCGTACCAAAACTGATTCGCAGCGTAGCTCCTTCTCTGTCTTCCTTCCCGTCGTATGCCAGAGTACAGAGTGTTGTAATAATAATTTTTCCGCCGATAGTTTCTGATGCAACATCCATCACAAATCTCTGATTCGTTTTTTATTATTTTCTTTATTCACAATCACAATTCATGGGTTTCATTCTTTATCCTCTTTTCTCTCTGTAGCGAATTGCTTTCTCTCTTTTAATCTATTTTTACCGCCGAATACTTCCTTATTACAAGTCGATTCAAAAGCGATGCGTCTGGAGGAATGGTGATGGTCGACATACCTCACATGTTGACACGTTTAGCATGCTACGTGCGTATGTAGCCTTAAAATAGATAGAGACCCACATAAAAACTAAGTTATTCTGCACTGCTTTCTACGTCTCTCTTCCACTAAACCAAAAAGAAAGGACATTTCTCTAATAATTTGGCCGGTCCTCACGGACAAGTTCGTCTATCCCGGTGGCCGCGTGGTTTAAGGCGTGGGTCTACGGCTCCTCGCTTGCTGGGATTGCGGGTTCAAATCCCGGCGGGAGCATCGATGTCTGCCTGTGGTGAACGTTGTGTGTTGTAAGGTAAGAGGTCTCTGCGACGGGTCGATCGCTCGTACAGAGAAGTCCTACCGAGTGTAGCTTTTCTAAGTGTGATCGACAAACCTCGTCCAGGAGGCCTAGGCCCACTGGGGACTGTCGAACTAAACAACAAATTTTCCACTGTCGCCGTATTCGTAATTGTTACCTTAAAAAGTGGTTTATGCGGAATTTATAACAACATCCAGAACATAATGTATAACATTTAATATAGGCATCTAATAGCGATTTATAAACTATCGGCATCATATCAAAGGCTAAATGCAGGCTGTGTGCTGTCATGTTGTTTTGCTTCTGAATATGTATAATTATCTTACCAATTTTGCATATTTTTCCTAGATTTAACTTCTTAGCTTTACATCATTTCAAGACCCTACATTTTATGAAGCTGATGTTGTTTACACTGCGAGTACTTGTTCGTCGGCCATATTGTTATTACAGACCATGGTAAATTAAAATGTGCTAAATTAGAGTGACAAGAAATGACGTAACATATTAAATTTCGTGAAAGTCCGTCAGGTAGTTTAAGTTATGGCATCAGGTGATATATTCTCATACGAAGTCACACAGACAAACATGCAATTACGGATAATTATACACAAAAAGAGTGATAGTAATATAAATATACTTCTTTCCTTAAGCAAGAAAATAGCCTAAAATTAGGTTGAAATAATTCCTGAGTGGTGACAGATGAGTAAGGCTCGAAGGGAATAACAGGAAGATTGATTTAGATTCACACTCTTCTTTAGGGAGAAATGTGAGAATGGTATGGTGTCATTGAAAGGCTGGAAGTGATGTGATAATGAATACTGGTGTATCCATTTGTTGGTGCATTTACATGTTTACTTCGTTGTCGAATCGAATATGTGAGTGGTGATTTGATATTTGTTTTAAGGACATTTGTTGCCAAACCAGCGAGCCAGTAATACTCAATTTCATTTAATCCTTTAAAACGACGTAAATCAAGAGAAGGTAATAACGGGTATCAGGTTGTGTAGTGGAGAGAATGAGAAAATGTCACTGAGTTCATCCATCCTATCGTCCATCCCTCCATCCATTCATTCGAACTTTCATCGAAACATGTAATATGATTGATACAATTTTATTATTTATTGCTCACATCATGTGTCATGATAGGTTACGCATTTCCTATTTCATCTCTGTGCCTCCTACTTCCTTCCCTCAATTGTCTTCCTCAGCACTTTCTGTCTTTGTGTCTGTCTGTCTCTCTCTCTTTCTTTCTCTCCATATTCCCCAGACTCAAAACGCTTACACTTCTTGACATTTCGTGTATCACACAACGTGCATTTTTGAGTATGAAAGATAGCACGAATTAAAATGGGTCTATGAATATCGAACGACCTGAAGTAGGAAATAATAATATCGCCTTAAATAAAATGTGGTAAAATACTTAGACTGTGCTAGCTGTAGAGTGGAAAGGCTTCTTTCGTAAGTGTTTTGTCGGAGATAATGTTTATATATTAGTAACTATTTGTCATAATCTGGATTGTTTGGTAAAACCTGCATTCCTGTTGTTCAGATTCCTGGTCCTATTTATCTCTGTTACTAATATCGTTTTAGTTCAAGCTGGTAAAAGATTTGTTATGGTGTATTTCAGTAAATTTTCTGCACACGCGATGAGTTTGATGGATATTAACCCAGGATTTCACATTTTTGTGGTGCTGTAGTTTGTAACCCAACAAGTACTTGTAAAATTTGTACTTATATTTATGGTATATTTCCATACCAATTTTATCTACTTAACTCCAGTTTTCAGTTACCGTCGGGGACGTCAACTCCTATGGAAGGTTTTCATGTTGTTGATATCTTCTTACGCATTTTTGTTAGATATGCCAACCCATATTTAGATAAGGAACTGTACGCATGACTACAGTATCTGGTCAATTGCCCTGTTTTGTTGAAATCACTCTCATATTGCATGAAAGTATGAAAGATGTGCCAATAGAGGGCAGTGTATTCGGAAAATAGAGGTTAAAATGAAGTGTAAAATAAATTGTTACAGACCTTGATTTTAGACTACAGTTCTGTAGTACAAGTTAATTTTGAAATAGAATATTAAACTGCTTTTTCACAACAACATTAATGATGGTAATGATATTCCCAGTCGTAAAGTGCTTTGTGAGTGTAATGGAGAAAGATTGTTTTCATATCATTCCAAGGCGTCGAAAATTTTGTGATAATTCATATGCGTTTATATACTTGTATATAAAGTATTTCAGAACGATGAGGATTGTATCATCCTGTAGTCTCTGCATTTATGTTATTTTGTTACCAAGGAACACGAATGGCGTGCATCACGCTCAGCTTGATTGGATCACGTGATCAATCACATGTTCTTCATCTCGCATGCACTGACGCTACTTTCGAAACTTCCGTTGTTCTCTGTCACAGATGTAGACTATTACATCCAAATGCAACTTGGAGGCAGTAAAGCAAACGGAGACAAAGAGTTTTCCTCTTTTTCGAGGCATGCTAGCCGCGTTAGTTAGACGTCAAACAACGGTGTGTTAAAGGCAAGATGTAACGGATAGTCACTAGGACGTGGAACTTTGGCAAAGTCGGGAATTTTTTGGGAATGCTAGTCTTCTTGTGGAGGTAATATATAACAAGTCACTGATTGTGCATTTTTCCCAAGGTATGTCACAACGTCTACTTCGACAATTTTGAGGCAGGACAAAAAGCGTTAAAACCAAATTCCAAATCTAAACAAGTACAAGAATACAGTCACAGATGTTGTGGTAGGTGTGTTGATCTGAAACCACAGTTTACATTTAACATGCGAAGAACCAGCAAATATATAAAAGATCATTGTGTTTTTAACATACTTACATTTAATATCGTGTTTTTACACGCTTTAAAAGTGGCATCGAAGTGTTTACCGCTAGTCCTTAACATTACAAACTGTCCATTTTTAACACGGAATGAGCTTAAATAATTTACATACGATTTTTACAAACACCAACAATAATATTCCTATTTAGCCTCCACCAATCTGGTTATACTAAGGGAAGCGCAGTGTGTTTTTTGCGTGGTGCGAACTAAATCTGTGTGATAGAGAAATACCGGCATAGTGTGTACGGGCACAGTAACACTGTGTCATGTATCTTTATATGTAATATAGATTTCTATTGGTCTTCAAAGTGTTAGGGGACCGCGGTAGCACAGTGTTTAAGGTGCTGCGCTACAAATCGGAAGGTCGCTGGTTCGATTCCAGATGGTGTCACTGGAATTTTCCATTGACATAATCCTTCCGATCGCACTATGGCCCTGGGGTCAACTCAGCCTCTAACAGAAATGAGTACCAGGAGTTTTTCCTAGGGGTAAAAGCGGCCGGTGCGTAAGATTGACAAACTTACCACCATCCTGGGCCATTGTCACGTAATCTGGGAACCTTAACTTCCTGGAGCCCTCTGGGCACCTCGGGTCTTTAATGGGAATGATTTACCTTACCCTTCAAAGTGTTAGATGTGTTCACTGCAATTATTCGACGCTAAGATCGTTGGCATTGCTGTGTTAAAGACAGTGGTGCTGTTCGTGATGACCTACTCCACAGTGTATACAGACCGTTATTTTATTTCTTGTTTTCCATGACGCTGCATCTTACTCTCCTCTTAGGGAGAACAGATATTGAGAGGATCGGAGAACAAAAGTACTGAGGTCAGTATAAGAAACTGAGAGAACGGAAGTAGTAGGACATTAGATACAGAGTGAGAAGCCTCGTAATATGTAGAAAGTATTACTGATTGTTGTCAGACCGATGCGAAGAGATGGGTGGGCATGAAACACTCCTGGAAGGAAATAAAAATGGTTGCATTATTTTAGTCATAAATCTGAAGAGAAAATGCCGCTTGGGAGGCCTCGTGGGTTTTGGGAGCACAGTACCAAAATGTGTATAGTTTTATTTCAACCAGCAATGCACAGTATATATTTTTTATTTTAACAATATTTATATTATAATCACTAATACGTATGTAGTGCATTGTAGGTTGAAATAAAAACTATAGCCTACACAAGATGCAAGGAACATATATAAAAATACAAAAATGTGTATCTTATGTTTATTGGACCGTGCATCACTGTGATAGTTGAAGAATAAATGACCAACTTTATGTCACTTGATATTTTATTTCACTTCTAATGTGCTCAACATGTTTCGGACATTAGTATATCCATCATCAGGAGCTTGCGACTATTCTGTTGAATTACTACATTGGTCGTATTGTTCTTGGTTCGATGTGTGTTGTATTTTCGGTGTGGTTGGGTTGGAGTGGTATCTGTGCTGTAGGCTGAAGCCTGACTTGAATTACCACAGGCTGAAGCCTGCAACACGGATACCACTCCAACCCAACTACACCGAAACTCCAAGACACATCAAACCAAGAACAATACGACCAATGTGGTAATTCAACAGAATAGTCGCAAGCTCCTGATAATGGATATATTAATGTCTGAAACATATTGAGCACATAAAAAGTGAAATAAAATAGCAAGTGACATCAAGTTGGTCTTTTATTCTTCAACAAAAATGTGTGTTAACGATGTGTGATTTGAGATTTCAACTACCTCAGGATAAGCCGTGTTATGGGTAGGTGTACCAACATAAGGCACTGATATTATTGCATTCAATTGGAGTGTTTCCGAATCCGTTTTTTAAAAGTGCTATTCAGGTGATAAGTTTCAGATATTTATGACTAGCGATGATAAATTAAAAGCGTTTGACACGATTGACAGTTGGTGTTTTATGTTCATACTAATCACAATTCCGTATGATTTTATTCTATTTAATCGGATTCTATCAGTTTTGAACGAGTTTTATATATTCGAAAGGTTTTACACCCTCACACAAAATTTTTCATAATAGACTCAGTGATTACCTTAATTACCGGAACAATTTTCCACTCAGATTTGAAAAGGCTTTTTGTTACATTTCAAACACAACTGTCGAGTGATAATGCACTTATCGCAACTGTGAGTGTCATAGACCCGACAGTGGGAACTTCCTGTCCACTCGTTTCCACGTATTACAGTTACACGACAGCTAACCTGTATATAGAATATAACGTAGCAATCAAGCTTTGTGTAAATTAACACCTACTGCTCTGGGGCGCCTACGCTTGGTGCATTTGTCTATGATGAAATGGTGAAAGGTAACGGCAAATTTCACCACAGAATAGGCCAGGAAGACCCATAGTGGGAGTAGAGGTATAGCTCTACTCGTTCTTTAACCTCGGCATTAAATGGGGGTCGTGGTTAACGTCATGCCCCTTCCTTTCCCCCCCCCCCCTCTCCTGGTAACGACCCGGTACCATTTACAGGAGGCTGGGTCGTTCTCCAAGGCCGGTCTGCACGGTTGCGGAAAATGTCACTGCTACCGGGATTTAATCCCCGGACTGTGCATCTCATAGTGAGTTGCTATACCGACTACGGTATTCCGGCGAACGTGAAGACATAGATACTAGCCAGTTTTATTGTGAGCAGACCGTTGGAGACGCGGCACAGCTTGAAGCCAGATCTGGCAGTTAAAGGTCCATAAACATAGTAATTATTCAACCGCAGTGTGTTCTTTTTCTGAGACATTTTAAAATGGAAGTGAAATTTTCATGCACGGGTGAAAGCACACGTGCCGTCAGATGACAAACGTGTTCCTTAATTCAATGGGTATAGTGTAATCGCAACTGATGTGGTGGAGAAACCAATCGATAACGCGACTCTTTGGGTTAGGGTGTATATGGAAGATATTTTGATTTCCAACCTCCAGGAGCATGACCAAAATTACCATCTGACTTTGTGTGCTTTTCTTTGTTCCGATCCTTGAATTGTTCGAAAAAGGCAATGAAATTTCGAGTTCATTGAAAATCAAAGATTTTTATTAACTTAATAACTAATAACTCCTCAAATGCATCGCTGCCGTATTCATTGTTTAAATTAATTTATCTTAAGTACATCCAGTTTTTCTTTGTATGTTTTAAACAAAGGGTCTGAGAGAATTAGTGCCATCTTGAGGACTATGATGGAAGAAATGAAACAGAAAAAATGGGATGACGAAATAGGTGTGACGACGAAGTGGGGAAATGCGTCGTGTCTGTGCCGCTGGGAGCGTAAAACAGTGGATGGAGACTGCTTTATATCTTTAATTAATGGTGTTGGGCGAGTGCATGTAATAATCAGACCTATAACACCAACCTGTCAGTCCGTCCGTCCCCACAAATAACCGATAGTTTACCGTGCGATAGGCACTCATTTCTTTTGCTCTCTTTCCTTCTATACCGTAACAGTCGGTTCATAGAGCGACTTGGTGCTCCAGTTGAATTTCGGTAGGCCGATACTGTTTAAGGATGAGGCACTTTGGTACTGGTTGTGTTCACTAAAATCAGCGCCTTTTATCATCTTGTGCCACCTGGACAAATAAACTAGAGCTCGCGGGGCATACGTAATGATTTTCAAGTATTAATCTGTTATTGTGTAAAGACTGTCCACATGCCTTTCATAAGACGGGCCGCCAAAATATACATGCGCTACTCCACAGTAAACATTGTAACATGAAATACTGATAATAATTGATAGAAACCAGTATGTATCGGCCCAATTTTGTCTCAGGCAACTGACTGGTATTATTACAGCAAATTCTTACAATATAAAGCCTGGGAGCATAGACAGTAGAACCAGTTAGGCTTATAAGAAGACTGTAAGAGAAACCAAATTTCTAACGCAAAGAAGAATTTACCTAGTCGGAACTTTGTGTATTGCCGATAATCTTATGGATAACATGAGGTAAAAGATGGCTGCTATTCCTGTAGTGTTGGGAGATTTAAAATGCATCATTCCCGCCAATAAATTTTTACTTCCGATTCTAAATACGTCCGCCGAACCTATAGCAGAGAGAGACTGAAACCCCTTAAGACTGGATGATAGCGCTGATGTAGAAGTCATGCTGGAGTTAGTAGTGTTTCGGTGACACTGGAACTGCACAGAATTCTATACATTTCATTTGTACGTGACACTAGAACTGCAGAGCATTTTATACATGTCGCAAGTTCCAAAGCGCCTGTGTTTTAGAAAAAATTATTTTATATATATGTTCCTGGGACACGAAACGTTGCCCAACTGCGTCATATGGTCTACATATGCGGAAATATAAAGATCTCTAAGGCCCACATGAAAGTATTTCATTTAGCAGAGAAACATTCTACTTACTATATGCAAATTTCTGCCCCATGTGGTGAAAAAAGGCCAACAATGGTGTGACGTCTTTGAGATTCTGTTCAAATATTAAGCGTGCAGTATGTTATAGGGGCTCTAAATTACCTTGCACGTACCCGGACTTGTACGAGACTGCGGAACTTCTAGCCTCTTAGCACAATTTTTACATTCACATCGTATTCCTAAACATGTTCTGAATGATCACGACAGTTTGATATACTTATCGATTGCTTGATCGACGTATAGGCCTGTCATTAGGTCATTAAAATACAATTTTTGCAATCCCGTAATTCTTACGGTTATGTAATTTTCGATGCACCCTTTAATTAAAGCATTTAGGTGATATGTAATTTTTTTAAAAGTCGTTTCGCAATTTTTGATCTCAGCTACATTTTGATTTATAGTCACAGCTATATAGAATACCTGAACTGTTTCACAAATTCCCTATCATTGATTTCATTTAGCAGATTGAAACAGAAAACCTGAAGAATAGCCGGAATGTTTTATTTTTTGTTTCGAATTGCGTCATGTATTTTAACATCAATGGAATTGATAGAATACCAGACTCGCATCGCATGCTTCCCTCTCTCTTCACCCCTATTGCCTTTGTGCATGCAGTTCGTGAGATTTGCCACAGAGAAGAAGAGAAAGTGAGCATGGTGTTAGTGGTTAGTGTATTGAAAATTCCTGTAAACACAAAAGCAAATTATTTAACAGGTAACAGACACAGAACGTTCTGTAAATATAAAAACTCGACTGACATGAAAAATAAATTTATAATATATATAACAAATTAAGTACGCTAAAAGTGCTACATACGTTCTATTGTATCGTATTTTCTGTAAACAAAGCCAAAAAATATTTGTTTTAAACTACATAATGCCGTTTTCCCCTTATAATTTGTCTATAATTTTCGTATGGTGGACTGTATTGTAGTTACTTCATTATAATGCGCGTTCTTTTTCCTGTACAGCTTATAGTAGCATATTTTCTGACACTACCTGAACGGAACGGATGTTCAATTTTGGACACAAAATGGTTATAATAAGTCTAGAGTGGTTTAAATCACGCTATTCTTCAAGATGGCTATGTAGAGGAAGCTGTAGACGTAATTAAAAGAGGCGATAAGAAATTAATAGTGCAGGAAATATAGAGAAATGCGGTGGCCTAGATTGTTACCATCCCACGCAAACTTCCACCTGGTTTGGACCTTCATCCTTGTCAATAATCCGACATCATTCATAATGAAGACGCTGTAGGCACGGCAGGGCACTGCTACACGGCCAGGAGTAGAAGCGATTTCATGAAACATGAAACATGTTTCTCTCTCATACAATCTCTCTCTCCCCCACCTGTCAGGGCTGCCAATCTTGTGCCTGCCTCTGACTCTGTAGACGGATCTGTGATAAGCTTCTCGAGATAATTCTGACAGAGTAGCCTAGTTCATTTTGCGAAGGAACTAAAGCCATAGTGACAGCGTCCGCTGTCGAGGCACGTATGTCATAACGCTATTGGTTTCAGACTCCAGCGACAGGCCATCCAAATAATCTACGACCATTTAACAACACCTTAATGCTCACTGATAACTCTGTGTATCCCGTATTTCAGCATTAAGGAACTCTACATTTTGCCACACAATATACGTGTATTTATATATTTCATATGATTCTCGCAATATGCAGTGATTAAACCGGTTGGTCTTTGTAACGGAGACTGTATGTGAGTTTGGAACTGAATGTTTATTTTCAGTTTAGGTATAAAAGCTGTTATTTCAAAGCCTAGTCTGTACAGTTCGCTCCGTATTATCCTAATGACTGAAAGTAGGCACTTTAAATTGTGAAGTTTTGTGTTGGGGGCAAGGTTCTACCAAAGATTGCCCTGGTTTCTGGACCACGATGCTTTGTACTTCGGTATATAGGTAGAGACGTTTCGGAGGGATTATTGGCTCTATTTTTGGAGATAAGCTTACGACAAGTGGAAGGAGATGGGAAGGACAAAGACTGGGATTATTAGTGGAGGATTTGAAGCTGCGTGGATGCCAGAAATTCTCCACAATGTTTATACTTACCTAGGGAAGTGCAGTAGAGGGAACGGGTTCCTCCGAAGCTTTGGTACCTGTCTACCAAATTACAGTGGAGACAGCAGTTTTTCCAAATACCAGTAATCTACCTAGCTGTCAAACTGAAGTAGAGGAAAAGGGCTTTCCGAAAATTACGTACTCGTCCAATATGCTACAGTAGTGGGAATAGATTTCCCCGAAAATTTGATACCTAGTTAACAAACTACAACAGAGGACGCATAATTTCTCTTCACGGTTAGCCAGTTCGTTTCTTGAAGGGAATTGCTCTCACACTTTACTGGAGCTTCACAGTCGAAAGCTCCAGTTGAGATCTTGATATTGCCCATAGTGTCATACACCACGATCAAGAAGTGTATTGCAACACCCCTCGTGTAAACAGTCCATAATCTATGCTACCCTTTTACCAGTTATACATAAATAAACGGTTGCTGTCTACTGCAATCTCGCAGGACAGAAGAGCATTGGAAGCGAGCAAAGCGTAGCGGCGCTGTGGAACTGTGAAAACGGCCGTTGCAGGTCTGGTTCTGTTTGCGGTTTAAATCAATGGATGTCAATACAAGTAAATTAACGGTTTTTTTCCTGAAGCGGAAGTTCCTTTACGGGGAACACGTGTTTATGAATGTTCGTGTATTAGTTTGCTTGTGCTCCGACATAGGTGCTGTTCAGAACGGGGGAAATTCGTTTCATTCTTGCCGCTTTGGTCGGGTATAGGAAGATAAGAATCAACAGATGTGGGCAGTCCAGAAATTTAACATTAAAACATAAACATGTAATTTTAGTGCGTTTTTTGTGTGGACATGGAAATTAAATTTTTTCACCGCAGTGGAAGCACACATAATGTGTGTCTGAGGAAAAGGGGGTGAGGGTAGGAACATATTTGGACCTAAGATGGCACTTCGGAATTTACGTTATGAGGAACAGTTTGCCAATTTACCAAATATTATTTGTAATAAATTTCGGTAGGGAAAATCGTTAATTCATTTTGCATACATGGATTGATTCAAACAGCGTACAACATTATAGTTGGCATAACCATTTACGCTACATCGACGTATAAAATATCAAAGAGGATGTCATTTTATAAATATCAAACAAGATCTTATGTTTATGGGACCGTGCATCATCTTTATAGTTGAGTAAAGAGAAAACCAACTTGATGCCACTTATTTAATTATTTATTCAATACTCATTAAATGCTCAACATGTTTCGGCCGTTAA
>Ga0123355_10012078_pt1 | contig 13362 bp, 11 predicted proteins | sample TergutEmb28metaG_3_FD_89872 | JGI IMG/M metagenome (GOLD analysis project Ga0123355, IMG submission 89872) | Embiratermes neotenicus P1 segment gut microbial communities from Petit-Saut dam, French Guiana - Emb289 P1 | ecosystem: Host-associated > Arthropoda: Insects > Digestive system > Gut ...
ATAGAGATAGCGCAACATGTCGCTGTGGGCACCTTGTTCTGACGAAAAATGCTCATCTAGATAAGCATCAATCTTTTTGCCCTCTTTGCGCAGGTAAAGCTCAAAGGACAGTTCGTTTAATCGGTCAAGCGCCATGTTGCGTATTAGCTCCTCTTAATAATGACTAGCGTAAATGATAGGTTGCAACTGCTATTCAGAATCTTCTTCTGTATCTGGCTTAATGATCTCAATTACCTTGATCTCAAAGATAAGATCTGAGTCTGGCGGAATAAGATATCCACCTGTTTGCGGGTCAGTAATGCCTGCAGAACCATAAGCTTGATCGGAAGGAATTTCGACTGTTTTTTCTTCATTTAGTTCCATGCCCAGCACCGCGTCATCAAAGCCAGGAATCATCATGCCAACGCCTGCTACAAATTCTAGTGGCGCACCGCGCTCCGCTGAAGAATCAAAAACTTCGCCATCTGCTGCTAGCTTACCGGTATATTCAGCTACAACAGTATCTCCAACCTCTACGACAACAGCATCGCCATCGCCATTACTGTCTCCATTACAGGCAGTAAGCACAAGCATCGCTCCTAGTAGAATTCCAAGTAGTAGTACGGTCTTTTTCATGGTTAGTCTCCTTTAAGGTGTCGCTAGGTTAATCGAGGTAATGCTGCTCATTTCCAAAGGCAGCAAATACGACACTCAAACATTATAAGCCACTTGGCTAATTCTGTCTGAAAAGTGCTTCATTTTTTAGTTGTGAAGAGCAGATTGATATGGCGCTAGCTTGATGCTGACCCAAAGATCAGGAACAGGAGCTACAAGTACCGTAATAGGTTGTGTGATGTCTAGACACCGTAACGTTCAAACTTGAGGGGAGGTGAGAGCAAGAAGACTCGTCTTTATTGGCGGCAACAGGAATATCTATGACAGCTGCGCAGTTTTCGCAGATAAAATGATCATGTTGCGCAGTTGTAGCGTCAAAACGCTCCTTGCCTTGAATCTGTCCTAGACTTAATATTTCACCACTATCACGAAATTGACCTAAGTTACGATAAATTGTCGCTAGACTAATCTCTGGATAGTCAGTTTTCATCTCATGATAAATCCACTCTGCCGTAGGATGACTAGTAGTGGACTGTAGCTTCTCTAGTATGGCTTCACGCTTTTTGCTGTAGTTTCTGTTAACGCTCATGGCTCCTCCGAAAGGATTAATTGTGATTCTAAGCATCCTATTATATATCTCTGGCTTGCTCAGTGCCAAAAGAGATGTCTTGCTGTAAATGATGTTACAAATGATACCTTTTACCTACTAATGTCAAAAATCTGTACACAATTTGCTCACTAAAAAGCTTCTTGGAAGCGATGATGGTAAAATACAGCGTGCCGAAATTAGAAATTCAAACAAAATCTATTAACAAGACCGTCGCAATCTATGCTGGTGGACTTGTTTTGTCTGTTTTTGCCTTGCTATTTTTGTTGCCGTCTACTGCGCACGCAGCCTCACTCTCAAGCTTGCAGCAGCAGGTACAATCAGCTGATTCAAGCCTTACTGAAATGAGAGGCTCGCTCCAGTCCTCTTTGGATTCCCTCAACGAAGCTCTGGATGATTTGCGCGAAACTGAAGAAGACATTGCTGAAGTTGAAACCCAAATTGAGGCACTAGAAGAAGACATGGAGCACAGCAGAGACTTAATTGCCAAACAAGCTGAATTCATGTATCGTTCGCGTGGAAAAGGGTATCTGGAGATCCTCTTCGCTGCAAATACTGCCATGGACTTTATACGGTCCCTTGAGCTAGTGGCCCTTTTAATGGACAAAGATGCTCAAGCTATCGAAACTCTGCAAATACAAACACGTCAACATGAGCAATCTTTACGCGTGCTTGACGATTTACGCGAAGAAAAGGCAGAAGTAGAGGCTACGCGCAGAACTGAAATGGAAAGCGTCCAAGCAGAAATCGAAGAGCAAGAACGCTACATAAGGTCGCTGAACGCCCAAGTTCAAGAGGAGCTCCAGCGTCAAGCAGAAGCTGCTCGCCAGGCAGAAGCTGCGGCTGCAGCGGCAGAGAATAGCCAGACCGAAGGAAGTGCTACGAATGCAAGCTCTTCCTCCAGTGCTTCAAATTCTTCTGGCAGCTCAAGTGGCGGTGCCAGCACTGGGGTAAGCTTCTCAGGTATTGCGTCTTTCTACTGGACAGGCACTCGCACCGCAAATGGAGAAGCCTTCAACCCAGAGGCAATGACTGCTGCCCATCCTTCACTGCCCTTCGGAACAATGGTGCGCGTAACCTATCATCTAACGGGCAAAAGCGTTGTCGTACGCATCAATGACCGCGGGCCCTTCACTCAGGGAAGAATCATAGACCTATCAAGAGGATCGGCAAGGGTAATAGGCCTAGAACCCAATGGAATCGGCCAAGTAACCGTAGAAGTCCTACAGTAAAGACTAAGCACAGAATAAGGCAAATTTTGCAGGCAGAGCAGTTACTTCACTTTCCTTTGCATACCGATTGCTGTACGGACATTTCGTTTTTGCAATTCTGTTTTAAGCAAGCTTCCTATTGCTATAATGTTACAGCTTACTTATATGTAAACAGCGGTAAAGAAAGGCACTGGGTGTATGGGCAGACGCTCGAGAAAAAGATCAGGTAGACGAGCTTCAATAGATCATAATTCTGCTCAAGCTCCCCGGATGAGCTCTGAAAGGCGTGCCCATAGAAAGGCTCGCACAGGGAAAAGAGCTCTCATCGTCCTTCTTTCCGCAATAGTTTTCTTCCTGTTTGCTGCAATCGCTGCGGGAGCTCTATTCTATTCCAGCCTACATAATCGTATAACTGCAACAGAAATTCCTCAGGTGCTTCTTGAAAATCCAGCACCGCCGCCAACTGAGCCCTTTAACTTGCTCATATTAGGACAAGATTCCCGTGAACATGGAGAAACGGGCTATTTCGATACGATAATTTTAGCCCACATTGACCCTATTGAACAGCGCGTATGGATGGTATCTCTCCTCCGCCATACAAGGGTTGAATTTCCTAACTATACAATAGGCAGGCTCAATGAATCCTATGTTCATGGCGGCCTAAACACACTGATTCAGGTAGTGGAGGAACTCACCGATCAAAAGGTTGACTATTTCGTCGCGATTGACTTTTGGGGCTTTGAAGACATCATTGACGCTATGGGAGGAATCTATGTTGACGTGCCCATCGCCATCAATGATCCTCGTGCTGATTTTACCCCCGACAAAAGAGCCTCTCAGTTAGATCCAGGACTCCAAAGGTTGGATGGAGCACATGCACTTACACTTGTCCGCCACAGAACAGGGTATGACAACTACGGAGGAGAGTTTGGCAGAATGAACACGCAGCAGCTATTTCTTAAGGCTCTGCTCGAGCAACTGGGTGATATCCCCCTTGCACATCTTCCACAGGTTGCTAATTCTCTTGCAGATAATGTCAGCACAAACTTTACTCCGCTTGAGCTTGCCCAATTAGGCCGAGAAATGCGCAGGTTAAACAGTGATGACTTATACGCGGCCACACTTCCTGGAGAATGGGCCTTCCCCTTTGTGTGGATTGACGAAGAAGGTGCAGAAGAAATATGGCAGAACTTTGGAGTTCGTCCCTTTACTTTCAGATCCTCAGAATCAGAAGAATAAAGGGTAATCTCAACTATCCATTCAGGCTAATTCAAACTAGTTGCACTTTACTCCTCTGAGTCAAGCATGTTTCGGATAACGCTAGGCCCAACCATGCCTTCGCGGAAAGCTGCTAAGCTTTCAGGTGATGTGTCTATACGAAGGTCAGGACCCCGCAAGCCTGCATCAAATCCATGTCGGGCATCAAACCATACCGCTAGCTTTACTCTAGGGAAATAGGTGGGGATGCTATTAAAGGCATCTGTAATCCATTGTGCCTTGTCGGTTTCTCTTTCCACAGCACCGAATTCACCAATCATCATATGTCGCTGATAAAACAAAGCTGCATATTCCCAGTAGATGTCCTCATAAAGCTCTCTGAAGTCACTCGTCTCTTGAGCACCAAAATGATAGTGAGTCATCCCAACGAAATTAACGACGGCATCCCCTGGATAAAACAGGGCTGCGTGATTCCAGGCATAGAAAGGCGCATGGTTACCGTTTGGGTTCCATACAAAATAGGCATTGTTTGCTCCTGCAGTTCTAAAGACGTTCGAAATATGCACAAAGGCCAATTTGTATAAGTCAGGGTCATTGTAATTGTGCTGCAGACTCCAGTCTGTCCAGCTACCATTCATTTCATTACCAAGGCGCACAAGAATTGGGGCACCCAAATAAGATAAATTTTGTCCCCAGTCAGCAAGAGTCTCATCATATTCCCCGTTTAGGATGTTTCTCACAACGGTTTCGTTTTCGTCAACGTCGCCCTCTTCGAAGAGGAAAGTCACCATCGCAAGGGTATCTCTTTCCACAAGTCGCCCTAAGTAGGGATCGTACCTAGTATCAATTGGCTGATAGAGCATCTCAAGACCCAGCTGTACTTCAAGGTCTGCCTCACGTTCTGCGAGTGTGGTGTTCTCCTCCACATAAAGACCCATCATGAAGGTCCCGTCTGGTATATCAAGTGTTTTATTTGCGTGCCTTAAGGTCAGATCATATCCTGGGTCCGCATTAATAATCTCGCTGGTAATATCTAATTCCTGTCGTTCTATCAGAGTGAAGGTTTCCAGAACTTCTTCGAAGGCTTCTCTTTTTTCATCAAAATTTTCTTCGTTTGCCTTTAGCTGCATTACATAGACCAGATTATTGCGAATAATAAAAAAGTACGCATAGTGATTCATGTCATTTTCAATGCCCTCTATAAGAGGTCTATCGTATTCAACAATACGAACATTAAGCGAGTTAATGATTTTGTTTTCATCAGAAGTTATACGATCTCGCAGCGGGTGCAAAGTAGCCCACATAAAATCAGTAGGATTTGTCCAGGCGTGCGTTACATCTTGCACAGTGATATCTACGCGGAAATCGTCGTTAAAGAGGCGCGTATAATGAGCAACGGCACGAGTATCGATTGTCCAGTCAGAGGGATAGGAAAAGGAATAGCCAAAGAAATTATTAGCATATTGAGCAAGTCCTTCATCCTCTACATAAAGTGCGTAAAGACCTTCAGGAAATCTTGAGAGGCTAGCAGCCTCATTCCTCCACAAGGTAGGCCCATCTATAGATATTGGAATAAAGGGAGGTGCTGCAGGCTCAGTAGATGCCATCTGTATGGGAGCAAACGGAAGATGCTCATACACCTGATTGGTCACAACAACATAAACCTGCCACCCAACTGCAGAGACAATCACTAGATATACCAGCGCCGCAAGAAGGGCGAGGGGCCTGATGCGTTTATCCGATTCTTGGCGCATGTATCTTTCCATTGATTTTCCTCTCAGCGCAGTATAGTGTACTAGGCGCAGCGGCTATTCCCTATCTCTGTCTCTGGTAGGAGTATGAGAGATAGCCCTTGTATGTTCTGTGCGCACCCAGGTCTTATTTCTAAAGGTCAGCATTCCCCAAAAGGACAGAGGGACGTAGGTTAGGTTAAAGAACATCAATGCAAGCACTGCTTCAATCTTGCCATATTTTACCTCTGCGTCAATGCTACAGAAAATGAGCAGATACACTCTGGTAAGTATCCAAAGGAAAATCCAAGCCCACAAAGGCAAAAGCTGGAATACTGGTTGATCAAAAATCAGAACCCCAATAAAGAAGAGTGTCCACATCAATGCAATAATAAGCATAATACTGGGCATCGCAAGATAAATTGCTCCGTCAAGTGCACGATGATCCAGCTTAGTGACTGCCCTAAAGAGAAGCTTCGGAATATATCTAAAGGCAACATCCCAGTGTCCGCGACACCAACGTAAGCGCTGAACCAGAGATGCTTTAAAGCTTACTGGCTTTTCATCATAGACACGAGTTGTATGGCACCAGGTAACTTGGATGCCATGCTGGATACACTGGATGGTAAACTCAAGATCTTCTGTAAGGGATCTGGCTGTCCATCCAATCTCATCTATTACTGAGGTGGCAATGCAAAAGCCCGTTCCTCCAATTGCATTGGGCAACCCTAGGCGATACTTCGCAAGCTGCCACATGCGGTTCATCGAATAGTAGGCAATCGCATAGCCTAAAGTGGTGTGATTGTCTGTAGGATTCTTTGAGTCCAGATAGCACTGGATTACTCTCTCTCCACTAAGAAGGTGACTATTCATGCGTTGCAAATAATTTGAATCGACCAAATTGTCTGCATCAAATACGGCGATAGCGTCATAATAGTCTGTCAGCTGGTCACCCACATAATTCAGGGCTGCCAATATAGCCCAGGGCTTCCCCTTAGGATGGTCAGGAGGGGTGGTATTTTCGATTACTTCTGCTCCATAACTGCGAGCAATCGCGGCAGTATCGTCCGTACAATTGTCTGCAATTACACAAACTGTATAAAGATTCTTTGGGTACGCCAAATCATTCATTAGATTGTCGACTAAGTTCTCAATCACAGCCTCTTCATTGTGAGCGGGCACTAAGAGCAAGAAGCGACTTATAGGCTCACATCGAGAAGTCTTCGGAATCTTTCCAAAGCCAAAAAAAGTGATTACTAAAAAGTAACAACCAAAAGCAAGTAGTCCTACCTGAATGCCTAGAAATATGTAAGAGAATAGGGTTGGATCACTCATCAAAAATCCTATAGATTGACCAATCTCTGTACAGGGCAAGAGGTTCTAATTCTTCGCGAGTGAAGTAAGTGCTGGGATTACGGTAAGCATCAAAGGACACTTCTTCGGTTACTACGGGGAAGCGACGCCTCAGGTCCATTGTGAAATCGAAGAAGGGAGAAACATTGCGATATCCCAGGATCTCAAGAAGAAAGCCCCCTAGATAGGAAGACGAGAAGTAGAGGCGCTCATCATCATCTATAAGTTCATACGCATACTCTATACCGTAAAGTTCTTTTGCTGCATCGTTAAGCCAAATCATGAAGGGGGCTCTATTCAAGCGCGTCACATCTTCAAGTGATCCAGGATAATGCAGGTTGGGAAAAATCAGGTTATGTATCTGCATAGGCAGAGGAGGCAGCTGGTCGGTGAAATAGACCAAAACGACAGGTTCTGACGATTCACTGAAGTAATTGTGGACGTATTCGAGAGCAAGGTCAGCTTCTCTTAGATTGTTGAAGTGATGTGTAAGGGCGCTTATTGTGCCTTCTGCCAAATTAAGATGGGTCTCGAAATTTTGATCTTCTGTATCAATGTCTGCATGTTCCCCAGAATAAAACTTGCGATCTGAAACTGCCGCCCCAAAATGAAAGTGCGGTACTCCAGGATGCTCTGCAAGACTCTCTTCAAAGGATTCAATGAGGTACTCTACTGCTTCCATTTCAGTAGCAGTGCTCTCCCTGCTGGAAAGCTCACTGAAGTCATGGGCAAAAAGAGTTTCGTCAAAACCTAGGTGCCTGTAAGCATTAAGGCGATTATAGCGCCAAGCATCCCCTGGATAGAAAAATTCGCTGCGATAACCTATGGAATTAAGTGCCGTCGCCATGGAGTCAAAGTTGGAGTCTATGAGTCGGAAAGAATAGGGCGCAACAAAGTAATCAGAATTGATTCCCGTAAGCACATCAAACTCTGTATCACCTGTACTACCGCCAAAGTTAGGAACAACAATTTCGCCTGAAATCGCATCTCGTCTGATTCGGTTCCAATTTTCTAAAGGATCCGTATGGCCTGCAAAGTTAAAGTGAGGAGAAAATCCTATTTCTGAGAAGGCCTCTGTGCGGATCATTACAATATGAGGCTTGTCGGCCTCTCTTAGAGGTTCTATTCCACTAGTATCTCCACGGCTGATTGCCTCTCTGGCGGCTTCGGGATTATAGTCCGGAGGTGTGGCAGCTGATCTAAAGTGTGCAAGCTGATTATTAGTAAAGATGAAACTGTACAAGAAGCCACGAGAATTGAAATTGTCTACAACATTGTATTCAGAACCACTAACAGCTAGGTTCTCATGTATGTTGCCAGAATAGTAAAGAGCCAAGTTTCCAAAGAACAATGTAATCGCACAAAAGAAGAGGGCTATCACACGCAAAGAGAAATGTAGTCTCTCGCTTCTAACGAATACACAAAGTGCAATCGTAGCCAAAACATACAGAAGTACATAAAGGATAAATCTTCCGTCAAGGGCTTCAAGAATATCTACTAAGCCACCAGAAAAGAGTAAATCAAAGGACATGAAGGGATAATTGCCCAAGATAATAAAGTAATAGTTCACCATATACATACCAATGGCCAAAGCACTCACTAGAGAAAAAGATGGAATTGCTCCAAGTCCGATAAAGTAGAAGAGCACCATAAACACAAAGAGGGGAAACCAATTTAGTAATAGATTAAGACCATAATTCTCTAAGGTGACAGCCCACAAATCAGAAAAAGCCATCGGCTGAAAAAGAAGTAAAAGGCAGCTCAAAATAAAGGATGCCACGGCAAAAAAGACCACTGACTGGTCTGTAGAAAGCCGTAAAAAATATTTCCTCCCCAAATCGTCCACAATCTATGAATTATACAATAAGGAGCCCCCCCCCGTCAAAATCAAAGAGGGCACTTATCTTCTGTTTGCATAACGACAAAAAGAGAGAGCAGAAAATGATGAAATGGTAGGGGTGGTGGGATTCGAACCCACACTGTACGGATTTTAAGTCCGCCTTCTCTGCCAGTTGGAATACACCCCCACTAACTAATTGCAGAAAGTATTATCCCATAAAGCAGGTCTCTGTCACTCACAAAAAATTCTTCACAGCCTAAAGCGTCAAGAATAGCTTCAAAAATTAGAGTCCCTGCAACAATAACTCCTGCACGCTTGGGCTCTAGCCCTGCAATTCTTTCTCGCTGTTCAAGCTTCTTGCTCAAAAAAAGATGGAGGAGCACGTCTAGATCCCCCCTTGTCACCCGGTATCCTTGAATTTCTTCCGGATTGTAGGGTTCAATTTTGCCTCGCACCGCTGCCAAAGTGGTGGCGGTACCAGCTACTGCTACTATGCGGTCAAACTGACCTGTATATTTTTGCAACTCAAAGGAGCACACTTTCTGCAGATAGCTACGAATACCCTTAAGTTCAACCGATCTAGGCGGATCGCCATCAATAAACATATCTGTTAAGCGCCGCGACCCTACTTGCAACGAATCCAACTTTGTTACCTCTGCTCTGCCTAGGGTGCCTGCTTGGTGACTTAGCCTTCCCAGAGCAAGCTCTGTTGATCCACCACCAGAGTCAACAACCAAGGTAAAGCCAGTTTCAGCACTGCCCTTGTATGCGGTGCCGCTATCAATAGCGTCATAAGTTGCCCCCAGAAAAGAGAGCTGAGCCTCTACCTCACCAGGTATCACTACGACATCAATGCCTAGTTCTGCAGCCCCATCAGTAAGCAGTTCAGCGTTTTTCGCATCACGTATAGCACTGGTGGCCACACACAGAATCTCATCGACTTGAAAGTGAGTTAATAACTGGACATAGTCCCTCAGCGCTTCTAGGACAGAGCCTATTCCCTTGCTTGAGAGCTGTCCATTAACGTTCATGCCCAGACCCAGCTGGGTTATACGTAAATCACGATATATCTCACGAATAGGAGGGGTTTCCTCAGATACATCAACAACCATGAGACGTGTGCTCATTGTACCTATGTCTACTGCTGCAATACGCACCGGCAGTTCCGCCTATCACTCAATATCAAAGACCGTATCCCAAAAATCTGTCCATGCCCCAAAGGGCTGAGCATTTTCTGGGATTGAGCTTACCACTGCTTCTCTGCTGTTTCGGGGTTCAGTTATGGGAACCCCATCCCGGGTAACTACGATGACATTGTATCCCTCTACAACAAAGTTCAACTCTCTCTGTGCGTATTCTATTATGCCTTCTGTTGTTTCTAGAGATGCAATCTCTTCACGCAGCTCTTCGTTGTATTCCTGGATTCCTGCAAGTGTTTCGCGCAGGACTCGTTCCTGTCTTGTTTCGCGATACCAGATTTGCGCTGGCTCATAAGTCCAGGCCATCAGTACTCCTAGGAACAACAACAGTACCGCAGGAACCACCAGAAACCAGCGGGTTAGAAAGCGTGGCCTTTTACGAGGGTCTGATTTCACTTTGAATTATCTGCATCAATTGGATGCCCTCGTCAACTCGCCTTACTGCAATTTGGTCGCGTGCTAGTCGGTGTGCAGCGGTACGCAGATTGCCGTACAAGTGATGCATGCCAGCTGCTTCTGTCTTAATCAGAATTGAGCGATCCCCACCTGCTGTGAAATAGCGCACTAAACGCGTTGCTGCACCGCGGGGCACAGGATAGGGCACTTCGATGCAGCGAATTGATGCCCCCCAAGCTGAGATTACTTGAGATGGGCTAAGGGCTCTTTCTATCTGTGGCTTCGCGTGCACCGTCATAAGCATAGCGCGCTTTATCTGTCTAACATCCATCTGCCCCAGTTCAAGCTTTCTTGTGCGCTGAGCACTTTCAAGGGCTTCAAGATCTACAACAAATTCTGCCGTTGCACGATATCCCTTTAGTGAAATCGTGCGCAAAGTAGAGGTCCAGTCAACCGAACCATCATCAGGCAAAATCAGCATTATCTGATCTTTTACTAGGGGCAGTAGCTCAACAATCAGGGCCAGAATACCGCGCCCACGCCTTGCTGGAAAGCTTACTATAGCGGAATCAAAAAGGAAGGCTGCGTCCTGCTCACCAGGTGCATTATTCTCAGAGTTAGTGCTCAGATTTCCAACAAAGCCAGGGCATACCTCTAACCCGTCGTTATCAATTTCTTCAAGCAATTTGCAAAGTAGCGGCGCAGGCTCTAGCGCAGTAACCTCATGGCCTGCTGCAAGCAACATGCGTGTCAGCAAGCCTGCACCTGCATCGACTTCAAGAATACTTCCCCCTTCTGCAGGAAGTGCCCTCAAAACGCGTTCTGTAAGTTCTGAAAACATCTTGCCGGCACCATAATTGGCGCCCTCGCTCTTCGCAACGCGCTCTCTGCGCTCCAGCAAAGATTCTAAGCTTGTTCCATACCGATGCTCTGGCGAAGCAAAGGGATTTACTTTCATGAGTCTTGTCCTAACTCTCTGGCGGCGTACCTGCAGGCAGGCACCATGCACCCACTAGTACACTAGTAGCTGGCAGTAGCGCCCAACTCTTCTTCAATGCGCAGCAGCTGATTGTATTTTGCAACACGATCGCTTCTCGCAGGAGCACCCGTCTTAATCTGACCCGCACCCGTAGCTACAGAAAGATCAGCAATAAAGGTATCCTCTGATTCTCCACTACGATGCGAAATAACGGCTGTATACCCATTGCGATGCGCCAGCTCAATGGCATCAAGGGTTTCAGTTAAGGTGCCAATTTGGTTCAGCTTAACCAGAATTGAGTTAGCTACACCGCTTTCAATCCCGCGTGCTAAGCGCTTTGTGTTAGTCACAAAAAGGTCGTCTCCCACTAGCTGAACCTTGCTCCCAATTCTATCAGTAAGCAGCTTCCATCCGTCCCAGTCCTCTTCATCCATACCGTCTTCAATGCTCACGATAGGATAGCGATTTACGAGGTCTTCCCAGAAGTCCACCATCTGCTCTGAGTTCAGTTCGCGACCTTCTCCTGCCAGAACATACACACCCTTGTCAGAATCATAGATTTCGCTGGTCGCTGGATCTAAAGCAATATTAATCTGTGTGCCAGCTTCAAAGCCTGCGCGCTCAATAGCTTCCATAATCAACTGCAGTGCAGCTTCATTAGAGTCTAGATCAGGAGCAAATCCACCCTCATCACCTACTGCCGTACCCAACTTGCGTTCTTTTAGTACAGTCTTCAGAGTGTGGTAAATCTCAACACACCAGCGCAAGCCTTCTGTGAAGCTGCCTGCACCTGTAGGCATAATCATAAATTCTTGCAAATCAACGTTGTTGTCAGCATGCGCACCACCGTTGAGTATGTTCATCATGGGAACGGGTAATCTGTGGGTATTTGCTCCCCCAATGTAGCTAGAAAGCGTAAGTCCCACTGATTGTGCAGAGGCACAGGCATTCGCCAACGAAACACCCAGAATTGCATTAGCGCCCAGGTTTGACTTATTTTCTGTGCCGTCTAAGGCAATAAGGCTTAAGTCAACCGCACGCTGATTAGTAGCGTCCATACCAAAAAGTGCCTGAGCAATAGGGCCATTAACGTTTTCTACTGCCGCAGTTACGCCCTTGCCTAAATAGCGACCTGCATCATTGTCGCGCAGTTCTGCTGCTTCAAAGATACCAGTAGATGCACCAGAGGGAACAATGGAGCGACCAACGCTACCATCAGCTAAAACTACCTGAGCCTCAAGAGTAGGATTCCCTCTTGAATCAAGCACTTCCCTGGCAAACACATCAATGATTTCTGACATTACTCCTCCTCTAAAACGGGGTCTTCTGCAGGGGGGTTCTCTTCCCCTAGATTAGCTGCATCATATGCATCAACATCGGCATCATTGCCTAGAAAGATTTCTCCTCTTTCCTGTGCATCAAGAATCGCCGAATCCAGAATCTCAATATCTGCCTCGCCGCGCAGGCGTTCAACTAGATTTGTGCGCATCTCGTTACGCAAAGTATTCAGCTTCATGTCACGAATGCCTGGAGAGACCTCTTCAAGCGAACGCACAGTTTCGCTGCGCTCATCGGTGACTAGGATGATGAAGTAACCAACTTCTGTACGAATAAGCTCAGACAACTCTCCTACATCCAAATCATCAATCGCTTCAATGTAGTCGGGATGACGATGGTCAGGAACTCTAGGCAAATCAGCGTCGCCACCAAGATCCGCATTGCTCACGTCAATGGAATACTCCTGCGCAGCTGCGGCGAAGTCTTCTTCTAGATTGCGCGATGCCTGCAGTTCTTCTAGTAGCTCTTCTCCTCTGGCCTCGTCGGTCAGAGGTAACAATATATGCGATGTCCTCTTTGCAGCAAATTCTGTGTACAGGTCAACATTTTCATGATAGTAGTCATAGACTTCCTGGTCAGAAACGCTGTCTGTGGGCACTAGGTGTTCCATCAGAGCCACAAATATCATAGCGTGACGAGTTTGCTCTCTAAACAGTTGCGGAGTAAGTCCATTAATAGCAAGCTCTTCTTCAAAGGCTTCTGTACTAGGGAAAGTAATAATGCGCGCATCAATTCGCTCTTGGACATCGGAATCGCTTACGCTGATGCCTTCAACCCCTGCCTCTTGCATAAGCAATAAGTCATCAATCATCCCGTTTAAAACCAACATACGGGCGGCAGTCGTTTCCATACCCCCAAGGTCAGGGTTGAACATTTCAGGACTTTGAGCAGCCAGCG
>Ga0123355_10012079_pt1 | contig 13362 bp, 11 predicted proteins | sample TergutEmb28metaG_3_FD_89872 | JGI IMG/M metagenome (GOLD analysis project Ga0123355, IMG submission 89872) | Embiratermes neotenicus P1 segment gut microbial communities from Petit-Saut dam, French Guiana - Emb289 P1 | ecosystem: Host-associated > Arthropoda: Insects > Digestive system > Gut ...
ATTGGCTCGGCCACTTCCCCGCTCCAAACCTAACCAGATATATATACCACACACAATCCTGCCACTGACATACTTCATTCACCTGCCTATGAAGATGGAACCGATAGTGAGTTCCAAAACGTCGGCAATTAGAACTCAGATGACGGGGAATTACCCAAAAAGGAATAATTTACATTTAGAACACGGCGAAAGCTTAAGAACAAGATTAGCATAAAAACTTCACGGAATGTTCTTAGCCTACATTTATTCTTGATTAGGAATGTTCTTTATTGTTTAGCTTGTATTGATCTTCTGATAGAGTGGGGCTGAATATGAAATTAACTAGAGAAGAGAAGTGGAATTCCTAAGAGCTTCAGTCATAAACTATGGAATGATAATAAAGCGGGATCAAAAATTATTTCATTTTGTGATGCTTGCTGACTTAGTCCTTCTTGAGAAGCTGACTGGTTATCAGCTAGTCAAGAAAATCCTTGCATTTTATGGAATCTGAAGGTTCATTACCGTGTTTACAAGTGCCTGCCATGTGTCCCTATCCTGAGCCAGATCAATGCAGTCCATGCCCGCATCCCACTTCCTGAAGATCCATTTTAATATTATCCTCCCATCTATGCCTGGGTCTTCCAAGTGGTCTCTTTCACTCAAATTTCCCCACCAAAACCCTGTATGCACCTCTCCTCTCCCCCATACATGCTCCATGCCCCACCCATCTCATTCTTCTCGATTTGATCAGACAAATAATCATGCTGCCTGCATGATTACAGACAGACAGTCATACAAATGCATGCTTCAAGAATGTGACTATCTCTGCAATGTAAATAATTTTATGAGAGGAGTAAAAAACATGCAGTAGAATAAGAATAAAATAAAATGTACTAGGACTTCCTTTAAACATAAATTCCAACAAGCATGTGCTCATGCATAATATGCAACAAAATAGAATCCATTACATACATAAAAGTGACAGAGTTCAAACAGATGTACTTTTAAACATAAATGGTGTTTTGCTGTTAAAGGTATAGGTTTATACATCTAGGCAGACAAAATAGTGTGCTTTGTGTTTGAGGTGAAAGTATGGCATGTTGAGACAGTGTGCTAAAGTATTGACATACAATGCATGGGACAGCCTACTTAAAACAACTTTCAGATGCACAAAATGTGCTTGAAGCACATCAGCTCTCCTGTTAAATTTGGCAGATTTGAGTGTATGAGAAAAGATGGCAGCATTATCTGGCTGCTGTGTTGACGTCCATCAGCTCTCTGTGCTCACACCACTGACATTCTGTATAGCAGACATATTTTCTGCAGTTGATGTTATGACAAAACTACTTTTTCAAGGAAATGCTAACCCTCTAATGCCCAGTGGTAGTGACTAAACCTGCCTGTGCACCCCTTATTTAACACTAAAAACTACGGATTTCACTCATCCAGTGTATTGAAGTGTTTGTATGGTTCTTACAATAGTTATTATTTGATTCTTTATGCAATACTAACAGATTTGTCCTTCGATTATAAACACAATGTGTACTCTGCTAGGTATGAACTCAATATTTATACAGCATACATTAGTTTGTAATAATCTAAGACATAAAGGGATGTCTAAGATGAAAGGTACGCTAATTTGTCTTTAAAGTATTAAATTTATTGCAGGTACTTGTTACAGCTTATCTTTCTGGATACAGTTTGGCTTGCCGACCCATTGACAGATCTCTGGACCCTCTGTCTCTACGGGTAAATACAACTCATGCCTTGAGTCTTTTAGGTTTACTGTGACTTTCGTTACTTAGTGCAGTCCTAATTTTAAGTTCTTCTTCAAAGTTACTTTTGCAGTATTCACATTAGTGTCCACTCCATTGTGTTACTATAAATATGTACAGTTATAGAGATGATTTGTTACATTCAGAAGTTTCTTTTGTGACTTCCAATGCTTAGTTATATGATACTTCCCAGTTAAAACATGTAACACCATTTTATCACTACTATAATGGAATTAAAAATGTGTATAATTGACTTATGGGAAATTTGGTATAGAGTATAAACTTATGTTAGGATAATATATCCTTTAATAATTGTGGAAGAGATGTAAGCCAAGAAATGAAAAATAAACTGCAGTATACAAAATTTTCCAGTTTCTCATAAAGTCCATTCTATACATCATCAGTATTTTCATTTATACTCAAAACTCCCTGATACTTAAGCACAAGAATTCATGGAGACGTAGATATTATTGTTTCTGTCTCCATGTGTTCTGTTGATCGTAAGCTGTTACTGATACTACCCTTATCTAGCCATCCATAATGTAGGTATTTTATTTTGACACAATTTTTCTGTAGTGTTCTCGTGTTTTCTTTCTACTTCCAGATTGTTGAAGCCTTTTGGTGGTACCTCATCTCCAAAGTCGGTGACTTGCTTGACACAGTGAGTGGCTTACAGTTTCTGATACATTAGTGGCCTAAAGAACATAAATCCCCTGACTTATGTAATATAAACTCCAATAAAATATACAACAATTATAATTCAAAATATTTTCGGTGCGGTTTACCTTTACCAAGTTGTGATACTACTCAGAACGCAGCCTTGGTCTCTGTAGTTTAGAGCAACTTTTTTTTTAAATACTGAAGGCCACTTAAATAAGCAAGCAAACTAGGTTCTTTCCAAGACCCTGTCTTCGCTTGCCACTTCAGAGGACATGTTATCACTTGGCACACTCAGTGGATTTGCAGACTCAATGGGGAATGACGACAACAACAATGATGACGACAACAACAACAATAATCTACACTGGATGCTGACAGGTGCTAATGGCAAAGGGTTTTGGGACATTCTGACTTTATCTGTCCTCTTTGAAAACTTCTGAGCCATGATTAAAATTAATTTTTGAGTTGTAGAAGGATGCCAGTGAACATGTCTTTCAGCATCTGCCTATCACCCAATGAAGTGGGAGATATGAAAACAGTTCTGCAAGATGGAAAGTAGCTAAGATTTTGTTCCTGATATTTTCATGCAGCATGCCCAGTTTTGCTTCAGAGACCTGCACATCACAAAACATTTCACAAAGTAATTTTCATTTTTGTTGTAGTTGTGTGTTGAAGTCATTAAGATAAGTTGTTATGTCCACAAAAAATGTAAGAATCCTGAAGCATTTCTCGTTAGATAACTGTGTTCCAATTGTGGCCTCTTCCATCACTAAAATATCTACTTCAGTTTACAAATAAAAACAATCTACTTAACACTGCACTCTTACTACATTTTACTGCTGACTAGTAGGCAATATTGTCATTTCTGCTCAGAATTCTTCTAGAAAACGTTGTGAATGCTGGTAGTTCAATTTGCTGTGTTGCTGGTTTTCTGCTATTAAACTCAGCTACGAAAAATGCAGCACTGTGCATGTTGATGAATAATGCAGTGAAACATCACTGGATTGTCAGAGTTTATGTGCATAACTTCTTCACAAATTTGTCCTATTACGCTGATCTTGGAGCCATATACATTTGGGTGTCACACTTGTCATTTTTTTTCCAGACCAATTCTAAAGGAGCCTTTCCTTTACTTTTAGGAACAAATCTTTGCCATTGTTTGTGCCTCTTAAGCTCTACAAACTAGCAAGGTGGTCATAACCACAAAAGGCATTGTGAAAACCACAAATACATATTATCAGCTCGAGTGTTTGTGATGTCATTGCTTTCATCTATTGCCAGTGACTAAAAATCAGATGCATTTTTTGGGAATTAAGTTGTTCCAATGAACTTTTATCTGTTTCTTTTACATACTTCGTACATGCTCAGTTAGAGCAGCTAACACCTTGAAACTTGTCTTGTGTTTACAAATTTTTCCATCTACAGCTTACAATGTTTCAAAACCTCACAGTTTCTGGAGGTCCTTCCTTCTTTTGTGGTTGATAATGTGCTACCTAACAATATGGTGTCTTATTGATTACTGTATTTTTTATTGTTTACACTTTTGGCACATGAATAAAAAATTTCAGTTGGTGTCTGTTATCCATGGGCCGTGGGTTGCTGATCCTGTCTTATTCAGTGGATAACACAGCCTCCTTACCAACTAGTGCAGAGGTTGGAGTGTGCACCTGAACACTTACTTTATTCAGTACCATAGTTAAAGAATGTGTGGCACTTTACCTTCACTCCCATAGCCATGTTTATGGCATGGTGCTTAACCACAAGGACAACTGTAATTATTTTACTTAATTGTTTAACGAATTTCTTTTCCCTCAATAGGTATTCTTTGTTCTGCGCAAGAAGGAAAATCAACTTACTTTCTTACATGTTTACCATCATTCAACAATGATTATAAATTCCTGGATTTTAATATCATACTTACCTGGAGGAGAAGGTACAGTAGATACGTAATTTTTTGCTGTACTCCTGACAAAGGCCCTGAAATGAAATGCTAATATGATGATGAAATAATTATGGTTCAAATAGAAATCCTTTGGGTTAGATGAAACATTAAGATAATGGACAAATTATAGTCCAATTAGATATACTTTTGCTTTAGATAAAACATTATACTAAAACTAACTGTACAGTGTCTGACAGCACTGGAGGTGCAATCAGAAAAGCGTTAGGCATGTAGATCAAAAGCTTTTGCATTCAGTAATTATACTTTGAGTGTGCTTTAATAATTTTGAGGTTGCGAGAAATGGTGACAATTTTCTCAACATTCTCCTACAAAATGCAAAAACGTGAATTAAACTTCATGGTGTGTAATTACTGTTAAAATAGTACATAACAACAATTCACAACAGTTCTGGTATAATGACCCAAGATATAATTCAATTTGCAGTTTCATTACTTAACCCTTTAAATGTCGAATTAAATCCCATCTACCATCTGCTGGCACTATTAGGAGCTCACCATATTCTCCACGTTAGCAGGATAAGGGTTAATTGTTCAGTACAATGTAGCTAGCTTGTTAACTGTAGCAATGAGATTCTGAATTTCATAAATACCTATATAATGTTAATTAAAGTTGTAAACACAAAGATTTTTGACACATTGTTCTGGTACTGTAGCAATGTAAGTGATGTGGAATTTTTACTGCAGGTTTCCTGATGGTCCTGGTAAATTCTCTTGTGCATATAATTATGTACAGCTACTATATGATGTCTGCAATGGGACCAACTTTACAGCCATATCTGTGGTGGAAGAAGTATATCACTCAGCTGCAACTGGTAAGGTTCATCATTCCTCCATTATGTTTCATGTTCATTTCTACTCCAGAAAATATTAAACTTCCTTTCAAACTGTGACATGTGCTCAATGGTTGTGGTTCCCGGAAGTAAGCAGCTACAAATATAGTAAATAAATTACCCACATTTTTTGGAAGCTGTAGGTTCCTTACGATATTCATAAAAGCCTACTTTTTGTTGCTATCTTGAGCCAAATCAATCCAGTCCACTTCACTCCATCCTGTTTATTTAAGACACTTTTTAGCATTATCCTACCACCTACACCTAGGTCTTTCAAGTTGTCTGTTTCCTTCAGGTTTACCCACCCAAACCCAGTACGCATTTCTTTTCGCCTCCATACATGTCACATGCCTCACCCATATCATACTTCTTAATTGGCCCACTCTAATAATATTTGGTGAGAGGTACAAATTATGAAGCTTCTCATTATGTAGTTTTATTCAACCTCCTATTGCTTCCCCTCTCTTATGTCCAAGTGGTTTCCAGAACTTTATTTTTCAAGAGAAATGTAATGAATTTAACTCAGGAATGGTGAAAAGCCAAAGAAATGTCTGGCATGATCATTGGCAGGCACTTAGTTTTTCCCTTTTTTGAATATTTAAACGAGGTTCTTTGTCTACAAAATATGTCACAGATTTCATGGTATCAGAGAACCATAAATTGCTTCCCCTTTCTCTCGTTTCTTTCCTTTTGTTCATAATCTATCACTGTGTTCTCTAGGTCATAGTACCTAGCTTACTTTTAAAGTTACTAATGTGGTAAATGTGAAAACATTTTTCCAGGTTTGATTCTACATCGCAATACATACTATAATTTTTTCTGCTAATGTCTGTTTCACATTTCCCATTTTCTCCATGTCTTGCCTCTGCTCTTTTGAATGTCTTTCATGTAGCCAAATGAATGAGCATAATGATTTATGACTGCATCATTGAAACATACAGCAGTCCCCTTGCTATCTGAAATTTGGACACTGTTGTGACATTTCAAAGGGCCATGATGGTGTTTCATACACATCTTGTGTCCAATGTATCCTTCTGCTACATGAACCTGAAACAACTGATCACATATTTATTGCAAGAAATAGCATTTTAATTTTCTCTTTGTATTTTCCCATGTTTGCCTACTGAAATTAGACTAAAAAAAAAAAAATTATAGTGAGTTAAGTTATTACAGAGTTTTCCAGATGTCAAGGGAAAATATGGATTGAAAGATGTTCAACAAGTAAGGTTCCCTAGCTTACGGAAATTACAATGTGAAATGTACCTCATTTATTATTTATTTTAATTTATTTCCATTCATCCCATTTAGGCACATACCATGGAAATGGAAAAAGTCACATACAATATGCATCTTCAGGCAACTTACAAATTGGTATAACTAATATCAGGTTAAAAAGAATACTTGTCAACAACAGTAATAACTTACATAATTGTTTTTCAACATAATCTCTGAGCATAATGATGCATCTGTTGCATCTTGGCACACGTTTAAAAATTCACTCCACAAACATTTATGTGGCACCAGGTCTCCAATGTTGTTGCCATTGCACATCAACATATCCCATGAATAGCAAATGACTGATGGACACTTGTGCTGTTGCATGCTACTGCTATCACAAGAGCTACTTGCTAGTGCAAGCTAAAATGCTCCATAAACACAAAAATTACAGGCTATGGAATTTTATATACTGAACCCATCTCTTACTTATATGCAATATTTATTTGAAACTGAAAAGGAGAATTCACTAATTTCACATTCTCTGGACCATGCATCATGATATACTTGGTTAATAAAGACCAACAGGGTGCACTTTTCTTTCTTAATTTATTGGAATAATCAACCCTCTACATGTTTTGAATACAGTAACTATTCATCATCAGCAGGCAGTTACTGTATATGCAGCATATGGTATTTACCATGCATCTGCGTTGACTAGCTGCTAACACGACCAGAGTGGAACTTAGGGGTCAGAGTTCCACTCTGATCATGTTAGCAGCCAGTCAATGCAGATGCATGGTAAATACTATATATTGTATATACAGTAACTGCCTGCTGATGATGAATAGTTACTCTATTCAAAACATGTAGAAGATAGATTATTCCAACAAATTAAGAAAGAAAAGTGCATCTTGTTGTTCTTTATTAAGCAAGAATTTACTAATTCTGAAGTGCATTAATAGTTTTTGTAAACTGTTTCCATAGATTTGTGTTACTGAATATGGGGTAACTTTGCTACTGGAGTGTGTTTCTCTTTGTCTCCTCTCTGAAATGACACCTTTTCAACCAGTAAGACTGTTCTAACCTTAATTTTTCCCATTGACAGATCCAGTTCTTTGTAGCGGGTTGCCACATCCTGGTATTAATGTATCACAAGTGTGACATACCTGGCTGGTTATTTGCATGGAGTCTGACCTTCACGAGCACCATGGTTGCATTATTCCTGAACTTCTACTTCAAGGCCTACTGTCTACCCAGAACAGCCAAAGAGCTTTAACAACCATTCAAACATAACTTAAAGGCTTGCAGGAGTGAGCTGCAACATTTGCATGCAGCATATGAGAGGGGATGAAACAAATAAGGAAATTACAACTGTGTAGTTTGAGAAAGGAACAAATTTATTTGTTTTCATGATAGACTTGCTGATGGTAGTGTAAAAGAAAGCACATATAATGCTACACAAGACGGAGACAAGAATCAATAAGTCAGTTGTTTTATTCAAACTTGTATTTAAATTTCTATACCTTTGTTAGTGGAAGTCACACTTAATGATACTGATATGTTCTTTCACAACGATGAACCATGTATTAATTAATAATAGTTTACTGTTCATAATTTTGAAACAAAATGTAACACGTGACAAATATAGTAATTAGAAAGCTGAGTGATTACTTTCATTAATAATATTGTTGTCTGTCAATGAGGTTTGGAGGAATAAGGTTCAGAAAAATGAAATGCTGATGCAGTAAAACTGCATAATTGTCAGGAATATGTACATGTTACTGCCCATGTCTTATAATGGTCCTTATAATTTTCATTACAAACACAAAACAATAAGACAAATTCACTAGGTTTATGGCAGCTACCTGTGACTGTGGCAGTACATGTTATGGAGAAGTAAGTTTTCAGACTTCTTCACCTTTGGAAGACAAAGAATTATTGAACACTGACATGCATTAAGCATAATGTACGTTAACTAGCTCCAGGGAGCAGTTGCCTTCTGCAGATGCTGACAGTCACTCACCTACCCTAGAACTTTGTTACCATGTAGAGAATCAAACATTTCATTACCATGTTCAAAGGAATCCATCACTGGTCTGTTCTAGGTTAGCCAAATGTAGCCCACACCTACAGTCTAATGTTCTACTCCTTTAACATCCATCTTAATATTATCCTTATATTTATTTATAGGTCTTCCAAGTGACATCTTTCTTTCAAGTTTTCTGACTAAACTTTTTTGCACATTCCTCATCTACCCCATGTGTGCTACATACCCCAATCCACCGATCCATTTGATTGTCCTGATAATGCTGGATGAAGAGCACAAATTATGAGGCTCCTCATTATGTAGTTTTGTCCTGCCTCTTATCACTAATTTGAACACACTCTGTCCTTGACCATCCTCAATCTGTTGCACAATTTTGGCTTTCAGGGTTTGGTCACATCTTGAATTGAAGCTCAGGTAGTGGATGGCGACTTCCTAAGGGGTGGATGGGTCAGGGATTGAATCCCGGTGGGGGGCGAAACTTTCCGCATCCATGCCTGGGGACCACTTAGCTTCCTGTGCAGTGGGTAACGTGTTTCTTTCCTGGGTGTAAAGCAGCAGGAGTGTGGCATTAACCACCCATCCAAATCTAGCACCAAGGTTAAAGAGAGTAGAGCTAAGCCTCTACTCCCCCTCTGGGCCTTCATGGTGTGTTCTAGGGTGAACATTACCTTTCACATTTTTACAATGCGTTGAAGCTCTTGCAGTGTTTTGGCATACATTTCAGGCACCATTTTCAGGGTGAATGAGTCAGATGAAGAATGTGTTTTGAGATGTAGGTCACACAGCAAGAGCAAGTTTGGAGTTGTAGGCATGCAACTATCCAGTGGGGAAAGGCACTGTATTTAGGAAGGACATTTGAATTAACAACAATCTGTAATTATGAGGCACAAATGAAATCTGTTTGAGGATGGTCAGGGTGAGGTATTTCACCTGTTGGGAAAAAATAACCACGAGCACATATTGCCAGCAAACAATTCTTCATGCTGTTGCCTAAACTACCATTCCACTGCCTCCTGCACATATTTGACCAATGTGAATTTGAGTGTTTTATTTTACTAGTTGAAAGATGTGAACATCACAGGGTGAAAAGTCTGAATTGCATGCAGGTTGTTTGAGTATCTCTCATTGCATGGTATTCAGCTGGTGTTGAATTATGTGGGCCAGATGGGGACAAGAACTGTAATGCAGGAAGATGATGTCATCATTGAAAATTCATACTGTAGTTTCTTTCTGATCTTGGTAGTATTAGATGTTCTGTGATAAGTGGGTCCTTGTCAACATGGCATGCCACATCCTCAGGTTGTGGATGGAGGAATGGCCCCCAATATGGAGGGAGCTACGAATATATTGAATAAGCACTCGCGGACAGCCGACAAGGGGTGGTCCTACAGCTTGGGAGTTGGGTGAGGTGCTAACAACTCCTCACCATAAAAACGAATATTGTTACGAAATTTTCATGCAGACAGCCTTGGACTTGGACTGGTACTCCAGTGAAACTTGGTTGCTCACATTGAGGTAGGAACATAGGCTGAGGGTGTTTGAGAATAGGGTGCTGAGGAGAATATTTGGACCTAAGATGGACGAGGTAACAGGGGAGTGGGGAAAACTACATAATGAGCTTAATGATCTGTAATCCTCACCCAATATAGTTTGGGTGATAAAATTGAGAAGAATGAGATGGGTGGGGCATGCAGTGGGTATGGGGAAAGGAGTGGCATATACAGGGTTTTGGTGGGGAAACTTGAGGGAAAGATACCACTTGGGAGACCCAGGAGTAGATGAGATGATGATATTAAGATGGGTCTTTAGGAAGTGGGATGTGGGGGTATGGACTGGATTGATCTGGCTCAGGATAGGGGCAGATGGCGGGCACTTGTGAATGCTGTAATGAACCTTCGGGTTCCATAAAATGCAGGGAATTTCTTGACTAGCTGAAAACAGGTTAGCTTCTCAAGAAGGACTCTTCTCCATGAAGTAAGTGAGTGAGTGAGTAAGTAATTGAGTAAGTAAGTAGGTAGGTGGGTAAGTAGGTAGTAATTAAGTATAAGCAAGTATGTAAGCAAGCAAGCATTAGAATGTATGGATTTGCACTGTTATTTTTTAAGCCCAGAAGCAGCGTTACCTCGATGTCCCTCTGATCCTTTTTGGACGAATTCACCACCTATTATGCCGTCTTTAAGCTGTGCTGTAATGCTATTTGTTATATTTACCCCTACAACTATACTGTTCTACACAAGTATCTGCTAAGGTAAAATCTGTAACTGTGCTGTGCACACTGCCATAGCAGCGTCATGAATGGGTTTCAGTTACATGTGCCTCACAGGTAGTACCATGGCCACACCCCTACTCCCAGGGCCTCTTTAAGATCTGCATACCAGGCCTCAAATACTTTCTATTGTATGACACAATGCCTGACACTTCCACCCATATTATAGTTGTGAGAAACATCAGGCCAAATCCTTTGCATTTCTCATTCATCCTAAAGCTGGAAATGGTTATGAATGTCTAAATGTTTTAGAAATTGCAAACACGATCCGACCATACAACCGAAAATCACATCATTACACACGAAAAAACACCCGACATAAGCTATGATTAATTGCATTTAGGCCTGGGATCTATAGCTGTTGGCTTTTTTTTTTACATACAAGATACGCATATGTTACACTCAAAGATCGAAAACATTCATTGAGCGGAAAATACGACCACATGTTGTGGCATTACAGAAACAGCTACAATGCGAAATTGCATGTTGTTGCTGTTTTTAAACAACCACAATGCATTGTGGCATGACAGAAACAGCCACAACGTGAAATGTCTTTTAAATGAACTGTTTATAAGTTTAGTGATTATTGGTAAAAAATACACGTAACGTAGGCCTAATGAAGAACAAGGGCGAAGGTCATTTATTTTTGCAGGAGCTGTTAGAATGACACTTAGAATTACACTTCATATTTTTTGAATGACAGTTGCACTTTCTATCGATGTGGTACCTCTTACAGTTGCAGCTTACAAATCTCTGCCTACTTCCAGACGTTATCATTGAGGCTGACCGAATAGATAGTGAACTTGAGGGCACATCATGTGCCTCGATGAAGTTGTCAGCAGTTGTGAATTGATTGTGAGCATACAGCCGCTCAAGTAGGCTTTCTTTCGTGACCAACAGATAAAGCCTAGAAGAGATGACATCAACGACGACTGCTAGGACATTTCTGGAGGTTAGACGTCCTCGATCAAGGTCAGACACCCTGACCACAACATTTGTCCCAATATCAACTGCTGGAAGTCTTGACTTGGAGAGAGAAACCATTTTTTGAGCTTGTTGTTCTTGACCAGATTTTGCACCTTCTTGCTCAATGTTGATTCAATTTTTCCTTATACAGAGGTTGCAAGTGACTTGCAGTCCGAAACCCTCACTGTCTTCACTGTAACTTCCACAAATAGCATGAACAAACTGGTCACACACTAAACACTTGTGAGCGTCTGATGACTCCTCACAAATCACACAGTAAAGTTTGTTGTTGTATTTCTTCTCTACTCTTTCTTCAGAAGTGTCATTGGTTTGATTTTCGTCTTCATCTTTTCTATCCTGTTATTTGGTCTCTTTCTTGTCTCAACCAATATTCATTCCTGCATTAAAGAGCTGTTCCAGTTCTTCTTCAGTTTCTATTGAAGAGTACGTCTTCAGTGAGCGGAGAATCCTTAAGTCCGATCCTCTGTGCCGTTCCGAATGTGACCTCATTAGGGCTTTTCTTAATGCATGAATGCAGAGCTCGGTTTTTCTTGCTTTGGATAAACCGTAGTCCTTCAGACCAGGTTTTCGTGTTGCTGTCGGACATCCAAGCAATCAGCATGTCTCGAACATCTTGGTTGGATCTTTCAACTGATCCTTGACTTTGAGAATGTCTCGGCTTTCCACGCACGAGCTTCATTCCTGGCCACATATCAGCCAAGTCTGGTATTATTTTGTTCGCAAATTCGCGGTTATTGTTGCTCTGCAGTATGAATGGGGCACTGAACATACAAAAGATGTCCATTAGCTGATAGGCCACTTTCTCGGCGGTTTTGCTTTTCAGGGGACGAAGAATTGTGAACTTGGTCAAGTGGTCTTGATAGTTCATAATGAATCGGTAATATCCATCTAGTTCACACTACATATTAATCAAGTCTACCTGGCACCGAGAATTCACGTAATGTGAAAGGATTGGACGTACCACTAATCCCCGTTTCGGTGTCTTTTTCTTCAATTGACACTGCTCACAAAGTGCCAAATAAAGGTCTATCACTTGTCGAGTAACGTTACAATACTTCTTTTTCAGTTCAGCTTCCATGACTGAAAGAAAGAAACAAAAATTTAGAAAGGAAAAGATAAAGATAATGTTTTGCGACTCACAAACAAAACAGTGTCTTTTACCTCTTGTCCTTTTGTGTCCTATGTTGACATGTGCTGTTTCCAAGACATCAAACAGCTCCTCCGTTTTGCAGTAATAAAGAATGTCTGAATCATAATTTTCGCCTGAACCACTTTCAGTAAGTTTCTGCGTATCACCGATCTTCATGACATCTTATCTTTTAAGACGCCGGTAATGTTTAAAAGTCAGTGGCTGGTATTCTTTCGCAATATCTGAGCTTCCTTAACCCGTAAAACGTTATTGCAACGCTCGTTGTCAAGAAACAAGCTCCTATGAATGCTTGTGTCATTTAGCTCCTTCACTTTGTCATTAAAAATCTTCTTCACATTATCATCAGACATAACTGTAAAAAACAATATTCTGAATGAGGGCATCACGATGTGCTTAGAAATCAAATATTATAACATAAGTATACGTCAGCACAATCTAATTATTTATTTATAGTGTAGTTATATAATGGCTACATGTTTCGACTAAAA